>Ga0208827_1000659_pt1 | contig 15822 bp, 14 predicted proteins | sample Sb_taG_5_FD_187709 | JGI IMG/M metagenome (GOLD analysis project Ga0208827, IMG submission 187709) | Peat soil microbial communities from Weissenstadt, Germany - Sb_50d_8_FC metaG (SPAdes) (version 2) | ecosystem: Environmental > Terrestrial > Soil > Wetlands > Peat | place: Germany... | reverse complement strand
CGGATCGTCGAGGAACGCGCCGCGGATCGTGCCGCTGATCAAGGCGCCCTTGAAGCCGAACGCGGTGACGGTGCGCTCCAGCTCGTCCGCCGCCGCTTCCGGGATGCTTGCCGCCAGGTGCGCGAATGCGGCAAAGCGATCGGGCCGCTCGGCGATTTTTGCGGCAAAGCCATCGTTGAATTTTTGCGCGAACGCGATCGCCTCCTTGCCGTCGAACTGGTCCGCGCTGGGCGTGATGTGGACTCCCGCTTTCGACAGCACCTGCACGGTTATGCCGTTGCGATCCATGTCGGCGAGCCGGCCGGCGCCGATGTCGGTCATCTTGTCCGCCGCATTGGCGACCACATCGGGCACATTGCCGGCGGCGGGCGACGGTGCCGAGGGGTTTTGGCTGCCGGGCATCAGCAGACTGAAATGTTCTTCGAGCGTGACGATGCGCATCTTGTCTCCCAGCCATTGGCGTTTCGTGCCGCCATGGTATGACAAGCGCATCGGCGTTGACAGGAGGCGTCAATGAAGCAACTCGCGCTTGCCGTCGGCTGCGCCGCGCTCGCAGTGATAGCGATCGACGCCGATGGGTGGACGCAAGAGCCGTTTCCGACGCGTCCGGTTCAAGTGATCGTCCCGGCGACTGCCGGCGGTCCGGTCGACACCGCGGTGCGTATGATCGCGCCTGAGTTAGAGACGGCGCTTGGTCAACCCGTCGTGCTGCTCAATCGACCCGGCGCCAGCGGGACCTTAGGCATGCACGACGTCGCGACAGCGGTGTCCGACGGTTACACCATCGGACAAGGGGTCAATTCGATTTTCACCATTACCCGCATTTCGGGAACGACGGTGCCGTTCACCCTCGATGACTTTAGCTTGCTGGGTAACTACGCAACCGACGTCAGCGTGCTCGCGGTGAGCGCGGACGCGCCGTGGCGAACGCTCGATGACATCATCGACTACGTTCACAACAACCCGGGCAAACTCAACTACGCCTCGGCCGGCGTCGGCACCGTATCGTCGCTGAGCATGCAGGCGCTGGCACACCACTTCAAACTGACCATGGTCGCCGTGCCGTTCCAAGGCGGGGCACAGCTCACCACGGCCATTCTCGGCCGGCAGGTCGATATCGGCATGGTGCCCTACACCACGGGCGCGGCCATGTTCGCGGCCGGCAAGCTCCGTGCCCTGGTCACGACGGCGCCGCAGCGGCTGTCGAAATTGCCCGCTGTTCCGACTTTGGCGGAAAAGGGTATCGCCGTGAACGGCCTCAATCTCATCATGGGCCTCTACGCCCCGCGCGGATTATCGGACGTGGTACGGAGCACCTTGGTCGATGCCGTCGCCAAAGCGGCGAAAGACCCCGCGTTCGTCGCCAAGATCGAAGCGATCGGACTCTTCGGCCAATACGAGGATCCGGCGACGGCGCGCAGCCGGCTGGAATCCGAATACGCGGACATCGTCGCGCTCAATCGCGCGCTGCAAAACTGATCATTTCAGGAAACCGATCGAGATCCACGGCACGGCCGCGACCACGATCGTGCCGATCACCAGCGCGAGCATATAGCCCCAGATCGGCCGCATGCCGTCCGCCGGTTCGACCCGACCGATGGCGCAGGCGGCGTAGTAGCCGACGCCGAACGGCGGCGCGAACAGGCCGATGCCCATGGCGAGGATCACGACCATGGCGTAGTGCACTTCGTGGATGCCGACAGCCCTGGCAATCGGAAACAGCAGCGGCCCGAACAGCACGATGGCCGGAATGCCTTCGAGCACGGAGCCGAGCACGACGAAGGCCGCGATCGACGCGGCCATGAAGGTGACTGCGCCGCCCGGCAGGCCGGTCATGGCGGCAGCAAGCGAGCGCGAGAAGCCCGATTGCGTCAGGCCCCACGCCATTCCTGTTGCCGTGCCGATGATGAGCAGAATCGCGCCCGACAGGCACGCGGTCGAGACCAGCATCGATTTGAGCGCCGCCCAGTCGAAACGGCGATAAACGACGAGGCCTACAATCGCCGAATAGACGATGCCGATCGTTGAAACTTCGGTGGCGGTGGCAACGCCTTCGACCACGGCAGCGCGGATCAGAAACGGCAGCGCCAGTGCCGGAAGTGCGATCACAAAAGTGCGGCCGATCTCCCACGCCGTCGCGCGCTTCACGTCGCCGAGATTTTCCCGCCGATAGCGCCGGCGCACGACAAAGCAGAGCAGGATTGCCAGCACAACGCCGGGCAACAGCCCGCCGGTGAACAGCGCGGCGGTCGACACTCCGGTCACCGATCCGATGGTGATCAGGACCAGACTCGGCGGGATGGTTTCGGTTTGCGCGCCGGTCGCGGCCAGCAGCGCGACGAGATCGCCCGGTTTGGCGCCGCGGGCCTTCATCTCGGGAAACAGCACCGGCGCGACCGCAGCCATGTCGGCGGCCTTGGCGCCCGAGATGCCGGACACAAGGTACATCGCGGCGACCAGCACATAGTGCAAACCGCCGCGGACGTGGCCGAGCAGATTTGCCAGAAAGGCGACCATGGCGCGGGCCATGCCGGTCATCTCGATGAGCAGGCCGAGAAAGACGAACAACGGCACCGCCAGCAGGATAAGATGACTCATGCCCTCGTCCATGCGCCCGATCAGGACCGACAGCGGCGTATGCGTCGCCAGCGCCAGGTAGCCGAAGATGGCAAGGCCGAACGCGAAAGCGATGGGCACCCCGGCAAAGACGGTGGCGGCTACCACGCCGACGAAGAAAATCAACAGGTTGAAGTTGCCGAGTTGCCGGAACAACGGACCGGCGATCCAGAACAGCGCGACGAGAACGGTCACGGCGCCGAGCGAAATCGCCACCGAACGCAGCGATCCGGCGCGGCTGACGCGAAGCATCGCGAAGACCGCCATCAACGCGATCCCGCTCGGCAAGGCCGCGGCGCGCCAGGCGTTGTTCAGCCCGAGCGCCGACGTCGTGATGAAAGTTTCTTCTTGCGCATATTCGTAAGCCGGCCACGCGATCAGCAGCAAAAATGCCAGCGCGGCGCAGGTTGCGAACAGATCGAACGTACCCCGCGTCGGCGCCGGCAGACTGCCGACCGCCGCGGTCATGCGCATATGCTCGTCGCGGCGGAACGCGATCACCGCGCCGAGCATCGCCAGCCACAGGAACAGGATCGAGGCCAGCTCGTCCGACCAGACCAGCGGGTGATTGAAGACGTAGCGCGCGACGACGCCGCCGAACAGAATGACAATCTCAGCCGCGACCAGCACTGCTGCCAGAATCTCGACGGCAGCCCCAAGCACGGAGTCGAGGGCCGTCGTCACGGAGCGCATGACTAATTATGCGAGCTTGCCCACCGACTTCTCGAGGATGCTCCAGGCTTCGTCGCCGTACTTGGCTTTCCACTGGGTGTAAAAGCCCGCGGAGCGAAGCTTGTCACGGAACGCCGCCGGATCGGGCTGATTGAACACCAGGCCCTTGGCCGCCAAGTCCTGTTGCAAGGTCGCGTTGAGCTCGGCGACGTCGTCGCGCTCCTTCAACGCGGCGGCATTGACATTCTTGGCGACGATGCCGCGCATGTCGTCGGGCAGCGACTGCCAGGCACGCCGGTTGGCCAGGAACCAGAAACCATCCCACATGTGATTGGTCAGCGAGCAGTATTTTTGCACTTCGTACAATTTGGCCGTGGCGATGATTGCCAGCGGGTTCTCCTGGCCGTCGACGATCTTGGTCTGCAGCGCCGAATAGACCTCGTTGAAATTGATCGAGGCCGGCGACGCGCCGAACGCCTCGAACATCGACGTCCACAGCGGCGACGGCGGCACCCGGATCTTGAAGCCGCGCAGATCGTCCGGCGACACGATCGGCTTGGTCGAGGTCGTGGTTTGCCGGAACCCGTTGTCCCAAATTTTCTCCATCACATCGAGATTGGCTTTCTCGATCTGCGCCCGGACATAGGCGCCGAGGTCGCCGTCCATGGCTTTCCACACGGTGTCGTAGTTTGGAAACGCGAAGCCCATGCCGTTGATCGAGGCCGGCAGCACCAGCGTCGACAGGATCAGGCCGGACAGGGTGAAGAACTCGACGCCGCCGGAGCGGACTTGGCTCAGCGTGTCGGTATCGGAGCCGAGCTGGCTCGACGGAAAGATCTGCAGGTCGAACCGACCATTGGTTTCCTGCTTGATCGCCGCCGCCATCTCGCGTGCCCGAATATTCATCGGATGCGTCTCGGGAAGATTGTTGGCGTATTTGTAGGTCCACTGCGCTTGCTGGGCGCGCGCGACGCATGGCGCCCCAATCGCACTTGCCATCACCGCCGAACTTCCGGCGGCGAGCAAGCGACGGCGAGATACGTTCATGGGCGACCCTCCCCTGATGAGCAGCGTTGGCCACATGCTGCCGACGCAGCTACGGGGGATCAACCCCCCGGCAGCGCCAATTCGGTGCGCAAACCCCCGATCGGCGCGGTGCCGAGCGTGAGCACGCCGCCGTAGAGGCCGGCGAGCTCGACCACGATCGACAGACCGAGGCCGGAGCCGGGCTTGGTTTCGTCGAGCCGGGCGCCGCGCAGCGCCACCTGCTCGCGCTCGGCGGGAGACAGGCCCGGCCCGTCGTCGTCGACGATGATGCGCACGCGCGATTTCTCCCCGCTCTCGCTGCTATCGCTTTTGGCGCTGTCCGACGCCGGCCGGTCGGCCACCACCTCGATGGCAACCCGCGACTGCGCCCACTTGCAGGCATTGTCGACCAGATTGCCGACCATCTCTTCGAGGTCCTGCTGTTCGCCGCGAAAGCGCGCGTGGGCCGGCACATCGACGTCGATGGCGATGTCACGCTCGCGGTGCAGCTTTTCCATGCTGCGGGCGAGCGCGGTAACCACCGGCGGCACGTCGATCAGCGTGCCGACGACGGTGGAACGCGCCGCAAGCCGCGCGCGCTCGAGCTGGCGCGCTACCTGATCGCGCATGATGTCGGTCTGCTCCAGCACCTTGTGCGCCAGCGGATCGTTGCCGCGCGCCGCCGCCTCGTTGACGATGACCGACAGCGGCGTCTTCAGCGCATGCGCCAGATTGCCGACATGGGTACGGGCGCGTTCGACGATCTCGCGATTGGCGTCGATCAGCGCATTGGTCTCGCGTGCCAGCGGCGCAATCTCGAACGGGAAATCGCCTTCCAGCCGCTCGGCGCGGCCGGAGCGGATGGCGGCGAGGCTTGCCGAAATGCGCTTGAGCGGCGCCAGGCCGAAGCGGACCTGCAAGGCGGTGGTCAGCAGCAGCGCCGCGGTCAGTGCGGCAAAGGTCATGCCGATGGCGCGGTCGAAACTTCGGGTTTCATCATCGATCTCGGAAGCGTCGCCGGCAACCGCGATCAGATAGCGGCCGTCGTCGCCGAGATCGATATTGCGCTCGACGATGCGCAGCCTCTGGTCCTCCGGGCCGTCGGCATAGCCTTGCCTCGCTTCGGCGGCGGACTCCGAGCGGTCGACCGGCAGGCGCGGCAGCCCTGAGTCCCAAAGCGAGCGCGACGAATGGACGTCCGGCTTTTTGCTGTCGAGCCGCGTCACCTGCCAGTACCAGCCCGACAGCGGTAATTCGAACAACGGCTCGCCGATCGATTGCGGGAACTTGTCGGCGCCCTCCTCGGGCGACGCCACGTCGGCAACCAGCGTGCGCAGATAGACGTCGAGGCGGCGGTCGAAGGCGCGCTCGACGGCGTGGCGGTACAGCGTCGACAGCGCGATGCCGGTGACGATGAGAATCACCACGGTCCAGGCGGTGGCCCACAGGAACAGGCGGAGCGCGAGCGAGTTAGCGCGCATCGGGCGGCGTGAGCAGATAACCCAGACCGCGCACCGTCTGGATCACATCGACGCCGAGCTTCTTGCGGATGCGGCCGACGAACACTTCGATGGTGTTGGAATCGCGGTCGAAATCCTGGTCGTAGAGATGCTCGACAAGCTCGGTGCGGGAGACGACACGGCCGGTGTGATGCATCAGGTAGGACAACAGCCGGTATTCGTGCGACGTGAGCTTCACCGGATTGCCGTCGACGGCGACGCGGCCGGTGCGGGTATCGAGGCGAACCGGTCCGCAGGTGAATTCGCTCTTGGCGTGACCTGCCGAGCGGCGCAAGAGCGCGCGCACCCGCGCCAGCACTTCTTCGAGATGAAACGGTTTTGCGACATAGTCGTCGGCGCCGGCGTCAAACCCTTGCACCTTGTCGCTCCAGCGGTCGCGCGCGGTGAGGATCAAAACCGGCATGGCGCGGCCGGCGCGGCGCCAGGATTCCAGCACCGAGATGCCGTCCATTTTCGGCAGGCCGATGTCGAGAATGACGGCGTCGTAGGGTTCGCTCTCGCCGAGATAATGCCCCTCCTCGCCGTCGAAGGCGCGGTCGACGACATAGCCGGCATCGGTCAGCGCGGTGGCGAGCTGCCGGTTGAGATCGGGATCGTCTTCGACAACGAGAAGGCGCAAACCAAAAAGCTCCGGTTAGGATTTTCGCTCAGAGCCCGCCGACGAGGCTACCCTTCACGGCGTCGACGGTCAGCCGCGCCACTTTGCCATCGCGCGCCAGCACTGTCAGCACATAGACGAGGCCATCGTTACCGCGGCAGAGCCGCGCCCGCACCAAGGTGCCCGGCATTTTGCTCCTGGCCGCCCGCGCGGCGGTGGCGAGCCGCACCACCCGGCCGCTCTCGATTTCGGCCCGGCGTTGCTTTTGATCGAGGCAATCGTGCGCAAGCTCGGCCGCGCGTGCCGGGGCAAGCGCAAGTATGGTCAATGCGGCAACGGCGAATCGGCGGGCAAAGCGCATGGTCTATCCTGAGCGTCGCGCACTGAACCCTGCCTGAACGGTTGATTTAAGGCGGCTAGGCCGCAAACCCCTCGAATGTCGCGAATGAATCGAGCGGTTCCCGCGGCGAGCGCCAGGAATTGATCGGCGCTTGCGTATCGGCATGGCCGAGCGCCATGCCGCAAAACAGCATCAGTTCGGGCGGCAGCGGCAGGAAATCCCGAATGGTGCGCTGCCAGGTGATCCAGGCCTCTTGCGGGCAGGTGTGCAGGCCATAGCCGCGGGCAAGCACCATGACGGTCTGGATGAAGGCGCCGAGATCGGCCCATTGCGCCGGCAGCATGGCGCGGTCGATCGCGAAAAACAGGCCAACCGGCGCACCAAAGAACTCGAAATTCTTGGCGTATTGCCGATAGCGGCCGGGACGATCCTCGCGTGCGACGCCGATTGAGCGGTAAAGCTGCTCGCCGACGGCAAGTCGGCGCGTGCGGTACGGCTCTTTGAGATCGCTCGGAAAGATCTGGTATTCGCCGCCTTCGCCTTTCGGCAATTCGCCCTTGCGCGGCGCAAGCAGCGCTTTAAGCGCCTCGACTCGCGCGCCGGCTATGGCATAGACGCGCCAGGCCTGCAGATTACCGCCCGACGGCGCGCGCGCCGCGCGCTCGACGATCTCGCGCACGGTTGCTTCGGGCACCGGGTTGGGCAAGAAAGCCCGGCAGGAAAATCGGCTGACGACAGCCTCACGCACGTCCATTGAGAAAGCCTCCGCAGCGGAATAACCCTACTGTGAACATTACTGGCGCGAGATGAAAGTGACGATGATTCCCATTCGCTTCTGCACCTTTGGCTTGATCGCCTGGTTCGCGATCACGCCGACCCGCGCCATGGTCGGCGGTGCGCCACCGGCGGCTGACGGCGCCGGGCGCTCGGTAGTGATGATTTTGGGCTCGGGCGGTACCGCATGCACCGCAACCGCGATCGCGCGCGATCTGCTGCTGACCGCGGCGCATTGCGTGCAGCCGGACTCCGAATACAAGCTCGTCGCCAGTGCGCCGGGCGAACGACCGGTACTCAAGGACATCGCGCGCATCGAGCGCGACCCGCAATTCGATCTCAAGCGGCTGTTCGGTCATCTCGCCACGGCCGACGTGGCTTTGATCAAGCTCGCGGAGCCGTTGCCGGCGAAAATCCCGCCGGTGCCGCTCGGCGCCGAAGAGGAACCGGTCGTCGTCGGCGACGCGTTTGTGGTTGCAGGCTACGGCGTCACCGTGCGCGGCGACGGCCGCACCGGCGGCACGGTACGTGCGGCTACGCTGGTCGCCACCGGCCAGCCCGGCAGCCTGCAAATCCGGCTGTTCGATCCGAAGACCAAAGGCGACAGCCCGGGGCTCGGCGCCTGCGCCGGCGATTCCGGCGCGCCGGTGTTTCGCGACAAGGATGGCCGCAGCGTCGTTATCGGCGTGGTGAGCTGGTCGACCGGGCCGAAACTCGAAACCGGCTGTGGCGGGCTCACCGGCGTCACGCCGCTGTCGCGTTACCTCGCCTGGATCGTCAATACCGCGCGCATGCTCGGCTCGCCGCTTGCGCCATAGCAAGGCGGCGGCGTAGGCTTGCCGCAAGAACAAAATATCGCCGGGAGAAAAGCCGCATGAGCCGTCGCGCGTGGATGATGTCGCTTGTGCTTTGGCCGCTCGCCGCAGCAGCGCAGCCGGCGGGCGGCGATCAAACGATGTTCGGCATGCGGCTGTTCAACCAATCGTGCCGCGTCTGTCACACCAAGCCGCAGCTGGCGAGCCCGCAATATGCGCCGGTGCTGTCGATGAATACGCTCGGCGGCAAGGCCGACGTCATGCGCGAGGTGATCGGCAACGGCACGCCGCGCATGCCGGGCTTCAAGTATCACTTCAAGCCCGCCGAGATCGATGCCATCGTCGCCTATATCAAAACCATTCCTGCGCCGTCGGACGCGCCGCCGCCTGTCAAAGCCGGCTCGTCGCGCGACGCCGACTAGAAATAGGGAGAGCCCCATGCGCCGTGGTCTCATCATCGCGAGCCTCACCGCCGTCGCCGCGATCCTGCTTTCTGTGCCGGCCCTCGCCGACGCGCTGTTGAGCGGCACCATCAAGTCCTCGGACGGCAAGGCCATGGGCGGCGTCACCGTGTCGGCCAAGCCCGACGGCGGCACCATCACCACCACCGTATTCACCGATGCCAACGGCAATTTCTATTTTCCGGCATTACCCAATGCCAGCTACCGGGTCTGGGCGCAAGCGCTCAGCTATCAAACCGCAAAAGGCACGGTCGATCTGTCGGCAAATCGCAAGCAGGATTTCACGCTCACGGCGACGAGCGATCCGGAAGCGACGTTCAAGCAGCTTCCCGGCAACCTGATGCTCGACGCCTTGCCGCAGCGCACGCCGGAAGAAGGCCGCATGAAGCGCATCGTGCGCACGGTCTGCACCGGCTGCCACACCGCGAGCTTCCCGCTGCAGTACCGCTTCGACGAGGCCGGCTGGAACGCCATCATCGAATTGATGAAGAACGCCAATGTCTACGGCACCTATGTCGGCGGCGAGCGCAAGCCGTCGGGCATTCTCGATTATCACCAGAAGGAGCTTGCCGCCTATCTCGCGCAAGCGCGCGGCCCGGGCGCAAGCGACATGCGCGTAAAACTCGAGCCGCGGCCGTCGGGCGAAGCGGCGCGCGTCATGTTCAAGGAATACGACGTTCCGCTCGACCCCGATTCCAACCTGCCCGCCGACTTCGTGCAGAACGACGGCAGCGACTGGTCGCTGGGCACGCCTTCGGTTTTGATCCCGGGCTGGGGCATTCACGATTCCTGGCTCGATCTGACCGGCAATCTCTGGTTCACCTGCAACATCCCCAACAAGCGCACCACCATCGGCCGCATCGACACCGCGACCGGCGAGGTCAAGCTGATCAAGGTGGCGGGACCGAACGGACTTGCCGCGCAAACCCACGGTATGACGCGCGACACGAACGGCATCATCTGGTTCAACATCAACAACGGCCGCGGCGGCATCGGCCGGCTCGATCCGGCGACGGCGGAGATCAAAATCTATCTGCCGCCGAACGGCATGACCCAGACCGGCGGCGCCGCCACGGTCGATTACGACGGCAAGGGCAACATCTGGTCGTCGGCGCCCGACGGCGCGCTGCGCTTCGATCCGGTGGCGGAGAAATTCACCGAGTTCAAATCGATAACTTACAAGACCGCGAACGGCACCGGCGTCACCTACGGCACCGCCGCCGACCGCGACGGCAACGGCTATTGGGCCGAGATGGTGCTCGACACCATCGGCGTCGGCGACGGCGGCTCAGGCGGCGTGTCCGAGATCAAACTGCCGCCGGATAGGATCCAGGGCGCGCTGCTCACCGCCGACGAGATGAAATTCTACGAGACCTACAATCAGCCGGATTTCAACAATCCGCTGCCGTGGGCGCAGGGCCCGCGCCGCATGGGCACCGACAAGTTCGCCGACGTGCTCTGGGTCGGCGATTCCTGGGGCGCCAACCTCGCCCGCATCGACACCCACACCCGCGAGGTGAAGCTCGTGTTCCTGCCCGGCGAGCAGCAGCCCTATCACGTCGCGGTCGACAAGAACCACGACGCCTGGACCAACATCTGGGGCGCCGACCGCGTGATGCGCTACGACCCTTACACCAAAGGCTGGACCGCGTTCGACCTGCCGACGCGCGGCGCCGAGCCGCGTTACGTCTCGCTGCTCGAGCGGCCCGGTCAGGACACCAAAGTCGTGCTGCCCTATTTCCGCGCCCGCAAGGTCGCGGTGATGACGTTACGCAGTCAGGATGAGATCGACGCGCTGAAGGCGCAGGCGCAGCGATAAGCTGAGCCTAGCCTGTCTGTCTTGCGGAGAGGATATAAATAGGGATCGGGGAAGACTGACCACTTGGCAAGATCGCCCCCGCCTGGCCCCAGCATCCCTCACAAAGGCAAGACGACGGCCGACTGCCGGCGTGAGCGCAGGCCGTCGTGCGCATTGCTCAGCAGCTCACGACCCGGTCCAGGACATACCTCCGGCGGCCGAGGGCTTGCCCTTGAGCTTGTCGAAACCACCCTCGACGTCGGCGGCGCGCCGAATGAATTCCGAAGCGCGGTCTCCACCAATTGTCAGGTGGGTCGAAATCCCAAGGCAACACGCTGCGGTCAGTCGAGGGCGAGAGAGGCGGCACCCCTATCGACAGATAGGACTTGCTACTACCGTACCTTTACCCCCGCAGCTTCCAACTCGCTTGCCGTCGGCGCCGCGCGGACGGCTTGTGGCGCAGCGCCGACAGTACCGGACGCATCGACGGGCCCCTGCGGCGGCGGCGCTTCTTCGACGGGCTTCTCGGCCTCGCTCGTGCTAACAGGCGAACCCGAAGCCGCCACACCGGCAGCGGCCAAGTCCTTTTGTGTGAGTTCACGAGCTACTGGGGCCTTACCCACTACACCCGAAGGGTTGGCAGCCTGCCCGAGTGCTCCCGGTCCTGCGATGACGGTTGCGCCCAATGCCAAGGCGGCCAAGGCGAACCACCGCAACCGGATACAGCCAAAATGATGCTTGACCATTGGAAAAACCTCCAAGAAAGACGGCTATGATCGACGCATCAGTGATGCACGCCAATTGTGGCGCTTCCAGTAGTCGCAGCGGTGCTGCAGCATTGAGTAGCCAGTAGGCATTGGAACTTGAGGTCGCCGAGCAGACCAATAGCCGGCGTATTGCAAGACTTGGTCGGGGCGGCGCTGCACGAATTGATTACCGTCGCGTTCACGCCGATCAGGCTGATATTGAGAGTCTTGTTAGTGCTATTGGCCACTATTTCGCAGAAGTAATTCCCGCCGGCTGGCGTCGTTTGAAACTCGAAGCTCTCCATCTCGATTGCGCCACCACTTGCGGTAAGCGGAATCGGGTCCTTCGGGGTTGTTTCGGCCGTTACAGAGCCGCCCGCCGGAAGGGTGCTCGTATTGAGTGTTTTAAATTCCCCCGCCTGAGCCGCGGCGAGCAACCCCGATGCTGCGACGGCGATGACGGCTGACAACACACCGTGGAATCTGTACCTCATCACATTCCTCCCTGATGTTTTACTCGTGGCTTTACACCCCCGGTTGAGCCAGCGGGCTCCACCGTTCGGGGCACTTCCCGGCGAAGAAATAAATTATTACTCGTTAAGGTAGCATAAAGCTCTCACCCCCGCAAGGGGCGAACACCGCGTTCGGGAACGCGCCAGGCGCGCGATCGATCGTCCCGTGTGAGGACCTAAAACCCGATCATGTCGAGCCTGGTCAGCGTCACCTGATTGCTGATGCGCGCCGCATTGGCGAGGTGCCAGGCGGTGTAAGCTTCCGGGAATAAATCGTCCGCCGACATCGCGTCGACCGGCACGATCACCTTGAAGCCGCGCAACGCCGCCTCGCCGCTGGTGTGCAGCACCGAGGTCTGGGCCTGGGTGCCCATCGCCACCACGGTCTTGATGCCTTTGTCTTTCAGCGTCTTTTCCAGATCGCTGTTGATGAATTTGTCGGGGCCGAGCGGCGGCAGCACCTGTTCGCCGGCGGCCGGAGTCAAGTCCTTGAGCACATCGGTGGCGACCGAGTTCGGTACCGCGACGCTGTAGATGATCAGCGCACCGTGTTCGCGCGCGGCCTCGACGAATTTTTTCACTTTCGGCACCGAATCGGCGCAGCGCTTGCGTCGCTCCGGCGTGCAGGTCTGCACGGTGAAATCCATCACCAGCAGCGCCGTCTCCTTCGGGATGATCGTCACCGGTTTGAGCGCCGGCGGCGGCGGCAATTTGGCCTGGCTCCAATCGTCGATGATGGTCTGGGCGCGCGCCGGATTTGCCGCAAACAGCGCCACGGCGACGGCGACGGCAATCGAGATGGATGTGCGACCCATGAATTCCTCCCGTTTGGTTTTTCGCCAGCTTAAGCTGCGGCGCTGGACGGCGCTACTCCGCCGGCGCCCGCGGCGGCATCTCGCGCGTTGCCGGGACTGCGAGCACGGTGGTGCGCAACGGCCGTTCTTCCATGATCATCAGCGCCACGATGCCGATGATCAGGAAAATCACCGCCACCGCGAAAATATGGCTGAAGGCGCGGCCAAGATCGTCGAGCGAGGCATTCGCCGCGGTCGCAATGAATGCCGATGACGCCGCGCCGCCGCGCTGCGGCGAGGCGCCGAGCTCGGCGAGCATGATCGCGCCCATCGCCGCGACGACGAAGGCGCTGGCGAGCGCGCGAAAGAAATTCATCGCGCCCATGGCGACGCCGATCTGCTGGTGCGCGACTGCGTTCTGGATCGACACGGTGACGGTGGGATACGAGCTGCCGGTGCCGATGCCGACGAGGCCGGTGATCAGCGCCACCGCCCAGACCGGCATCAGCGGGTGCACCACGAGCAGCGCGATCGCCGCGGCGGCGATGCTGAGCATCACGATCGGCGCCCATTTGTAGCGGTCCATGTACAGCATGGCGCGGCCGGACAGAAAGGAGCCCGGCGTCGTCATCATCACGATCGGAATGAGTGCCAAGCCGGAGTCGCTGGCGGAAAGGCCATGCACCAGCTCGTAATAGAGCGGCACGAAGATCGTCAGACCGATGGAGACGCCTTGGGTACAGGCGGTAGTGACGCAGCCGGCGCGCATCACCGGATTGTTGAGCACCGCAAGCGGCAGGAACGGCTCCGGCGCCCGCAGCACCCACCAGATGAATGCCGCGCTGATGACGGCCGCCGCAATGATCAGACCGATGATCTGCTGCGACAACCACGGATAGCGCGTGCCACCCCAGGTCAGCGCCAAGAGCAGCGCCACCGCGGCAGCCATCATCAGCGCGGCGCCGGTGAGATCGATCTTGTGGGCGCGTTCGTGGACCGGCACGAGCTTCAGTTGCCGGTTGGACAACAGCGCAGCCGCCAGGGCGAGCGGCACGTTGAGCCAAAAGATCACCGACCAGTGCAGATGCTCGGCAATGACGCCACCAAGCACCGGGCCGGCGGCGCCGGCGACGATCCAGACCGAGCCGGTATAGGCCTGGTAATAGCCGCGCTCGCGCGGCGGTACCGCGTCGGCGATGATCGATTGGGTCAGCGGCACGATGCCGCCGCCGCCGATGCCTTGCAGGCCGCGGCCGAGGATCAGCATCAGCATGCTGGGCGCGGCGGCGCAGGCGGCCGAGCCCGCCATGAAGATGCCGAGCGCGACCAGCATCATGCCGCGCCGGCCGTAAATGTCGCTGAGCTTGCCGTAGAGCGGCGCGACCACGGTAGAGGTCAACAGATAAGCGATCACCACCCAGGACAGGTTCTCGAAATCGTCGAAGGCGCGGCCGATGGTCGGCAGCGCCGTCGCCACGATGGTCTGGTTCAGCGCGCCGAGGAACATCGCCAGCGCCAAGCCGCCGATAATGGCGATGACCTCGCGCCGGCCGAGCTTGCGCTCGGTGGAGAGATGGCCGCCGGCATCCGGCGCGACGCTTTCGGCCTCCCCTCCCCCTTGCGAGGCGGGCTCGCCGGCTTGGTATTTTTGCTGTTCTAGCGATGCCATGACCGAGAATGACGACCCGCACCCGTCGCTGAATTCAAGCCGCACCTTTGCGCCGCGCTGGCGGCGGCGCAAGACACTTGGACAACACACTTGGAGCGGGTCAGCTATGCCGTCTTCTTGTTATTCGGATACACGATCGGGTACCCGCATCGGTCCGTGCAACGGACGCTCCTCGATCACCAGAAGGCAGAGCAGCGAAACCGCAAGGCAGATCGCGGCCGCGATAAAGACCCAGTGGAAGGCCGGCGCCAGGTCGCTGTGGCCGGCCGCGATCTTTTCCAGCGTCGTGGCGCCGGGACCGTCGCCGATGCCGCCGAGCACGATGGCGCCGAATATCGCAACCACCAGCGCGCCGCCGAGCGTGCGGAAAAAATTCAACGTGCCGGTCGCGGTGCCGAGCTGGTGCGGCTTGACCACGTTCTGCATGACGATCGTGGAGACCGGATACATCGGGCCGACACCGAAACCGAGCACGAACAGCAGCGCCACGACAGTGCCGAGCGTATGCCCCGCCGGGTCGGCGGCAAGAGCGGCAAGCGCCGCGATGGCGACGACAAGGCCGAGGATCGGCACGCGCATGTAATGCTTGACACGCACGATGACTCGCGTCGACACCAGCGAGCCCAGCGTGGCGCCGCCCATATAGGCGATCAGCGCCAAGCCGGACAGGCTCGCCGAGACGCCGAGCACGGTCTGGCAATAGAGCGGCATATAGATGGTCACGCCGATGATAGTGCCGATCGAGAAGAACGCGGCGATGGTGATCGTGCTGGTCACCCGCCCGTGCAGGATGGCGAGCGGAATGAACGGTTCGCGCGCGGTGAGAAGGCGCAGCGTGAACAGCACCCACAGTGCGCCTGAGCTGGCGACCAGGGTGACGATCCGCCACGAACTCCAGGGATAGCGGACGCCGCCCCACGACAGCGCCAGCATCAGCGCCAGCGCGGCGCCGACCATCAGGCCTGCGCCGATCACGTCGAGCTCATGCGGGCGGTCGTTGCGCGGCAGGCGACGCAGCGCGCGCTCGGTCATCACCAGCGCCACCGCGCCGAGCGGCAGATTGATCCAGAAAATGAACGACCAGTGCAGATGGTCGGTGAGCAAGCCGCCGAGCACCGGGCCGAGAATGCTGGCGCTCATGAACATGATCGAGGTGCGGCCCTGCACCACCGGGCGCTCGCGCGGCGACAACAGGTCGGCGATGATGGTTTGCGCGATCGGCAACAGGCCGCCGCCGCCGATACCTTGCAGGGCGCGCGAGAGAATCAGCACCCAGATCGTCGGCGCCAGCGCACAGGCCACCGAACCGGCGACGAAGATGACGATTGCGGCCAGAAGCAGCGCACGGCGACCGTAAATATCGGAGAGCTTGCCGAACAGCGGCGTCGCCGCGGTGGCGGCGAGCAGATAAGCGGTCACTATCCACGACAGATCGTCGATGCCGCCAAGACTCTTACCGATCGCCGGCAGAGCGGGCGCGA
>Ga0208827_1000651_pt1 | contig 15933 bp, 8 predicted proteins | sample Sb_taG_5_FD_187709 | JGI IMG/M metagenome (GOLD analysis project Ga0208827, IMG submission 187709) | Peat soil microbial communities from Weissenstadt, Germany - Sb_50d_8_FC metaG (SPAdes) (version 2) | ecosystem: Environmental > Terrestrial > Soil > Wetlands > Peat | place: Germany: Weissenstadt... | reverse complement strand
CCTCGAGAGTGCGGATGGAAGCATGGCGACAGTGGCGACTCGGCGGGAGAAAACCCTTGTCTCAGAAAAAAACAAAGATTCACTTGACTCCGACCGGCCTTCTCATGGAAGGCGTTTTCACTCATTGACCCCTACGGCACCGCCACCCGTGGATCTGCGGAAGAGGCGCTGTACAGTCATGGTGTTCCCTCTCCGCCAGCTCACTCGTTAGGTAGGCACTTAACGATTCCTACTGAACAGAACCCATACCTATACTCCCTTTTTCCAGTCTGGGTCACTGTTGCTTTTCGTGCAGATTGTCAGGGAACCATCAGGGTTGATTCGCTCGTGACAAGCCCAGCGGACGGGGTGGCGTACGCCCTTGACCTCCAATTCAGCGCGCAGAATGATGTGCTGCCCGTCCATGCCTTTCGGAAGAATAATGGAACACTGGCGAAGCTGACCTGCATAGGGCTGTCCGGCATCAAGGTTGCCACCGACTTTGACGCGACCGTCTGGACTTTCTGCGTAGATGCCGAGCACTCCCGGCACTCCCCCGACGCCATCGTTGACGATGCCCAAAATCAGTTCCATCGTGTCGAAGCGTTTTCTCTGCCAAATCAAGGATGGGCGCACGCGGTACCCGAGCCTTTGTTCCATGGCACGGAGCGAATCGGGGTACTTCTCGTAGTAGCGACGAATGTTATCGGCCTCGGTCCAGAGGGCAAAATAGTTCGTCCCGATGTCCAGCGCATGGTAACCGGCGCACTCGCGATAGGGGAGATCCAGCGGGCCGCCAATTTTGTGGGGATAATCATCCTTCGGCTGCGATTCGTCGTCTGGCCCAACAAATACCAGCATCGAGTCCGGCAGCTTGCTCAAACAATCTTTTTCTTCGGCCGCGAATTCCGGAAGTATGTAATGCCGATTCTCGCCGTCTTCCATGACAATGGCGAGCCAGGGAGGACGGTGGCTAAGCTCCTCGATCTGGATCGGTTCATCCATGATCAGGCTGTCCGAACGCAACCAGCAGCCGGAACGGACCGCCAGGTCCTGCACCTCACGGTTGCCCACGTTGCTGATGTCGGGCTGGGTGTTGACTGCCAGAGGAGTCTTCTTCCAGGCGTCGAGCTGCAAGCGCGTCATGTGAGCAAAAGTCTTCTCGGCAGTCAGATAGTCCGGAAACGGATTGGGCAGATCATTGGTGTGACCTTCCCCCCAAAAGCCGTACATCATCAAATCCATAAACTCCAGGTGCGGGTCGCCGTCGAAACGCGCGGCGAGGAGCTCATTCAAATCGGTGAAGGCCTGTTGAAACTCGGGGGAGTCGTACCGCGGTTCGTAGAAATCAAAACTAACGCCGTGCGCCCTGGATTTGTGACCGATATTGACAATGGGGACTTTCTCGCGCACGAAGTCGGGCATGCCGAGCTTGCGGGGCTGGATATTAGGGCTGGAGAGTTGGATGCGGAATCCTACGCCTAAATTGTGGCGTTTGGCGGCGTCGAAGGTCGCTTCCCAAACCGGGGACAGTTGCAGCTTGCCGGGGCCTGCGTGCACATCTCTCCAGTCGCAGCGGATGTACAGTACGTCCACGAATGGCAGAGACGCCATTTTTTCGACACTTTGTTCGAGAGTCTCTTTGCCGCACAGCACCGGGAGCGCCGGCCCGTTTTCCTCCCAGGTATAGCCGACCAGACCGGTGCCGAAATTGCGGATGTGATTGCGCGAAGGCTGCGTCACGAAAATCGTAAACCAGCCATCATCCTGAGTGATGCCGAACGGTCCCTGGTCCAGCCGGTTGCTTACCTGTGGGCAGCCAAAGTTGTAGCCATCCCAGAGATGGTCAGGCACATCCGCCAACATCCGAGCCGGCGCCAGACCGCCCGCCCCGGCCAGGACTGCGCTTGCTTTCATGAAGTCCCGTCTGCGCATAATGCCTCCTAACGCTTTCTTGCAAGGCTCGATAACGTGGCGCTCAGATGCCGTGGTGGAGGTTGGGCCGCAAAGTCAGTGAGCCGTCCTCATTCAGCTTCTGGTGACAAGCCCACCGGACTGGATAGCGCATGCCCTTCACTTCGATCTCGGCCCGAAGCCTCAATCCCTTGAATTTCGTTCCTTGCGGGAGCACAAATTGCGCCTGGCGCATATTGCCGGGCAAAGGGTAACCCGGATCCAGGCAGCCGCTCTTCAACGCTTTTCCATCCTCGCTCTCGACGGTGACCCGCAACACGCCGGGAACACCAGCAATGCCGTCGTTGGCGAAGCCGACAATCAGCCCGAGATAACCTCCGTCTTCATAGCTCCAGATGAATGACGGCCGGACATTGTAGCCAATTCGCCGATTGATTCGATCGAACCATTGTGGGTATGCATGGTAGTAGCTCGCCAGGTTCTTCGCGCTTATCTGATGGAAGTTCCAAAGCGACCAGTAGTTCACTCCAATGTCCATCACGTGGGCGATCATGTTTTCCGCCGGCGAGATTCCTTCCTGCGCGGCCGCCGCGTCTGGAGGTTTTCCCGGGATCCCCTGTTCAAGCAACGCGCCGATCCAAGGCGGGCGGTTGCTGAGCGCCTCAATTTGCTCGTTCTCAATGAAGATCGTGTCGCTCCGAATCCAGTTGTTGCTGCGCACCGTGCGGTCGAGAAGCTCCGAGTTGCCAACCCGGCTGTAGTCGGGTTGCGTATTGGTTAGTAGAGGAGTCTTAGTGAAGTGCTCGAGCTGAACTTCGAGCATGTTGATCCAGGTCCGCTCGGCAGTCTGGTAATCGGGGAAGGGAGTGTTGGCGAAAGGCCAAGTATGACCTTCACCCCAAAACCCATACATAAACGTATCGATGAACTCGATCTGAGGGTTTCCGTTGAATTCCGCTGCCAATGCTCCAACCAAATCTTTAAAAGCCTGCTGAAAGAATGGATCGTCGAACCGCGGCTGATACTTCCCGTGCGGATTCCGCAGATACCTTTCCGCCTCCCGGCTATTCTCCTTGTCGCTCAACACCAAGTCGACCTTCGGTACTTTGTCGAGAACAAAATCGGGAAGGGCCGCTTCGTGGGTGTAATCGGGAGCGCTCATCTGGATGCGCAATCCGATGCGCTTGTTGTTCTTCTTCGCTAAATCGAAGACCAGTTTCAAATAGTCAGGTAATTCAATGCGTCCAGGCCGGGGCTGCACTTCGCGCCACGTCGGGCGGATGTAAAGCTGCTGGCCTAAGGGGAACCGAATCAGATCCTCAATCGCCTGGGGGATGTTGTCCGATTTGATCTCGTCTGTGCCACTATCGGCGGTGATGTAGGTGACCAATCCCCTGCCATAGTTCGGCACAACTTCGTCGGAAGGAGTTGTGGTCATCACCACGTCGTCGGTGGGGATAACGGCATCGGGCGGGTACTGTGGGAATGGGCCCTGATTGAGCCGGTCGGTCACCGTGGGGCCAGAGCCGAAGTCGTACTTCCCCCAGTTGTGAGCCGGAACGAATGCCTGCGCTTTGCCCGCACCGAGTTCTGCAGCCACTGCCAATGCGACACTACTCTTGAGAAAGTCTCTGCGTTGCATCGAAGTCATGTCCTCCTTACGTTAGGAATTCTTGGTCCCGATGCCGCGACTGACGGGCCTCGGTCTGCTAGCCTCAATGAGTGTAATCACCTGATTTCAACACCCATCTGGAGTCTTGATCAGTCAGGGTGAAGCATTGACAGACCAGAAATACACCGTTCGGTTCTCCGCAATTCTTAAGTAGTTAGTCTCAACTCCCGAATCGCTTCTCCAGCACCGCTGAGGTCGGCGAGCCGCATCTCGGAATACTTGCGAGATAGAATCACACCTGGCGCGCCCGCGCGGAAAGCTGCGAGGACCGCTTCCTTTACGCTTTGCCGCGTGCACTTGCTGTTATTGGGCTCGGTCGGGATATCGATATCAATGCCCGGCCAGATCAGAGTCCTGGTTCCAGCAACACCGTCGAGAGAGCGTCTGGTTTCACGATAAACGTAATCGGCGGTAAAGCCGGTGTGAGGAATCTGATCGTAGCTGCGTTCATTGAGTCCCATCACTGCATAGTTAAAATCGAGCAGTCCCTGTTTGGTGAGATCTCCGTAAAGGGTCGAGCCGATATTGTCGACATACAACGCCATCCGCTCGCCGCCGCAGTTGTTGTACATAACGACCTTGATGAAGTCGGAATGGTTTGAGAGCTCATGAAGGTCTTGTTCCGCGCGATAGATCGGATTGAAAGAATTGTTGTGCCAGATGTGCCACCCAACCGGCACCGTCGGTTTGGCCGTCTTGACCGTTTTGTATATCGCGGCGTAGGTCTCGCGCAGGCTGTCGGTCCAGAGCATCTCCCACGCTGCCAGTTCGGGATAGCGCAACAGCAGCCGCCAGAATTGAACGTAGCAGCCGTCCACGGGGCGCTTACCGCTGCGCGCCAGGCGAACGAATTTTTCCAGCTCCAGAAATCCTTGCCGGGCGCGTTCCACATTGATACCTTGCTGTTTCGCTCTGCTTTGACAAAATTGGCAGAAGCAGGTCACGTTGCCCGGATCGATCGGCGGCGTGTCATGCGTGGCTCCTAGACTGTCCGAAAGCGCACCCTGCCGCTCCGATCCCCACATAATTCCATCGATGTCATAGGAACGGGCAAAGTCTTCAACCAGACCGGTCAGGAAATTGCGGTAGTCAGGATTGTTGACGCACAGCGTTTCGGCATTGCGCCCGTGCAGATCTCGCTCCTGCACCTTTTCGATGTTCGGCAGGTCTGTGCGGAAGACATCCTCAAGCCAGCAGATGACCTTCATGCCGCGCCGTTTGGCGGCAGGCAGCACTTCGGCAAGGATGTCGAGGTTCCCATGGTCGGGCGCGCGCATGTCTTTGAGGACCGTGTTCTTGTAGTACTGGGGATGAGGAGTCGCGAAATTTCCGCCGTGGAAATTGAGATCGTACTCCTGCTTGCCATGATCGGGAAGCGGCTGGCCAGGGATCTGTCTTCCAGCGATACCTCGACCGTACGTGAACACTGCAAGAAACAAAGTGTTCACACCGCCACGTTCCTCAAGAACATCGAGAACGTTCTCGGTACCTTCATCAACAAACGAAACGGCTCCGACTTGAATGCCGATCATTTTGGAGGAGACAGCAGTATGCCCTGAGGTTGGCAAGGCCACGGCAGCGCCCGCTCCAGCGGTGACCTTCAGGAACTCGCGGCGATTCACTTCCGATTTCAACATGGACTACTCCTGTTTTCTCTGGTAGCAGCCGATGTCTATCTTTCCTGATCTGACTCGCGGTGAGCCGTCGAGATCCTCTCCAACTGGCATTCTCTCAATCGCGCAGGAATGTAGAAGATGGAAATGAAAATCGAACGCAAGCATTCGTAATACAAGGAAAGGATTGCAAAGTCAAATAATTTTGGAGCCCCGCGCAATGCTTCACCCTCCGTCAGCAGGCTTGAGCCAATTTTCATGCGCTAGAAGGCGTCACGGGGTTTCGATATGCCTGCTTGAAGGCGGAATCGTCCGCAAGAATCTGCGGGAGAGCAACTGAAGAGGACAAGATAGTTGACGCTAACAGGCGATAGCACGCAATATAAAAAGGAGCCCACTTTTTGCGGTAGGTTGAGATTGTTCGGATCGCCAACCTAGCGAAAAGGAGCGCCTTTATGAGTCAGGAGAAGTATATCGGCATGGATGTGGACCAAGCCACCATCTCGGTCGCCGTGATGGATGCTGGTGGCAAGCTGATCATGGAATGCTTGCTGGAGACCAAGGCGGCCACGATTGTCGAGTTCATCCGAGGATTGCACGGAACTCTGTCGCTGACCTTCGAGGAAGGCACGTCGGCTGCCTGGTTACACGATCTGCTCAAACCCCACGTTAGCCGGCTCGTGGTCTGCGATCCGCGAAAGAATGCTCTTTTGACAGTCGCAGTGCGGGGGAACGCCTTGTCTGTGGGATCGATCAGTCCTGACGAAATCAAGCCGTTTGGGCTCACTCTGGGTTTAAAAAGGTAGCTGCGTAATCTGGGTGCAATCAGGGTGCAATAACACTTCCCGAGGTTAGCTCAAAGCGCCCAAAATGGGCGATCGGCGCCGTAGATTTTCAATCAGTTACCTCTGAAACATCCGCTGTCACGGCAGAGGTCGCGGGTTCGAGTCCCGTCGTCCCCGCCATTTCCCTCAATGAGTTGTTCACGATTCCGCCCCTTTGACCCCGCTCGTTGACTTCCCCTTCTGCTCACCCCTACCATTGCAGCCTGAGCGCCATGCTCGGGCAGACCATCTCGCACTACCGCATCGTCGAGAAGCTGGGCGGCGGCGGGATGGGTGTCGTCTACAAGGCTGAGGACACCGAGCTTGGTCGCTTCGTCGCCCTGAAATTCCTGCCTGAAGACCTAGCCCGAGACTCGCAAGCCTTGGAACGGTTCCGACGTGAGGCTCGCGCTGCTTCTGCGCTGAATCATCCGAACATCTGCACTATCTACGAAGTCGGGCAGCAAGAGGGTCAGCCATTTATAGCGATGGAGTATCTGGAAGGCATCACGCTGAAGCACCGCATCGGTGGCAAGCCGCTGGAGATCGAAGAGGTACTGTCGCTTGGCATCGAGGTCGCCGACGCCCTCGATGCCGCCCACTCCGCAGGCATCGTGCATCGGGACATCAAGCCCGCCAATATCTTCGTGACCAAGCGCGGCCATGCCAAGGTTCTGGATTTCGGGTTGGCTAAAGTCAGTACACCCAAGAGCGCGACTGGCAACGAGCCAACACTTGCCACTGCGGAGGTTGACCCTGACAATCTGACGAGTCCCGGCACGGCTGTAGGAACCATCGCGTACATGTCGCCGGAGCAGGTGCGGGCGAAGGAACTGGACGCACGAACGGATTTGTTTTCGTTTGGCGTGGTTCTTTACGAGATGTGTACCGGGACGCTGCCGTTTCGAGGCGAAACGTCGGCGTTGATCTTCAACGGTATTCTGGAACGCGCTCCCATAGCTCCAGTGCGGCTGAATCCCGACGTGCCGCTGCAATTGGAACAAGTCATCAACAAGGCGCTGGAGAAAGACCGCGATGTTCGTTGCCAGTCTGCCGCCGAGTTGAGGGCTGATCTGACGCGGTTGAAGCGGGACACTGAGAGCGGGAAGAGCGCAGCTACGGTCGCAGAAGCGGGAACTCAGATACATTCGCATCGAAGGCTGTGGGGAGTCGTTGCGGTTGCGGCAGCTATTTTGGTCGGCGCTGGATTTCTGGTCTGGCGTTACTTGCGTTCCCACCATTCCGATGCCGCACGCATCAATTCCATAGCTGTATTGCCCTTCGCCAACGCGAGCAAAGACCCTGAAATGGACTACCTTGGGGAAGGTATATCAGAGGAGATCACAAATTCACTTTCTCGCCTTCCGAACCTGCAAGTGATGGCTCGCAGCACTGTGTCTCAGTACAAGTCTCGGCAAGACGATCCGCAAGGGGTTGGGCACGATCTGCGCGTCGATGCCGTGCTGACGGGGCGCGTGGTGGAGCATGGCAGTGAACTGAATGTCGAAACTGAGTTAGTGAACGTCGCGACGGGAGCGCAACTCTGGGGCGAACGATACACCCGAAGCGCCAGCGACGCCGCGCTTCTGCAAGCCGCTATCACCCGTGACGTTGCCAGCCAGTTGCGCCCACAGTTAGGAGGCGGGCAGCGGGAGAGACTAGCCAAGGTTGGAACCCAAAATGCGGAGGCTTATCAACTATATCTGAAGGGACGTTACCACCTCGACAAATACACCCAAGAAGACTACAAAACAGCGGCGGGATTGTTCGAACAGGCAGTCGCACTCGACGAGAAGTATGCCGCCCCGTACGCCGGATTGGCGGATGTATATGCCCTACAGGCTTATTTCGGCTATGCGCCCAGCCGTGAGGCGTTTAGCAAATCCCGAGACGCAGCCCGTCGAGCATTGGAACTCGACAGCGAGATTCCTGAATCGCATATTTCCATTGCGATTTCGGATATGTTTTTCTTTCATAATCTGCCCGAGGCGCAGAACTCTTTGCAAAAAGCTCTTGCCCTTGACCCCAATTCCGCCTACGCCCACGGTGTTTCTTGCTGGCTTGCTAATGAAATGAGGGAAAGCGCTCAGGCTATCGCCGAATGTCGCAAAGCCGTGGAGCTTGATCCCCTTTCGGTGCGTGCTAACTTTGATCTGGCGAACACCTACTTGCTTGCCCGCCAGTACAATCAAGCCGTGCAACAAGCGAACCGAACTCTCGAAATTGACCCGAAGTCTCCTCAAGCGATTCAGACCCTAGCCTACGTCGCCGAAGTCACAGGAGATTACAAGAGTGCAATGGAACAATGGGAGCGGGCTGAGGAGGCTGTGGGAAACAACCTCCGTGCGAAAGAAATCAGGCACATTTTCGATAAGTCAGGTTATCGCGCTTATCTCGCAAAAGACGCTAAGGACAAGGAAACAGCCAGCGACTTTTACGATGCGGGCGTCGACCATGCTTTGCTGGGAGAAAAGGAAGCCGCTTTCGCAGACCTCCGGCGAGCGGTGGATGACGGTCAGCAGCTTGATGACATAACCCTTGATCCCGAACTCGACAACATTCGTGCCGACCCGCGCTATACCGACCTGCTGCGTCGGATGGGGTTGCCACAGTGAAGGTGTCAAAGGTCGGTGCTCAATCGTTGCAACGCGAGAATTTTTACCCACAAATTTACCCACAGGGAACGGTTCCTACAGTCCTTTTCAGCGACTTGGCAGCCCCCGTTGAGAACGTAAGTCGCTGATAATCCGTGTATGCCTAGACTGTCACGGCAGAGGCCGCGGGTTCGAGTCCCGTCGTCCCCGCCAATTCTTTCAAGCACTTACAAGGAATTGGCAATTTGCGTCATGGGCCAGTGCCTTTCCTTTCCGGTTCACCAATTTCCTTTGGGGCATACGGGTCGAGCGTGATCCGGCTGTTTGCTGAAGCCGCAGCCAGCATGATTTCGCCACTTGATCGGCAAATTCTCAAGCGGCAAATCTTCGGTCCTTCATCCTTCGCCCACCGTCGAGGCCTCCCTTGCCTCGCGCCGATTCTGACGGCTGGACCAAGATGACGTCCGTAATCGCCTTTTGGGGTCGGATAGTGATACATTTTTAACAATTGCTTGGTTGGGCATCTCACTAATTTCCCGGCTAATGACTAGCTGCCAATCGCGACCGGCGGCATCTCGGAGACTGCTGGTTTCGTGCACCTCCCTGTGCATCGGCGTACTGTTGATGATGACATTCGCGCAAGCCCTGGACTGCTGCGAATTGATGCCGCTGCGCACTGCGCATCACTTTTGTACGGCGCGGTCCACCCGGGCGTCCTCCGCGGTTTGTCTGATCTGCGTCTCCGGCCACACGCCATCCTTTGCTGCGCCCAAGACCTCGGTCGTGGCACCCCTCTATTTCACGAGCGTCTGCGGTGCGATGGGACAGTCATTTTATTCCGCCCTGCAGATGTTCGCCCTTCACATTCGACCTCCTCCCAGCCTGTAAGACTCTCTTCCGCATCCAGGCTGCTTATACGTTATGCGTTACGCGCTTGCAGCGGCGCCTGGCGCACTCGATGAAGCAGCTGATTTCAATAGGCCGTTTTTAGCGGAAGTCGCCGTTGGCACCTCGGTTGCCGCCAGGGCGGCACAGGCAGGCATTCATGTTGAAGGGAATATGCGACACGAGAAACAAGCTGTAACCTCTATTCTGTTTTCGTTGGCGATGCTCGGCGCCGCGCACGCCCAGGCTCCTGCACGCATTACGCTGGAGCAAGCCATCGATTTAGCCATCGCGCATAATCACGCGCTTAAGGCTACCCAAACCCAAATCCAGCAGAGCCAGGCGCAAGAGCTCACGGCGGCCCTGAGGCCAAACCCCAATCTGACGGCGGACGCCCTATTTGTGCCCATCGAGCCGCAGAACTTCAATTCCAACGTTATCGCGAACGTGACTGAATTCGATGCCGCCGTGAGCTATCTCTTCGAGCGCGGAGGAAAACGGCATCGCCGCATCGATGCCGCTCACGACGCGACCGGCCAAACCCGCTATCAGGTCTCCGATGCCGAGCGGACGCTGACCTTCAACACCGCCCAGCAATTCATCACGGCGCAGTTGGCGGAATCGAATCTGGATCTGGCCAATCAGGACCTCGCGAGCTTTCAACAGACGGTGGAAATTGGCCAGGCCCAGTACAAGGCGGGGGCCATCAGCGAAGGTGATCTGTTGAAGATCACGGTGCAGCTGCTGCAATTCCAGACAGACGTCTCCGCGGCAAAGGTCGCCAAAGCGCAGGCGCTAGCCAGCTTGCGCGAATTCCTTGGTTACGACGCCGTTCCCGCCAACTACGACGTGGAGGGAGACCTGTCTTACCAACCCCTGCAGCTCAATCGTGACGATCTCGTCGTGAGGGCTCTTAAGACCCGTCCCGACCTGCTGGCTAGCCGTCAGGGTGTACGCGCCGCCGAAAGCCAATACGCCCTCGCTAAAGCCAACGGCAAGGTGGACGTTACCGGCGGGCTCACCTACACCCACGTGTCCGACCAGAACTCGATGGGTGTAACTGTCAGTTTCCCTCTGCCTATATTCGACCGGAACCAAGGCGAAATTGCGCGCACTCGATACGCCATGACGGCGGCCCAGGAGACCGCCTCCGCCGCAAGCGATACCGTGCTCACGGACGTGGACAGCGCGTACGAGGCGTTCAGTGGCAACCAGCAGGTCGTCGATCTCTATATCGGCGGTTACCTGAAACAAGCGAAAGATTCGCGCGATATCAGTGAATATGCCTATCACCGGGGCGCAGCCAGTCTCCTGGATTTCCTCGATGCCGAGCGCAGTTACCGGTCCACTCAACTGGCTTACCGCCAGGCGCTGGCAAATTATTTGATCGCAGTCGAACAGCTCAAAGAAGCGGTAGGAAGCAGAACACTACCATGATTAAACACTTAAACAATATTCATCGCCCACGCGAACTCTTCGGAGATCTCAATGGAAGTAGAGACAGGCGCACACCGCTCATCCCGCGCGGAGGTCAATGGCAACGCAACCGACTGCAGGATCGAGGGACATTGCGTCTCTTTTACTTAATCGCGATACTTCCGACTCTCGCTATAGCCATCGGCTGCAGCGACCACCAAAGTTCCCCTGGTGATCCCGGCATTTCCAGCCGAAACAGCACCGATAAGGCGGCGTTGTTCTCCATCCCTGCCGATCAGATGACCCATATCCAGATTGTCACAGTGGCGCCATCAACATTGACGCGCACTCTGCGGTTGACTGGGGCGGTTGCTTACAACGGATTCGCCACTACTCCGGTTATCACGCAGGTCAGCGGACCGGTCAGCCGCATTGTTGTAGCGCCCGGAGAAGTCGTGCAAGCCGGCCAGCCCTTGTTGTACGTTGCCAGTCCGGATTTTTCACAGCTGCGCGCGACATACATCAAAGCGAATGATGCCTTCAAACTCGCGGACCGCGAATACACGCGCTCCAAAGATCTTTACGATCACCACGCCATTGCCGAAAGAGACTTGATTGCCGCGGAATCAGCCCGTAATCAGGCCGAAGCCGACCTGCAAGCCAGCGAGCAGGCGCTCCACGTCCTCGGATTCAAGAGCCCCGACCAGGCGGTGCAAACGCGTGGCTCTCCCGAATTGCCGGTCCTGGCGCCCATTGACGGCGAGGTGGTCGAACGCCTGGTGGCTCCCGGACAGGTCATTCAAGCCTCCACCACCCAGGTGTTCACCATTTCCAACATGAGCACGGTGTGGGTCCTGGCCAATGTTTACCAGCAGGACCTCCCGTATGTGCACGTGGGCGACCCGGTATCCATTCTGACCGACTCCTATCCCGGAGCTGAGTTCCGCGGAAAGATCTCCTACGTGGCCGCCGCGCTCGATCCCGCGACCCGCACTCTGCAAGCTCGCATTGATGTGAAGAATCCGCAGGAAAAGCTGAAGAACAACATGTACGTCATGGCGCAGGTTCAGGCGGGAAAAGTCGCGAATGCGATCACCGTCCCCAATGCCGCGGTGCTGCGCGATGCCGAAAACGAGCCCTTTGTTTACACTCTTGCGGGGCAGAACCAGTTTGCCATGCGCAGCGTGAGCATTGGACAGACCTCGGAGCAGAGCACCGAGATTACCAGCGGGCTTGCTCCGGGCGAACGGGTTGTCGCCAACGGAAGCTTGTTCCTGCAATTTGCCAATTCACTGCAGAGATGACACCCATGCCCCATCCCCCGTCAACGTGCTCGCCTCAATCGCGACCGCCTGAGGACCGAGCATGATTCATCGGACGGTTCAAGCTGCCCTGAAGCAGCGCTTCCTGGTGCTGATGTTTGTGGCCGCGATCGCCGCCTGGGGAGCTATTTCCTTCCAACGCATGCCGGTGGATGCCTATCCTGACCTCTCTCCACCCATGGTGGAGTTGATCACGCAATGGCCGGGCCACGCCGCTGAAGAGATGGAGCGTCTGGTCACGCTGCCCCTGGAAGTGGAAATGAACGGCGTGCCTCACCTGGTGGTCATGCGTTCCATTTCGCTTTACGGCCTCTCTGATATCCGGCTGACCTTCGAGGAGGACACCGACGATTACTTTGCGCGCCAGGTCGTATTCGAGCGCCTGGCCGATGTGACTCTTCCCACCGGCGTCACGCCGAGCTTGGCCCCGCTATTCAGCCCCAGCGGCCTGGTCTACCGCTACGTCATCGAGAGCCCCGACCACACTCCCCAGGAATTGAAGACCATTGAAGATTGGGTTCTGGAGCGCGCCTACAAATCCGTTCCCGGGGTCGCCGATGATTCCGGCTTCGGCGGTACGGTCATGCAATACCAGGTATTGCTCGATCCTGCCCGCATTTATGGCTATCACCTCACTGTCCCGCAGGTGATTCAGGCGCTCGCCAATAACAACGCCAATACGGGTGGCGGATTCTATTCGCAAGGCGGACAGTTCTACTACGTGCGCGGGGTTGGCCTGGTCCGTGATACCCAGGATATCGCCAACATTGTTGTGGGCAGCAATCATGGAACGCCGGTTCGGGTTGGCGATATTGGCCGCGTCGTGATCGGAAATGCTCCCCGGCTCGGCGAGTTCGGTTTCCAGAAAAACGACGACGCTGTCGAAGGTGTCATCCTTATGCGCCGCGGAGAGCAGGCGCAGGACGTTTTGAAAGGGGTTGAAGACAAGACCGAACAGCTTAACAGGACGATCCTGCCCAAGGACGTGAAAGTCCGTCCTTTCTATGACCGCAGCGACTTGGTTGACCTGACTACCCGCACCGTAGAAGACAATCTGCTCCGCGGGATGATCCTGGTGTTGATCGTGCTGATCTTTTTCCTGGTCAGCTTTCGCGCCGCCATTATCGTTGCCCTGACCATCCCCCTGGCGCTGCTCTTCAGCTTCATCCTGCTGCACGCGCAGAATCTGTCCGCCAATCTGCTGTCGATCGGCGCTATCGATTTCGGAATCATCATCGACGGCACGGTCGTGATGATGGAGAACATCTACCGCGAGTTGGCGGAAAGGAGTGGTCAGCAGTACAACCTGCACGAAGTGATCCTGCACGCCGCGCGCGATGTCGATCGCCCTATTTTTTATTCCGTGGCCGTCATCATCGCAGGCTATCTGCCGATCTATGCTTTGAGCGGCCCGTCGGGCAAGCTGTTTCACCCCATGGCCGATACGATGTCATTCGCTCTGCTCGGAGCCTTGATCCTCACGTTAACTTTCGTGCCGGTGCTGGCGTCGTACTGGTTCAGAAGCGGCGTTAAGGAAAAAGTCAATCGCCCGTTTGAAACGATTAAACGATGGTATGGCACGAAGCTGGCCTGGTGCCTGGACCGCCCCTGGATCACCATGGCGGCCGCCGGGGTTATCTTTGGGGCTACGCTCATCCTTGTCCCGTTCATTGGCGGCGAATTTATGCCCCACCTGGACGAAGGCGCGCTCTGGGTCCGTGCCACTATGCCCTACACCATCTCGTGGGACGAAGCGGCCAAGATTGCCCCTCAAATTCGCGACATCCTGATGTCCTATCCCCAGGTCACGATTGTCGGCTCAGAATTGGGTCGACCTGACGACGGCACCGATCCTACCGGCTTTTTCAATTGCGAGTTTTATGTCGGACTCAAACCCTACGGCGACAAAGAGTGGCGTGGCGACATTCACAGCAAGGAAGAGCTGATCGAGTCGATCAACAAGCGCCTGACCACGTTCCCCGGAATTATTTTCAATTACACGCAGCCGGCTGAGGATGCCGTCGATGAAGCCCTCACAGGACTCAAGAGTTCTTTGGCGGTGAAGGTCTACGGCCCGGATCTGAACGTGCTGCAGGACAAAGCTCTGCAGATCAAGAAATTATTGGAACAGGTCCCGGGCTTTACCGAGCTCACGGTTGTCCGCGAACTGGGCCAGCCGACCTTGATCATCAACCCTGACCGCGAGAAGATCGCCCGCTACGGCATTAATGTTTCCGACGTGGAAGCGGTGATCCAGGCCTCCGTTGGCGGCCAGGCTGCCACGCAAGTGATCCAGGGCGAAAAACTCTTTGATCTGGTCGTGCGCATGCAGCCGCAATTTCGCAGTACCCCGGACCAGATCGGCAATCTGCTGGTCGGAGCGCCAGACGGTGAGCAGATTCCACTGAAAGAATTGGCCAGCATCCAGGAAAACAATGGCGCCTCATTCATCTACCGCGAAAACAATTCGCGTTATATCGGTGTTCAATACAGTATTGAACACCGCGACCTGGAGAGCGCGGTTCGTGATGGGCAACAAGCCGTCAACAAAGTTGTGCAGCTTCCCGAAGGCTACTGGATGACCTGGGGCGGCGAGTACAGCCTGTTTCTCGCAGCTAAGCAGCAACTCGCCATCATCGGCCCGATCGCAGTTCTGCTGATTTTCATGATCCTGTTTGCGTTGTATGGAAATTTCAAGTTCCCGGTTACGATCGCCTTGGGCGTAATCATGACCGAGCCGGTCGGCGCCCTCATCGCATTAAAGCTGACGCATACACCATTCAGCGTCTCGTCCGTCCTGGGCTTGCTGGCGCTGCTTGGCGTATCGGTGGAGACCGCGGTCATACTTGTTTCCTATATCAACAAGCTGCGTTTGGAAGGTAAAGACATTCGCACCGCGACCCACGAAGCTTCTTTACTGCGCTTGCGCCCGATCATGATGACTGCCCTGGTGGCCTGTCTCGGCCTGTTGCCGGCAGCTTTGTCCACCGGCATCGGCTCATCCACGCAGAAGCCGTTTGCGATTGTCATCGTGGCCGGCCTGGTTTCCCGGCTATTCCTCGGCTTTTTTGTGAATCCTGTGCTCTACGAGATGGTGGCCAGAGATGGTGATGTCCTGCAGGTGTAATTCGAGGGCATCCTGCCGGCATTCCGGAGAGATAGAAGAGACTGACGCTCGAAAGGACTCTGCCTTGCGATCACAGTAAGCGTCTTACAAAGAAGAGCAATCGCAAGAGAACTTCAATCAAAAACAATTAGGAGCGTCGTTACCGACGCTCCCTCTGTTTGTTCGGTTTTTATCCGGTGCTCAGTTCAGTTGTGATCCTCATCTGAGCCTGTTTTCGGCTGCCCGCCCTCCGGCGCCGCAGCCTCCTGCTTGACCTGGGTTTCGGTCTGATCGGCTGCCTGTTGCTGGTCTTGCAGGGTCTTGTCTGCCGTCGTATCGGGCTTCGGGGCCGGGATGTCCGATTCCACGACACCGGTGTCCGGCGCCTTCGGCATACCGTCCGTGCCTTGTTTCTTCGCCAGCTCCTTCAGACCGTTGTCGAGTTGTTCGTCGAAGTGGTTTTGCATTTCCTGCAAGTCGTTCACTTTGACGGACACGGTCAATCCGGCTGCACAGTCCGACTTCTTGCTCGCCGAGACGCTTGCGTTCACCATGTCATCGGCATCCGGAGTGTCGGTGAGCCGCGTGAGTACGTCGCCCGCCGTCAG
>Ga0208827_1000638_pt1 | contig 16146 bp, 15 predicted proteins | sample Sb_taG_5_FD_187709 | JGI IMG/M metagenome (GOLD analysis project Ga0208827, IMG submission 187709) | Peat soil microbial communities from Weissenstadt, Germany - Sb_50d_8_FC metaG (SPAdes) (version 2) | ecosystem: Environmental > Terrestrial > Soil > Wetlands > Peat | place: Germany... | reverse complement strand
CAAGTCACCTGGGCTATTGGGAATGTCGTAATCGTCGCGCCGGGCCGAGACCACCAAGCGGTATTGATCCTCCGGGCTGGCATTGAAGATCAGCGTGGTGAATGCTCCGTAGCCATCCTCCGCGTCGTGAATGATCTGTGCTACCGGCGTCTGAATGCCCAGATCGCTGCGATTCCCATTCACGCTCGCATAATAGGCGAAGCGCTCGCTGTGACCGCCGTAGCTTACGTAGTCGTTCGTTTGGCCAAAGTTGCCGCCACTGACGATGAGCTCTCCTTCGTCATTGCGCTCAAAGCCCGTACGCGGCACGACATTGAACACGCCGTAAGTACGATCGCCCTGGTCGGCCTCATAGCTTCCGCGTTGCACCTCTAGATAGTCGATATCCTTCGGGTCGATTTGAGGACCGAGATTGCTGGCAATGTTGGTATTGGGAATCTCCACCCCGTCAACGGCCCAGGTCGTCTGGTGTCCACCGCGCACGTGCAGCTGATCGTGAACGAAGTAGGCGCCGGGGACGAACTGCGTAATCATGGCCAGACTGTTGCTGCGATCCGCGCCGGGGGTGCGCTCGATGTCCTCACGATTCACGAGCGTCGTCGGAGTCGCTGAATTGATCGTGGTCGTCTCTGGCGAGGCGGTGATTGTCACGGCGCTCAGCGTCGGGCCGGCGAGGAGCTGAATGTGCGCGACGGGCGTTGAGCCCGAAGTGACGGTGACCGCCTGGGCGCTCGGCTCGAAGTCGGTCAGTGAGACACTCAGTACGTAATTGCCCAGCGGAACGGTCGAGAAGGCGAATGTGCCCTGCGCGTCGCTCTTGGTGACTTGCACCCAGTTCGAGGTTGCGGATCGCAGTTCCACGTCGGCCTGCGCAATGGGATGGTGCTGCGCATCGTGCACGACACCACGCACCGCGGCGACATCAGCGGCGGATAGCGGGGCCGTAACGAACAACATCGCCAGAAAAAGAAGATTTAGGAACGCCGACGGCGCGTGCCGGCGTGAGGCGATCGGTCGCGCGGAATGTATGCCAACAAGATCGGCGATGGCGCGGCCACCGCTCTGACGTGATCCCAACATGTGAGTCTCCCCATGAATGCGATTGGACAAGCCGACGCGCCACGGCTCTCGTATCCGTGGAGACGTCCTATCCGCGCTCAGACCAGTGAGCGCGACGGGGTCAGACTTCCAGGGGCGGGCCGCGCGGTGACTGCGCGCGCGGAGCAATCTCAAAATGGGCAACTTGAGGGTCCGATATCAGCGATGGGGCTGAGGCTGGAACCGTCACCGGCACGTCGGTCAATGCCGGCAGCAAAGCGAGCGTTGGACTTGTCCCGTAGGGGCAGGTGCTGTGGTCTTGATTGGAAGGCGGGCCGTTTCCCCCCGGGCCCGGCCCGCCGGAGTGATGCTGCGCAGGCACACCCGTGGGCATGTCCATCGACATATCCATGGGCATCGATGGAATTGGCGCATAGCCCTCGCACAGCGTGAGCCGCGCGCTCAAGCCCGGGCCAAACATCGGCATGAACCCGACCGGAATCAGCGCGCGCAACAGCAAGCCTGGCAGCACGAGCGCTGCCCACCAGCTTGCACGCTTTCGACCCCACCGGATCAAGTGCCTAGCCTCCAAATGCGGATCACTGATTGCGCCGACCCGCTTGGCATAACCCTTATCAGTGCTGCATGCCCGGCATGCTTCCCATGTCGTCCGAACGGCCCGGGGCGCTACCGCTCGCAGTACGCACCTCGAATTGCACATCAAGCGACTCACCGTCGGCAAAGCGCAAGGTGATCGGGACATGATCGCCCGGCTGCAGCGCTCGTCTCGGTCGCATCAGCATGAGGTGATATCCGCCCGGTGCAAATTGTAAACCACTCCGCGGCGCTACAGTAACGGTGCTCAATGCTGCCATCTCATTCACACTGTTCTTCATGTGCATTTGGTGGAAACTGACTTCGCCGAAATCCGGGCTGGCGGCACCGATCAACACCTGGGGTGCGTGGCCGCTGTTGATGAGCGTCATGTAACCGTCGCTCGGTACATCCGCGGGCAGCCACCGAATCGCAGCGGCTCAAAAGGCACAGCGAACTGGCGGCACGCGCTCGCGGTGCGGGTTGGGTGGATTAAATCTCTTAACAAGTATATTATCTACCTCTTTTGAGGGCATATATGCCGGGTTACTAGGTAATGCGAGTTCGGAAACTAGGTGCGTGGCACCCTCATTAGAACTAAATGCTCTCTTGTCCTCAGAGATGCATCGGCAAGGACTTTTATGATTGAAACCATTGTCGTTACACTATTCCTGCTGGGCATTGTGCTTGTCATGACTGGGCCGAAACGCTCCGACAAGAAGGGGAAGGATTCCGGTGCCTCCAGCTCGCCAACACCCAAGGCCCCTGACTCGCCTAAAAAATAGCGTGGGGCGGCCTCTGATGGAGAGTGGTCCATTCCGGGTGCTGCGCGCCCATGCGAGAGCAATCATCGGCGGTCCGCAGTTCGGGATGCCAGCGCTTCGAAGCCGGGATGTGCCGCCGCGTTGCGATCAAACGTGACGGTCTTGGAACAGCCGGCATCGCGGCACATTTCGATTCCCCGTCGATCGCTATGCCGAACGCCTTGTCGCATCAGCTGCTTAGTCCTGCCAATGCTGTAGGGGATTTCCGGTGCATCTGCGGGCCGTTCACGTAGAATTCGGCCTCTTTCGAAGAGGGGGCGCCGAATGACCAAGCCGATTGCTCGTGACGCCATGCCTTGATGAGCGATACGCTAGCAGTAATGCGGCGTGTGAGCTTAGCGTCTCCCCTGCTCGATCGACAAGCTGTCGATTACGGGTCTGTCACCGGCCGCTTTCCTTGCGATGCGTAGTGCGTCTCGCAAATCCCAGTCGTTGAAGACGAACCCACGTAACACGACGACGCCCTTTTCGACCGATACCGTGACGTGTTCGTCGGAGAAATACGGATGGGCATGCAACGCAGCCTTCACGCGTTTCTTTAGTTCCTCATCTGCCACCCAATCTGCGAATTGCGTCGTTGACGCCGCGATAGAAGCTGACCGGCTGATTGCCGGCGCGGCTGCATTCTGCGCCTCAACCCGCGAGGCGAAGCCGCCAACCCCCCAGACCAGGGGTACAACATATGCGCAAACGATCCAATTTCTCTTCTTGCGTGAAATGTTCATCGCTTGCTCCTACTTTTCCGGGTTGAAGCGCGTTGCCTCGTAGAGGAACCAAGTGCGATGCTCGGCCTCGTCGATCCAATTCTCGATCAGGCTCGCGGAAGCGACATCGCCATACTCGTCACAAAGAGAGTGGGCGCTTCTTAGGCGGACCGCTAATTGCGTATTGTCCTCGCAAAGTTCCGCCAGCATGTGCTGGGCGGCCACATACTCCTCGTCATTATCGACGATGCGCTGAAGTTGGGCGATTTGACCGATCGAATGTAGGGTCACCCCGCCGATCTTCCTGACGCGCTCCGCAATTGCATCGGTCGTAGCGAGTATCTGCTCACTCTGCTCATCCAGAAGCAGGTGATAGTCGCGAAAATGCGGCCCCGACACATGCCAATGGAAGTTCTTCGTCTTGACGTAGAGGGCGAACAGATCAGCCAAGAGGGCAGTCAAGGCGTCCGACATTTTCGCGACGGCATATGGATCAAACGCCGACGGCATCGACGCCGGTCCGCGCTTTCCATGTTCTGTTTCGCGAGCGTCCATCGTCTTAGTCTCCTTTTCTGATCAACGATATCTATAGATTGCATCAGATAAATGTCCAGGGCATTTCCGCGCGCGCCGTTTCTGTTACGGTTGAAATTCAACGCAGAACGTCTCGTACTGAGGCGAGTCCGCTGCCACGGCATGAATAATGTTCAGTTACTTGGAATGGTCGCGTTCGGCAGCGACCTGAGCGGCCGTCACGAGTTTGCCGTGATTGCCCCGCGAGCTGCGCTCATAGTCGATGATATCCGCTATGTCGACATCGTTGAGGATGCTGCCGAAAGGCGGCATAGGACTGGCGTACAGCACGGCCCCGGCTTTGGCGCCCTGTCGTCCATTGAGCACCACGTGTATGTGTTTTGTCGCATCGTCTTTGGTGACGACGCCGCTTCCCTTGATCGGCGGATATGTACCGGGCCGCCGCTCACCATTTGCCCCGTGACAGGCGGAGCGCTCGGTGGCGGATGGACTGGATGAGGCGGGTGATCCCCTGGCGAGGGGCCGTTCGGGGCGCGCGTATAATGGCGCTCGATGCGATGCCTGAGCCCAACGTGAGCAACATCGATGGCCCTATCGATTGACGCGCTGGTGCTCGCCCGAGCGCAGTTTGCGTTCACGATGTCGTTTCATTTTGTGTTCCCGGCGTTTTCGATTGGACTGGCGAGCTACCTGATGGTGCTCGAAGCGCTGTGGCTTAAGATCGGTACGGCGGTATATCTCGATCTGTTCAAATATTGGCTGAAGATCTTTGCGGTCGTGTTCGGCATGGGCGTGGTCTCCGGCATTGTGATGTCCTATCAATTCGGAACCAATTGGTCGGTGTTTTCGAACAAAGCCGGACCGATTATCGGTCCGCTCATGGCGTACGAGGTGCTCACCGCGTTTTTCCTGGAGGCAGGGTTCCTCGGGGTCATGTTGTTCGGGATGAACAAGGTCGGCAAGGGGTTGCACTTCTTCGCCACCGTGATGGTCGCGCTCGGCACGCTGATTTCGGCGACCTGGATCATTAGTGTCAACAGCTGGATGCAGACGCCCGCGGGATTCGCGATCAACACAAGAGGCCAGTTCGTTCCCGCCGGTTCCTGGTGGCCGATCATCTTCAATCCGAGCTTTCCGTATCGCCTGCTGCACACAGTCATTGCGGCGTATCTCACGACGGCGCTCGTTGTGGGCGCGGTCGGTGCGTGGCACTTGCTTAAGGATCGGTTGAACCCGCACGCCCGCAAGATGTTTTCCATGGCCATGTGGATGGTGGCCATCGTGGCGCCGCTGCAAATATGGGCCGGCGACACCCAGGGTCTGAATACCTTGAAATATCAGCTCGTCAAGGTCCTCGCCATGGAGGGGGACTTCGACCCGAGCCCCTCTGGCGCGCCTTTGGTCTTATTTGGACTGCCAAGCAACGAGGACGCTCAGGTTCATGGTCGGATTGAGATCCCAAAGCTCGGTTCGCTGATCCTGGAGCATGAGCCGAACAAACCACTGGGCGGTCTCAAGGATTATCCGCGCAATCGCTGGCCCACCGTCGCGGTGGTGTTTTGGTCGTTTCGCATCATGGTGGGATTAGGGCTCGCGATGCTGGCTCTGGGATTTTGGAGCCTCGGCGCCCGTTTGCGTGGGCGTCTCTACGATTCTCGATTACTGCACCGGGCGGCCTTTGTGATGGGACCCGCCGGATTCTTCGCGGTGATTGCCGGTTGGGTCACGAGCGAGGCCGGACGACAACCATATACTGTGTACGGAGAGCTCCTCACCGCCGATTCACTGTCCCCGCTGGCGGCGCCCGCCGTGGCCACATCGCTCGCCGTCTTTGCGGTGGTGTACTTTACCGTCTTCGGTATTGGCGCGGCCTATCTGATCCGCATGATGGCCGGTCTGCCAACCTCGCAGGAAACCGAGCCGCCGCGCATACCGCAGCACGCGGCCGGAACCACGCCGGCCGCGGCGATTGATCATGATCTATAGCGCAGACCTCTGTATCGTTTGGGTTGCAATCATCGCATTCGCAATCCTTGCGTACGTGGTCATGGACGGCTTTGATCTCGGCATCGGGATCATTTTCCCGACGCTGGAAATCGGCGCCGAGCGCGATCAAGCCATGAATGCGATCGCTCCCGTGTGGGACGGCAACGAGACTTGGCTCGTGCTCGGCGGCGGCGCCTTGCTTGCGGCATTTCCGCTGGCCTATTCCATTGTCCTCCCGGCCACCTATCCGCTCATGATCGCGATGCTCTTAGGGTTGGTATTTCGCGGCGTCGCGTTTGAATTTCGATGGCGGGATCCACACCATCGCCCGTACTGGGATGTGGCCTTTGCGCTCGGCTCCTTGATCGCCGCAATGGCTCAGGGCATGACGTTGGGCGCGATCCTTCAAGGCATCCACGTCGTGCACGACGGTTACGCGGGAGGTTGGCTCGATTGGTTGAGTCCCTTCACGCTGCTCACCGGTGTCGCAGTCGTGCTGGGTTACGCGCTACTCGGCTCGACCTGGCTTGTTTGGAAGACCGAGGGTACCGGTCAGACCCACGCGCGCCGCCTCGCCTTCAAATTAGGCCTCGGTACGCTCGTCGCGATGGCCGCCGTCAGCGCAGCGACTCCGTACCTTCACGTCGCATATTGGCGCCGCTGGTTCTCGATGCCGAATGTCCTATTTACGGCCCAGGTGCCGTTGTTGGTCATCGTAACCTGCGCCCTCTTCGTGTGGAGTCTGCGCCGCGGCGCCGAACGTCTGCCGTTTCTAATGGCGCTCGCGCTTTTCGTGCTCAATTTTGTGGGCTTAGAGATCAGCGTCTTCCCTTACCTCGTGCCACCGGACGTGACGATTTGGGACGCCGCTGCCCCGGCGCAGAGCCAGCGATTCATGCTCTTCGGTGTCGCCGTCACACTGCCTTTGATTATCGGGTACACGACTTGGGCCTATTGGGTCTTTCGCGGTAAAGTCGGCGCCCACGGATATCACTGATGAGACCTGCCTCCCGCCTGTTGAAACGTCTGGGCTGGATGATGGTCATCTGGTCGGCGAGCGTCGCAACGCTGGGGGTTGTCAGCTGGGTCCTTCGCATATGGCTCAAGCCGACGTGACGGGTACCGATTGGAATTCTAAGGTGAGTTATCCAGAATCGATTGTTGTGGCGATCTAGGGTTCTGGTGCATCTGCGGACAACAATCCGTGCTCGGCCGCGACGTGTCGCCAGTCACTCTCGTCAGTGACGGGAAACGGCGTGAAATAAGGCATTTGCGCTTCGCGGCCTGTCGGTCTTCTGTCCGGCAGCGGGTCTTCTCCGGCCCAAAATCCCCAGATGCACCAGAACCCTGTGAGAACCACAGCCACCAGATAGTATTCAGCGCTGCTCATCGGGAACTAAGCGAAGCTGATTCGTTCTGATGGCGCGGTGCGCTGTCGGCATTCGATGATTATCCGCTCATGGCGCGGCTACGTAGAATACAGATTTTCGTCCATTCGATGGATATGGGCCCTACACGCCCCTGCTAACATCGAACGGACGGTTTCCTTTCGATCAGCAAATGGACGGCCTCTGAGAGTAATTGCGATCCGAACCAAGCGGCGATTCATCGGGGAGTTCAAAACGCTCGTGCCTACACCCAGCAAGCCCTGGATATGAACAATCTGCGCCAGCGGACCCTGGCTGGGCTGGGATGGACCGGGGCGACTCGACTGCTGGGACAGATTCTGCAGTTGGCCGCCACCGTCGTCCTGGCGCGCCTGCTCAGTCCAAAGGAATACGGCCTGTTGGGAATGGTGCTGGTGTTCACCGGGTTTGCCACCTTCGTGGCCGACATGGGGCTGGGTGCGTCGATCATCCAGAGGAGCACGGTATCGGACCGGCATCTGAACTCCGTGTTCTGGCTGAACGTTGCGACCGGCATGCTGCTGACCGGCTTGTTTGCCCTGGCAGCGCCTCTGGTCGCGAGCTTTTACCACGAGCCGCAGCTGCGCATGCTCACCGTCGTGATCGCGTTGAATTTTGTGTTCGGCTCGCTCAATGTCGTCCAGATTGCTCTGCTCGATAAATCCCTCAATTTTCGCACCAAGTTCTGGATCGAAACCGTCTCCTCGCTGGCATCCGGGATCGTGGCGCTGGCTTTGGCGCTCGCCGGTGCGGGTGTATGGAGCCTGGTTGGACAATCGCTCACGCAGACGATAATGCGGGTCTTGATGATGTGGGCACAGTCATCCTGGCGGCCTGCGCTGGCGTTTGATTTTTCTGCGATCAGGGAGCTGCTGCACTTCAGCGGGCATCTGCTGGGCTTCGGTGCCGTCATTTACTGGTCCCAGAATATCGACAAATTGATCATCGGCCGTTGGATCGGCAGCTCCGCCTTGGGAATCTACAGCCTGGCCGACAAGCTCATGCGTCTGCCGTTGTACAACGTCACCGACGTCACGACATCGGTGATGTTTCCAGCGCTGTCTACCATCCAGGACGACGTCGAAGCCGTCAGGCGGGCCTATCTGCGTGCCGTGCGGATGATCTCACTGATCACATTTCCCATGATGATTGCGCTGAGTGTGTTGGCGGCGCCGGCAGTGCTGGTCGTCTACGGCAGCAAATGGCAGGCGTCGATAGTCATTCTGCAATTGCTGTGCTTTGCCGGGATGGCACAATCGATCTACAACACCGCCGGCTGGCTCTATCTATCGCAGGGACGAACCGATGTGCTGTTTCGCCTTGGCCTGTACACGACCACCGTTCGTGTGACCGGAGTCCTGATTGGAGCCCACTGGGGGCTTATGGGCATCGCCTGGGCCTATGTGATCGGAGGCTACGTGTTCATCTGTTACCCGACCTGGGCGCGCGCGGGGCGGCTGGTAAACTTAAGTTTCACGTCGCTGCTGCGCAACGTTGAGGGGCCGTTCGCCTGTGCGGCATCGATGGGTGCGGCGCTGTGGGCTTCGGACCGCTGGGTCTTTGGTGGTTGGGCCGTCGAGGCGCGCCTGGCGACCCAGGTGGCATTGGGCGTGGTGATCTACGCAGTCCTGGTCAGGTTGTTTCGATTGCAGGCCTGGGTGGAAGTTGCACATATCCTGCTGGCGCGCAGTGGCGGACGCAGTCGGTTCCTTCGCTGGGCGACGGGACACGAGGCGCACGCGGACCCCTAGCCTGCACGCCATGCAGGCTCATCCGTGCATGGAATACAGCATTCGCAGGTCCCCCGACCCCTGTTTCGTAGGGATTTTTCGGGTCGCGGTAGTTATTATTTTTCAATCACTTGCAACGCTTGCCGACTTCGATTCCGGTCTACTCAAGTCACAACTACGTCACAGTCAATCTGACCGCTGCACACTTCTGTCATCCGGGCGCTCCATGTTACTAAAACCGGTCAAGCCAGTTACCGCAGATTGCTGCTGAGCAGTGGTGACGCAGTACCCGGCTGATCTCATGGTCGCCTACCCGGTAAGCACGCGGGTCAATACGCTGAAGAGCAACGACGAAAGCTTAATCGCGCCACTCAGCCACAAGCGCTCCTAGGCCACCCGATAATTACTTCCCTCAATTGCTTGGCAGAATCTTCCCAAAATATACGGGTCGTACATGCGACCGTTGTCCTGCATAAGCTCTTCCATAATTTTTTGATGAGGTATCGCACTTCGGTACGGACGCGGAGTTGCCATCGCATCATAGCTGTCAGCGATGGCGATAATTCTGGACAGCGCTGGGATGGCCTCGCCCGAAAGACCGTCGGGATAGCCCTGGCCGTCAATTCTTTCATGGTGATGACGAGTGACCATGCCAACTTTATCCATGTCTTCGAGCTTCACTGCCAAGCAAATTTCTTGGCTGCGCACGGAATGAGTTTTCATGATCTCCCATTCATCTGGGTCGAGCTTCCCATCCTTTAATAGAATGCGGTCAGGGACAGCGATCTTTCCAATATCGTGCAGGCCGGCTGCTGTACGGAGCAGGGTTAACTCATGAGTAGACAAGGAGCATAACTTGCCTAACTCGACCGCCATTTTTTTCACGCGAAGACAATGCTTTCCAGTGTAACCGTCGCGCTGGCTTAACACGTACGTAAGGGACGCAATCTGCGCAACGAGCCGTTTACGGCCTTGAATTGGTTTAATCATTTGGTTTCAGTACCGACGCACGCGGCTTCCGCTCAAGCTTGCTTTTTTTGTTTGTGACGTTGCATTTCTTGTGCTGACCACCGCTGGAATCGATATTGATTCGCGCATCGCTTTTCCCATTTGGCTGTAGCTGAGTGAACAATGTCTCGAAATGACATTGCGCCGGTTCGGTGACATGGATCAGCGACGGCCGCAGAATTGCGGATGACGAGGCCTTATGCCGGCCGCCCGAATGGCAAGCAATGGCAATAGAGCTGGTGTAATCCATTAACCCAACCCAATAAGAATCTTGAACTAGCGAAGCAACAACGAAACCTTTCTTGTTTAGCACCAAAGATATATCTACGTCCGTGATCAGTAGCACGTTACCGCGAAAGAACTGGGCGCAGCCGGGGCGATCGATCAAGTGACGATGCGCCGGTTTGATCAGCTGCCTTTGGCTCCGACCGCCCCGTTGCGTCCCGCGCAGATCAAGCGGATCCGCGAAACGTTGCGCGTCAGCCAGGCCGTTGTCACCGTGCGCCGTTCCCGCGTCTTCGTCACAGCCCGCAATTGAAGGCCAACGCACCGATGCTAAGTTGTTGTCGTAATTGGTGCGCCAAAGATGATGAATCTGGGCACTGGCAGGCTATTGTGTCATTGCGATCACCGCAATCGGGAGTGAGTCACGCTCGGACCCCATCGTAATTGTATAACCCCTAACCCCTCACGAGCGCTCCGTAGCACATTCCAACTCCGGTCGCGAATGTAAATATTGAAAAGAAGAGGGCAAACCGCACCGAACCACCACGCCACAAACCAATTGGAATCCAAATCATCAATGCAGATCCAAGAATGGACCACCAGTACGGAAAACGAGACGGGGGAAGTTTCAGAACCTCGATCTCGAAAAAGTATGAAAATGAGTGCAACAAAATGGAAAGTGCGGTCAGCACAGCTACAGTCCGTCCAAGTGTGGTCTCGGTCATTGGCGAAAGGTGCAGTTACTGGGGCCAGGTAAAACGTTAGCGATGCGTCGGCCTGCGAGAATCCGCTTCGCATGAGGACAGGGCGATCATCGCGGGGGACCATGTGCCCATTAGCGCGCCCGGAGAGATTCGAACTCCCGACCCCCTGGTTCGTAGGGTCGCTCAAGATATCAGGGTACTTTGCAAATCAGTAGCTTAAATGGCCCGCCCTCGATGATTGTTTCGTCAAGTCTCGCCGAGTATCGCCGACGCCCTACGTGGGCGACTGGAAGACCGGTGACGGCCAAAGCAAATCTTCGCGCCGGTAGGATGCCTTCCGCTTAGCGGACATTAGAGTGAAAATGCGGTCGGTAGGCTGACGGGCGGATTGTTAGGTTGCGATCAAGGCTTCACGTCAGCAGCATACTGCAGAGGCATAATACGGCGCCGCCCGCGAACCGCCGAAGAAGCAACCGTGACAAGGCACTGCCAAAACGCATGGTACCGAACGTGAATATAAAAGATATTCTCGGTCCGCTTGGGCGAATACGCTTCCGCGGCGGCATCTTCGGCAAGATGACGGTGCTGCTAATCGTGCTAATCCTTAGCGTTTCCGCGGTAGCCTTCAAACTAGCGGGCTGGCTAGCTCTTTTGCTCCTTCTTCCGGTTATGGCCCTAGTCTGGTACGCCTTGAAACGGCTATTTGATTTCGCAAATAGCTTCCCTGCAGTGGCGGTTCTAGATGGACGCGAGCTAATTGACTACGCAAAAGTGGTTGAAGCAAGAAAGGGCGTTCCAATTATCCTGCCGACGACACCCGTGCCGGATCATGCTCCGCCACCGATGATAACGAGCGAGATTGACGCGCCCGATACCCCCGAGACGCGCGCGCTCGCAGGCCCGAACACGGAGCGCCACAATGGCTGAGGCGCAGTTCTATCTGGTTTATCTGAAACCTGCTCGAGGACGGACGCTCGACGAGATAGCAAAGCAGATGAACCTCGCCGTGGATTGGTACCGTATAGATCCCCTTGTTTGGGTCCTTTACACAACGTCCGATGCAGACAAATGGACGTCCCGACTCGCCCCTTTCGCAAAGGGTGAAGGCGATGGTTACTTACTTGTCTGCAAGTTAGATATTTCGGATCGCCAAGGCTGGATGGCTGAAGCCTTTTGGAAGTGGCTACGGCGCGAACACAAGGAATCGTAACGATAAGGCACGTTAGCTGCCATGCCCGAAACCTGCCATTCCGGGGCGCTCCAATATGCATCAGATATGTGCGACCAGTAAGACTCTGATTCAACGGAACGCGGACATTGTTGCGAGATTTACCCTTTATGCGACGACCAATTAACTGATAGGGCAGGGGATAGCCAATGCGCGTAAAATACACGCCATGAAGGCTTGGAAAGAAGATCTCATCGTATGCGACTGTCCCGCACCAGCACCTTCTGCGGGAAAGTTCCGCAAGGATGTCGAAGACAAAGCGCCTGTTACCACAGACGCCATTGCCATTGATACATCGAACACCGACATACACGACAACGGTTATTCCTGCCGAAAATGTCACGCAACTGTGGCGCAAAAAGTCCGGGAGGGAGAATGGAGCGTGCGCTCGCGGAGCGGATGGGTCAAATAAACCGACCCTTTTAGGCATACGCTGCGAGGTGCTTAGCGCGGTCCATATACTTCGACCTTTGCGCAGACGGGATACATCTTTCCCGGCACCAGTTTCGGGAGATTAGCCAAGCACGTTGCATTGTTCTCAAATGCAACTAGGGGGATCATTCCTGCCGGCGGCCCATCAGCGGCGCTGGCAGCCGCGTCTGTTACCGCTAAAACTGGCACCCATAGGCTTGCGCCGCCGTCAGCTTCCGGCGCATCGAACCCCCCGCGGGTATCTACCGTTACTGCTACGCAAACACTGTGTGTTGGAAACTTAGTAAGATGCTTGGCAGCATTGTCATTGTCGATTGTCCGGCTCTGTGCTTCGCAGGTTTGCGGGCTAACAAAGGTAATGAATACTGGTTGTCCGGCGTATGCAACGGACGACGCGTTTGGTAGCTGGCAATTGATTAAAGAAACCGCACAGTTAATTATGAGCAAGGGGTTCACTTGATTGCTCCAAAGGCTAAAAGTGAATTAGCCGAACCGGCGCAACGCGGCCAATTCGCAAATTGTCGGGCGGCCCTACTATACGAACGTCATTTTACGACGATTCACCGCGTCCGATACGCTCGGACAGACTGCGACCGCGTTGAAGAAACTCCGCGCCATGGGAGCCACAGTCCCGCTCCTCAAATGGCGACTGCTCGATCTGGTGTGCGCCGAAGCACCGTCACAAGAGTCGTACCTGGCTGCCTCCCAGCTAGTGGATCCTAACACCATCGGTCCCATTCGGGATCTTATGGGGACCTGGATAGCCGTCACTCGTCACCGGCAGCAGCGGGTCAGGAAGAGGCAATTTTCGGGGAAGAGACTCTGATGCAGAGCAAATCAAGAAGAGGTGGAAGCAAGGCGCGACCGGGCAGTTTTGCGGAAGACAGAATGCTGGGGAACCTGACGCTAGCAGAGCTGCGGCAACTAAAGCGCTTTATCGAATTCTTACTGGACCCGGCGTGGATTCACGGATTGATGGCGAATCAGTCGAAAGTAATGAGTGCAGCGAAGAGGCTAGGTTATTTCTGGTGGCGTAGCTACGAGGCGCCGTTCGAAAATGGCGTGATCGAGCTGATGAAGGAGCTTGAGTTGGAAGCAGGGTACCAGGAGGCGGGGACACAGAACGATCCGTTTCGCGCGCGGTTCGATTATCTGTTGAACGAGGTGCTAATGGATAACCCTGCACCGGAGACGGCAGGTGCCGAAAAGCTGAACCGCGTGTTGAATCTCCTAATGGGCTTGTACTACTCGATGGCCGCAGTGGCATATTTCAATGTACCAATGCATCGGCTACTAGAGAGGGCCAGGGATGGGGATGTAGATGCTCTTAGAGACGCGGTGAGCGTTGATAAGTTGGTGCTTGCTGCATCCGTTGGAACCGAAGTGGTAGCAGCGGCCCAGGCGAATGGCCAGGTAGAAATTTTAGGAAGGGTCTTTAGCAGGCCTGAGCCGTATCCTAAGCGACGTGTTTACAGGGTTCTAAAATTCATGATCCGAACATTGGACGAGATAGGGGCACTTGATGGTGGCATTACGCGAGACGTGATTCATGTGATCCAGGTTCTGGGGCTCGATCCGAAGCGCGGCGATGACTCGGGCAATTTGCTCCGCGGGCTCATTAAGGGCTTTCGAGCGGAATCTTCCAAGTAAAGGAGGTCATTTACTTGGAAAAGGCACGAGGGCAATGCCATAGCTTCCGTGTCCGTGTTCAACCCACACGGAGTCGGAAGTCATGCGAGATGAAGAACAGTCGAGTTCACAGCCCAAAGCGGAGGAGCGCGGCAGCGGAGCTGCCGCCGCGCCCGCCGCATCGGGTGCGCCGCCTAGTAACACAGCACCCAATAACAGCAATCAGGGGGGAGGGGATCGGACGACGATCGTGGGCGCAGGGGTCGACAGCCTGTACCTGTCGATTCCGGGCACACTCAGGCCTGGTACGCAATCCCTCCTCGAACGACTCAAGGAACAGGCGCAGTCCTACGATTCTGAGGTTCGCGCTCTGGCGCAATACCCGAATCGTGACTGGATTTTCCAGGTCTCGGATAAAGGTGTTCGTTTATTCAGTTTCATACTCACTGACTCTCGATATCGGATTGAGATAGCCCGGCCGTCAGTGTCGCTGCCTCTGGCGCACGTACAGGTCTCTAGCGCTGCCTTGGCGGCGTACGGGGTTGCCAAGTGCGTGGCGGATCTCATGCTCTTCTTGGGCGATATTGGGGACATTCAAGGCGATCCTGTCGTGAGTCGGGCGGATCTGTTCGTCGATGTGACGACGAGTTGCGATCTGACTCGGCTGGAGGATGAGCAATGGGTGACCCGGGCGCATAGCAAGGCGCGGTACTCGGAGCAGGGGCATCGCAGTGGGTACGTCATCGGACGCGGCGGCGACATTTCCTTAAGGCTCTACGACAAGACCCTGGAGATCCTTGGTAGTGGGAAGGATCACGCCAAGCGTCAGTGGAACGAGCGTGGGTGGGACGGAGTTTCGCAGGTCTGGCGGGTGGAAGCGCAGATTCGGCGTAATGCCTTGCATCAGTTCGCTATTCGGACGGTCGAGGAACTTATTCGCCGGATGCGTGAACTGTGGCGGTATGTCGTCGAGAAGTGGTGCCGCCTCTCAGTCCCGAATCCAGACGATCAGACGCCGTCACGCTGGCTGACGCATCCGTTTTGGAAGGCTATCGAGGAAGCGGCGGATTTCCATACGCTCGTCTCTATCGGTCGTCGTGTCTTGCGCCGGGCAAAAGCGCCCTCGGACTGGTTTATGGCGCGTGCATTCCTGGCGGATCTCACTAGCTTCATGGCAACGTACGAGATCTTTGATACAGCGTGGGCGTTTGAGGATTTCGTGGAGATGGTAAAGGGGGCGTTCAAGTTGCTGGAAGAGAACGGGGGCATAGCCTTGTCGCGCTATATCGCGCAGAGGGTGGCACTGAAGACGCGCGCCTTCGGCACTGGGGCGGCCTTCCGCGTCCCTCCGGAGATCCCCCTAGAAATCCGCAGCAGGCCACGTCAGGGGCGGCTGGACGATGCCGACGAGTACTGATCCCGATGAACCGTCCTTGCCGCTGCCGGCGGCGCGGTGCCTGTCCAGGGGGCAAGCGGCTGATTACCTTGGAATCGGTGCAACGCTCTTGGACCGGATCGGACCAGCCTCCATCGCTTTGGGGCGCCGGCGTCTGTACGACCGGGTTGACCTCGATACCTGGCTCGAAGAGCATAAGGGTCGAGGGCGGGCCATGAAGGAGAAATCATGGCCCGAGAAAGAGGACTGTACCAACGCAAAGATTCACCATACTGGTGGATCGACGTGGTCCTCCCCGACGGACGCCGAGTATGCAAGAGCACTCGGTGTCGGGGAATCCGCGAAGCCGAAGAGTACTTAGTTCGCCTCAAAGCGGAGACGTACGAGGCCACGCGATTAGGGCTTCCGACTCCACGTGGTTGGCAGGACGCGGTCGTGCGCTATCTGGAGGAATTTTCAGATAAGCGTTCGATCACCGACGACAAGGACCATCTGCGTAAGTTGGATCCGTATTTGCGGGGCAGGCGGTTGGACCAAGTCAACATGGATGTGCTCTGGCCCTTCATCCGCGATCGACGGGAGCGGGACAAGGTGGCGAATGCGACCATCAACCGCGCGCTGGAGATCGTGCGTCGGATGTTGAATGTCGCGCACCAGGACTGGAACTGGCTGCTACGGGTGCCGAGAGTGCGAATGCTCTCGGAACAG
>Ga0208827_1000618_pt1 | contig 16563 bp, 16 predicted proteins | sample Sb_taG_5_FD_187709 | JGI IMG/M metagenome (GOLD analysis project Ga0208827, IMG submission 187709) | Peat soil microbial communities from Weissenstadt, Germany - Sb_50d_8_FC metaG (SPAdes) (version 2) | ecosystem: Environmental > Terrestrial > Soil > Wetlands > Peat | place: Germany... | reverse complement strand
CCTGATTTCATCCTCGGGATCATTTTCAGGAATGGGTTTTGCGATTCCATCCCAGATTGTGCAGCCCACGGTGGAGGCATTGATTCGGGACGGCAAAGTAACTCATGGGTTCATCGGAATTCAGATCTCGGACGTTACTCCCGACAACGCAAAGTTTTTCCAAATGAACCAAGCCGTGGGAGCTATAGTCAGCGAGGTTGGGCCGGACACACCCGCAGCGAAGGCTGGTCTGCGCACCGGAGACGTGATCACCGAACTCGACGGAAAGCCCGTGACCGACGCCGGACAACTGCAAATGACAGTGGGACAAAAGCGGCCGGGTGACACCATCCATCTGCTGGTGGTGCGTGACAGCAAACCGACGAACATTGCGGTAACGCTGGCCGCGCTGGGCAACGGCAAAGGCACTGAGACCGCCGGCGGCGACCACGGGAAGGCACGCTGGGGGCTGGGTCTCGCCGACTTGACCCCGGAGGTCCGCAATGAACTGCAAGCGCGAAAATCGGTTCAAGGCGCTATGGTCGAGGAGGTCCAGCCCGGCAGCCCGGCCGATAACGCCGGCTTGCAGCGTGGGGACGTCATCATGGAAGTGAACCGGCACGCGGTGAAATCCTCGGCCGAGGTGGCAGAGGCGTTGTCCAGCGTGCCGAGCGGTCAGGATGCGCTGGTGCTGGTATGGTCGAACGGGGGCAGCACCTTCCGCGTGTTACATCCGGCGCAAGGCTAGGCCAAGGCTAGCGCGTCCCGAGTTAGCGCGAATGGCTGCGCGCTGTGTTCGGCCCGGCGTTGAGCTGGGTTGGACGCAGCGCGCATTTTCCGCAACGCTTGGCAATCAACATGGCAATTAACATGTGATTATCGAGCGCTTACTAATATAGTGCCATCGTACCTTTTCTGTGCTAGAACAGGTCTCATAAATGGTTCGGAAGCCGTGCCCTACCCAACCCATTTAAGAGAACAGTTTTAGGCTCCCTGTGCCAACGTCAGGGAGGAGTGCGATGAAGACAGCCGTAAAGGTCACTCGGTCAGCATCAGCTGATGCCGAAAAGCAGCTCAAAAGCTTCGTCGACAAATTCGAGCCGAAGAACCGGGCTTTGATTCGCGCGGTGCGCAAGGCGATGTAGAAGCGTTTGCCTACTGCAAACGAACTGGTTTACGATAACTACAACTTCTTCGTTATAGGTTACTGTTCGACGGAACGCCCGTCCGATTGCATTGTTTCTGTCGCAGCCGCAGCAAACGGAGTGGGTCTGTCCTTCTACCGCGGTGCCAGCCTTCCCGATCCACACAAGATACTGCTCGGCTCGGGCAATCAAAATCGTTTCATCCGTTTGGGATCGGTTGAGGTATTGAGCCGTCCCGAGGTCGAGGCGCTCATCGAGGCTGCCGTTGCTCAGGCCAAAACGCCTCTGCCGGGGAGCGGCGGCGGAAAGCTCATCATCCGCTCAATTTCAGCGAAGCAGAGGCCCCGCCGATAGTCAGCGGAGTAGCCGTGCCTTGAGGTGGTGAAAGTCCGGGAGCATTACACGAGTGACGCCTTTGAAGAATTGTCATCCCGAACGAAGCCACTTCGTTCGGGATGACAATATCTGGGAAAATGAAGAGCGAGGCCGGACTTTGACCGCGGGCAAAATCGAGTTGAGCACTCAACGTTGAGCACTAAAAAACGAGCGCCAGGCGTTCAAGCGGGTCGTGGTTCTTGGAAAGTGCCGCCGGCACACACAACATAACAGGCTTACAGCGGAAACAAAGTTTGGGCCCGGCTCAATCTCATCTGGCGGTGATGAAAGCGCCGGTGGTCGCGTTAATCACACCGATGCCCTTCTTGTCCTTCTCGCTCGTGCCGTAAATGACATACCAGACGGGCACGTTCACCTTCCGATCCTTGAGCAACACGTACATGATGGACTGCTTCGGATCCTTCTTTAGGATGGCGTCGCCTCCATGTTGCTGCGCCGTGGCGAAGGCCTTATCCGTATCGGTTTTCAGCAGGTACTGTGAAAAGATGAGACTGGCGGATTGGGCGTTATAGGCATTGTCGGCCCCCTCGGTTGAAACTCCGAACGGCGGCGCATCCGGCCGACGGCTTCCCGAGCAAACGATGGTCTTGACGGACCGGCGAGCGGGCGAGGCAAAGTAGCCTCGCCAGATGGTTGATTTTCCATCCTGGCCGGTGGTTTCCGGGGTGACGACAGATTCCAAACGAGCCGGCTGAACATCTGGCGACCACTTCATGGCCAGACCCATCATTCGATTGAATGCCGCCTGACCGGTGTAAAGCACGGAGTCCTTACTCTCCGGCGGCGCGGCGGTGGCCGGCGTGGGCGTGCTCTCCTTCGCCTTATTCTCGTTTGAGCTACACCCTGCTGTCAGGATCGAAACGCTGATTACACTAAGGGCGAATGCCAGACGATGAAATTTCATACTCCGTTCCTCCAGGAATGTCTTGAGCCCATATCCTCTCTTACCACAAGGCAGATCACGTCCGCCGTGATCCGGCCCCGTTTAAATAGGGATCTACTTTTTCAGCTCTGAATTTGCCCGAATTGTACTGCTTGTGAGTGCTTTTGCAAGGCCAAAGCCGCATCCGCGAAAGAGCTAGGACGCGTTACCCTCCGGAGTTCAAGTGCTTCTGCCAGGCCGAGCCGCCTTCACGTCACGCTGATGCGTGACCGGCGATACAGCAAGTTGTAACCAGGGAGAGGAGAATAATTGCAGCATCCGAGCTGCGGTGGAGGTTTGAAATGCTCGGCAAATGCACCAACCCTTCGTGCTCCGCCTCCTTTCGCTATCTGCAAGAGGGGGTACTTTTTCGACTGGAAGTTGACCCCGCTCTCCGACTACCCAATCCCAAGCAGCCGGAATATTACTGGCTGTGCCATAGCTGCGCATCAGCCATGACGTTGCGTCTCAGCCGGGAGGGTAAAGTGATACCGGTTCCGCAATCAGCGCGGGTCGATAGTAGCCGCGATAGTCGGCGTCAGGGTGGGCGCCCAAGTGGCCGCCAGGGCCCTGATTTTATCCCGTCAAAGCCGCAGAATGGGCTATTGCTTACCGGCGTTCACTTCGCCACCGAAAGACATCACAGAAGTAGAAGCAAGGGAGCGGCGGCTGGTGAAGACGACACCATGTCGGCTGACTGGGACGACCACGCTGACGTAGTTGCAGCCGGGTCGAGTTGCCCTTCGCCCGAATGCGGCGAATTAGCGCTTGCCTGGGGTCCAGCAGACCGAAGCGGAAGCGACCATGCGGTACCGCGGGAGTTTACCTGCCTGCGCTCCGAAATCAACTTTGCCGTCCCTGAATTTGCCGCCCCTAATCAAAATGAGCTGATTTTTCAGGGCGCGCCCAGGAACTGGCCGAGGATTCAAGCCGCGTAGCCGCGTCAACCCTAGCCGTCAACCATTGCCCACAAAGGGGGTGACATCACCATGAAGCGCACACAGACAATACCGCCTGCGTTACCGACAGCCCCACCACCAACCGAATCTGCCAGTGCGGTTCAAGAGCAAATTCGCCGTCGTGCCTACGAACTGTACGAAGAACGCCGAAGAGCCGATGGGCGCGATCTAGAGGATTGGCTGCAAGCCGAGTCGGAGGTGACTCAGCAGAAGGCGAAGACGGCCGCCGCATAGAACCGGACCGCCGGGGCCTTTTGCTCCTGTCCGATGTCAGTTCTCCGTCTGATGGAGCGCGGGCGTCCCGGCCCGGCCAGTGGATGCCTGCGAGGGGCCGGGCCAGGACGCCCGGCGCTCCACTGTCCGTATTTCAGCAAAACCGGGTGCCCACCCTGGACGTTCGTCGTCCAGGTTGGGATTCCACGCCATTGTCAAAGGTTGGGATTTTCTTCGAGTCCTCTGAACTCCCCGCTCCCACAACCGCCCGGAAACCTCGCACCGCCGTAACCCCCAGCGCCCGTTTGCATCCAAATTTAAAGAGGCGCTTTCGCATGCTATACTGGCGTCAGATGGGGTGGCTGGGGCCCTCGACGTCCCTGCCCGAGGATGTCGAAACATGGCTGGTGGTTCTCGTCGTTCACTCTTCCTGATAGTTTTTGTCCTTGCTCTGTTCGGCTTGCTGGGAATGCTGTTCGCGCAGAAAGTCAGCCCCGCAACCACGCCCAGCAGCGACTCCGACGTCCGCGAAAGCTTGAAGCAGTTCACTGAGGTCTATAAAACGATCGAGGACAACTATGCCGACCCGGTGAATCCCGACAAAGTAATTTATGACGGCGCCATCCCGAGCATGTTGCACCAGCTCGATCCCCACTCGAATTTTTTCGATCCGAAGTCTTATTCCGCTCTAAGGGAAGAGCAGCGCGGCAAGTATTACGGCGTGGGCATGACGGTTGGTCCGCGCAACAATAAAGTTATTGTCATCGCTCCCTTCGTCGGCACACCGGCCTATCGCGCCGGCATCCGGCCGGGGGACATTATCGCCGCCATCGACGGCAAGCCCACCGATAACATGAGCACTTCCGACGTCGCCGATCTGCTCAAGGGACCGAAAGGCACCACCGTCCGCATCACGATGTTGCGCGAGGGCTCCGACCATCCGCTCGAATTCGCGGTCGTCCGCGATGAGATTCCGCGCTACAGCGTGGACCTGCACTTCATGATCAAGCCCGGCATCGGCTACATGCACGTCTCCGGGTTCCAGGAAACCACGGAGCATGAAGTGGCCGAAGCTCTCGAGCAGATGGGCGATCTGAAGGGCCTCGTCCTCGATCTGCGCCAGAATCCTGGAGGACTGCTGAGTGAAGGCGTAGGCGTCGCCGACAAGTTTCTCAAGAAGGGACAGTTGATCGTCTCGCACCACGGCCGGTCGTCGCCGGAAAAGCGGTACGTAGCGGCCCGCGGCAATGGCGGCAAGGATTATCCGCTGGTGGTGCTGGTAAATCGCGGCACCGCATCCGCCGCCGAAATTGTCGCCGGAGCCATTCAAGATCACGATCGCGGCCTGATCGTCGGCGAGGTCACGTTCGGCAAGGGCTTGGTGCAAACCGTGTATCCGCTGGCGGAAAATACCGGCCTGGCCCTCACCACCGCGAAGTACTACACCCCCAGCGGACGCCTGATCCAGCGCGATTACTCCAATCTCTCGCTCTACGATTATTACTACAATCGCGAGGGGGAGGAGAATAACGCCAACCACGAAGTCAAGCTCACGGACGGGGGACGCCCGGTGTATGGCGGCGGCGGCATCACTCCTGACGTGAAACTTACACCCTACAAATCCACCAAGTTCCAGGACTCGTTGCTGCAGCACTACGCGCTGTTTAATTTTGCCAAGCACTACGCGATCACTCACAAGATCACGCAGAGCCTCGAAGTGGACGAAGCGCTGCTGCAGGAGTTCCGCAAATTCCTCGACGAGGAAAAGATCCCCTATACCGAAGCCGAAATGATCGAGAGCAATGACTGGCTGCGCTCCAACCTCAAGAGCGAACTCTTCGTCGATGCCTTCGGCCAGGAAGAAGGCTTGAAGGTGCGGGCGGAGACCGATCCGGACGTAATGAAGGCTCTGGAGCTTATGCCGCAAGCGCGGGCTCTGGCGGACAATGCCAAGAAAGTGGTTGCGGAACGGAACTCGGCGGTTCCGGTCACACGCTAGGCTAGCTATATTTCGATTCCAATTGCAGGCCCGGGCAGCCGGGCCTTTTAATTTGCTTAAAAGGCAGCAGTTCTCAGTTCCCAGTTCTCAGTTCTCAGTGAAACACGGAGTCAAGAGACTGAGAACTGAGAACTGAGAACTGGGAACTGAGAACTTCGCTCTTGAGTGCGAGCCGCGAAAGCCCTAAAGTACTGGAAGAGCAATGACTCTCGCCCCTTGGATTCCGGCGGTGCTGGTGGCGATGGGCGCGGGGGTTCTCGACTGGCGCTACCGGCGGATTCCGAACTGGCTCACGGTCTCGGGCCTGGTTGCCGGCGTCGCAGTCAACACGATTCTTTTTCGCTGGCCGGGACTGAAAGCCGCGTTGCTGGGGACGGCGTTGGGCCTTGGACTCCTGCTGCCTTTCGTGCTGGTCCGCAGCCTGGGCGCCGGAGACTGGAAACTGGCCGGCGCTTTGGGAGCTTGTCTCGGCCCCCGGCAACTGTTCTCCGTGCTCATGGGCACGATTCTGGTGGCGGGAGTAATGGCGCTGGCCATGGTCATCTGGAAAGGACGGCTGAAAAGGACGCTCTTGAACATGGCGCATTTGCTGGATGCATTGCTCAGCCTGCGGATGCCCGGGCCTGAGGTATCGCTCGACGATCCGCAGGCAACGAAAATTCCGTTCGGCGTGGCCATGGCGCTTACGGTCTTGTTCTACGGGATAGCCCGAGCGCTGGGGAATTTATAATTGGTATATGCAATGAAATGCAATTTGTAATTGGTAGATTTCAAATTCCATTGATGTTTTGTCATTCTCATTATGTTTAGAATTTATCATCCTCATTTTTCGTCTTTGTCATCCCGAGCGAAGCGAGGGATCTGCAGTTTGCCGAACATCAAGCGTATCGCACGTCAACTCGGAAGCACTGACGGGGCGGAGATCGCCGAGGCCGCGCTGGTGCTGCCCCTGGTGGCCATGCTCCTGTTCGGCATCATCTGGTTTGGACGGGCCTTCAACATTTACTCCACCATCCAGCAGGCGGCGCAGCAGGGAGCGATCACGGCGGCGCGTGCCACATGCGCCACCTGCGGCGATGCCTTTCCCGCTGATGCCACGGTAACGGGCGCGGTTGAAGCCGTGATGAAATCCTCCAATCTCGATACGACTCAGATTCTCGTTAACGCTCCTTCTTCCCCGCTCTTCTGCGCGAATCCTCCGTATCCTACGGGGGCATGCAAGACCACGGCCGACAACGTCACCATCTGTCGCAGTGTTCAACTGAATCCTCCCGCTTCCACCCAGCCTCCACAATGCGGAACCATTGTGAGCTTTCAATACCCATTCAAGTTCAACTTCCCGGGCACTCCCCTCAACATGCAGCAGATCAAATTGTCGGCACAAGCGCAGAGCAGGATGGAGAACTAGATGCCTCGCTTCCGAATTCCGCATCGTCGCACGGTCAGTTTGCTGAGGGATGCGCAGGGCGCGGCGCTGCTGGAGTTTGCCATCTCACTGCCGCTTCTGGTGGTGTTCGTCGTGGGCATCTACGATTTTAGCGGCGCCTTCAACCAGAAGCAGAAGATCGAGCAGGCGGCGCAGGAAGGCGCCATCCTTGCCGGCGCTCAGCCGACGAGCGACATTGCCTCGCCCACCGCCCCAGACTCCCTGCTGCCGGTAGTATCGGCCGTATACAACTCGCTGGCCGGCAGTGGAGTCCTGCAAGGCTGCACACTGCCAGCTGCAGCAACCGGAACTGGCTTGTCGTCGACCTACAAAATTTCCGGGTGTCCCGATCAGTTGGTCATCACCATCAACCGCGGGACGGTAGTCAACTCGGTGTCGCCGGCAGTCGTCGGCACCAACGTTCAGGTGCAGTATCCATATCACTGGCGTTTCAATAGTGTGATTCAATTGCTGATTCCGGGCGCGAACTATGCGGCTACAACGCAGGTGACGGAGAGCGCTACGGTCCATAATCAGATGTGAGGGTGCGTGCATCGAAAGCGGAAGATCTCGGGGCGGAAAAACCAGCAAGGGGTCATCATCACGCTGGTTGCGGTGTTCATGCTGTTTGTGATCGGAGCGATGGCCGCACTGTCGATCGACGTGGTGACGCTCTACACCGCGCGCAGCGAAGCGCAACTGGCAGCCGATGGCGCAGCGCTGGCAGCGGCGCGCGTGCTCGCCAACTCGGGGGCGACATCGGATGCCGGTTTGCTAGCCAGCGCGGAAATCCCCGCCGCCAAGAATGTCGCCATTTACGTCGCCGAGCAGAACCAAGTGGGAGGAACCTACCTGACCGCCGCTAATATCGTTTCCGTTGTTTTTGGTGGAAGCGATACCAACCCGACTGTCACCGTAAAGGTGCAGAAAACCGATCTGCCAACATTCTTCGCGCGCATCTGGGGGACCAAGTTCGTCACGGTTGGTGCGTCGGCCACAGCGGAGGCTTACAATCCTTCGGGCACGAATGCCTTGGGTCAGCCGACGATCCCGGTCGCGCCCTCTTGCGTAAAGCCTTGGTTGCTGCCGAACATCGACCCCACTAATGCGGCAAACCCCATTTTTGACAGGAATACGGGCGCTATCAGCAACGCGGCGCTGCTGGGATCGACGCCCACCGGCTTCGCCACGCGACTGCGGCCTCGTTGCACAACCGGCGCGAACTGTAGTGCGGCGCCACTGCTCGCGCCGACAGCTTGGCGGTATTATCCCGGGAATCCAGCGTCATTTCCCGCGCCGACGCAGGCCCTGCCCACCTGTGCGCCGGTGTTGACCACCCCGTATGAGGAAAGCATTGCCGGCTGTGTACAAACGCCGATCGCATGCAATGCCCAGGTGCAAATTGACAACACCCCTTTCACCACGTTCGCTCGGGAAACGGAAGCGGCGGATGCAGTGAATTGTCTGACTCATGCGACAGCCGGCGCCGATACGGTTACTTCGACGGCTCCGCCGAGCGCACCTTTCGAGTTCGTCGCGGGCGCCGGCAATCCAATTCCCGGTGAGTCAGGAAACGACGTGATGGTCAGCGATTCGCTCGTGACGGTGCCGGTATATGACGTTGGCCCACCGGGTCCACCTCCGTACCCCTCGCCCTCTTTGCCTCCCGGCACGGTCACGATCGTGGGATTCGTGCAGCTGTTTTTGAATCCCGACGGCGCGGCAACGCCGAATTCCGGGCCGAATAACGGCCGTGTGAACACGAACATCATCAACATGGCTGGTTGCGGAACCGGCGCCGCCGCCGTTCAGCCGATTCTCGGCAATGGCGCCTCTCCGGTAGCAGTGCGGCTGATCTCGCCGCCGTAGTTGGAAGTCAGAAACCAGATCAGGAAAGAACCACAGCTCGTTTCACGCTTCACGATGCCGCGAACGGGCGAGATGTGTGTACACTAAATACCGTTTTGAAGTCAAAGAAGATTCCGGGTTATGATCGTCCCTGTCCTCCAGCGATCTCCGCTGGGAAACACGATCATGCGCGTTTCCTCTCCACTGACGCTGATTTCCATCCTGTGCTTTTCCTGTCTCTCGGCGGTTGCTCAAGTCGCTCCCGACCCCTGCGCATTGCTGCCGACCAGCATTCCGCATGCCAGCGCATTGCGCGGCGTTTGCGAATACTCCATCAGCGTGCTGGAGAAGATGCCGAACTTTGTCTGCGATCAGGCCGCGTCGCGCTACCGCGGCAACCGCCACGCGCCTACTGACCTGATTTCGTCATCGGTGAGATATGAAGACGGTAAGGAATCCTACAGCGAAGTCAAGGTGAACGGCAGGCCGGCGCCGACGGAGGTCGCGCAATCAACCGGCCTTTGGTCGACGGGGGAGTTCGGCAGCAGTAATCTCCGTGCTATCTTCGACAATCAGGCGCTGTTCGACTTCGCCCGAGAGAGCACATTGGGTGAGCGTTCCGCCTGGGTCTTTACCTACCAGATCGTGCAGCAAAACCTCCCTTTGTGGCGCCTGCGCGTCGAAAATCAGGTGGTTGCTCCACCTTACACGGGCGAGTTGTGGGTCGATCAGAAAACCGGCGAGGTGCTTCGTTTCAGGTCGATTGCGAAGGACATTCCAAAGAACTTCCCCGTGACGGGCGCAGAACTCCAGATCGACTATGAAAGCGTGGCGTTTGCGGATGGCTCGTCGTTCCTGTTGCCTACTGACTTTACCGCTACGGCCAACTATCGGGGCGGAGAGGCGGGACGGAATGTCGTTCATCTGAGGAATTGCCATAAGTTTGGGGCCAAGGCACGCATTGTCCTGAACGCGGACATGGGCACTTCGGGAACGGACTCAGCGGCGCAGATTCCGCCCACTCTGGCTTCCCTGCAGAAGGACTTGGATGAGAGTGAAGCGATCTTCGCCGCCCTTGGCGAACAGGCGTTGCAGGAAAATGAAATCAGGCGGGAAGCCGAGCAGAAGCAGATGCTGGATGCGGTAACGGCATCGACTCTGGAAAGACTGTCGGCTCTGCGCAGTGAGCAACAGAAGATACAGGCGCAACTCCAGGCGGCCGCAAAGACGACGACCACCACGCCTGCAGTTTCCAACCCCGAGCCGCTGATCACGCTCAGGGTCAGCGTGAACCTGGTGCCGGTAAGCGTCGTTTTACGGGATGCGAAAGGACACGCGGTCGGCAACCTCGGCAAAGAGAATTTCCGGCTATTCGACGAGGGGAGGCCGCAGGTCATTGCGCATTTTTCGGTCGAGCCGGCCGTGCCCGGCATTCCAGCGGTGGGGGTGGAGGCCACCGCACCGGTCGGTTCCGAAGGCGCAGTTCAGCCGGTCACGAACCGTCGTCCTGCTGCGCCGGAACGCGATACGGCTTATCTTTTTGACGATGTCCACTCGAGCTTTCGGGATCTGGCGAGCGCGCGAGATGCCGCCCGGCGGCATCTGGGCTCGTTGCAGGCGGGAGAGCGCGCTGCCGTCTTTACCACCTCCGGCGCCGTGGTCGTCGATTTCACGCATGACCGCGAAGCATTGCTTGCCGGTTTGCGCAGCCTTAAGCCGCACCCGACCATTCCTGAGTCCGATTGTCCGCCGATCAGCCTTTACATGGCGGACCTCATGGTAAACAAGCATGACCCGGATGCTGACCGCGTGGCCGTCGCAGAGGTTCAGGACTGCGCTTCGCCTGGGCTCCCTTTACCTAGCCAGATGGCGGAACGCCAGGCATCGGCAAAAGCTGTCGAAGTGCTGAACGCCGGAAACGTAGAAAGCAAGAATGCACTCGCCGTCCTAAGAAGTGTGATCCGCAGGACTGGGTCTATGCCAGGCCAGCGCACCATCGTCCTGGTTTCGCCGGGTTTTCTTGCCCTCACACCGGATATGCATGAGGACGTGATGGAAATCATCGATGGCGCCGTACGCTCCGGAATTATCATCAACACGCTGGATCCGGCTGGCCTCGAAACGGCCGGATTCTCCGGCAGCGGCAGCGATCTGGGCAAGCTTCAGTTTCAGGGCGCCGAAGCCCAGGCGCGAAGCGAAGTGATGTTTGACTTCGCCAGCGGCACGGGCGGAGTCTTCTTCCGCAACAACAACGATCTGGATGAGGGCTTCCGGCGCACCGCGGATGTCCCTGAGTTCGTCTACGTTCTCGGGTTCTCGCCGCAGAAGCTTGACGGCAAGTTTCACAAGCTGAAGGTCACGTTGAATAGTGGGACCAAGTTCGAGTTACAGACCCGCCGCGGATACTACGCACTCAAGCCCACGACCGCAGAATAATATATTCGGCGTAAATAGGCGGAAATAGAAGAACGCACGGTGCTCCGCTCAGCGTGTTTTTCGCGATGAGTGGGATTAACTCCGCAGGAAATTCGCCACCAGTTTCTTCCCTTCGTCCGTCAGCACGCTCTCGGGATGAAACTGCACACCCTCAACGGGGAACTTCCGGTGTCGCAGGCCCATGATGACGCGCGTGCCATCTGGATCGCGAGTCCAGGCGCTGACTTCGAGATCGGCGGGCAGGCCGTCTTCGGCGACGATGAGCGAGTGATAGCGGGTCGCGGTCATCGGCGAAGCCAGGCCGCGAAAGATGGTCTTGCCGTCGTGCTCAACCTGACTGGTCTTGCCGTGCATCAAGTTCTTCGCGCGAACCACCTGGCCGCCGAAGGCCGCGCCGATCGCCTGGTGTCCGAGGCAAACGCCCAGCACCGGCACTTTATATGGAACTCGGCCCGCGAAATGGCGGATCAGTTCGATGCTGATGCCGGCTTCCTGCGGAGTGCAGGGTCCGGGAGAAACCACGATGCGCTCAGGTTGCATCGCCTCGATCTCGCTGACGGTCACTTCGTCGTTGCGGCGAACCTCGACTTCAGCACCCAGTTCGCCCAGGTACTGGACGAGGTTGTAAGTGAACGAATCGTAGTTATCGAGGACGAAGACCACGCGTTCATTGTAGCTGCTGAAAGGCAGGTCTCGAAAGCCTTGACAGGCTGGTCGCTAATTGCCATGCTTACAGGCGACTTCCGGAGGTTCGATGGCCCAGACGAAGCAGGACCAGGACAATGACAAGCGGGCCACGCGGCGATTCGCGCTTCGTCTGCCAGTCACCGTACGTTACGGCGAAAATGAGCAGGAGCACGCGGCGCAGACCCGCGACGTCAGCGCGCGCGGAATTTGCTTCTATGTCGATTCCGCCATCCAGGCCGGCTCCGCGATTGATTTCACGCTGACCCTGCCGCCCGAGATCACGCTCACGGAAAGCATCCGGGTGCGCTGCAAAGGCCGCGTGGTAAGAGTCGAAGGGGGCAGTCCCGCCAGCAAGATGGCGGTGGCAGCCGTCATCGATGAGTACGAGTTCCTGGCCGACTTGTAATAACTCGAGCGTTTTTTTTTGTTTTTTCCCACGCGCCGTTTTTCATGCGTCCTTCTCCATGCAACCCCCGAGTGGTATGGTTTCTCTAACACTCTAGAGTTTCCGTGAAAAACTTCCCGCCGAATCTTGCGTTCCCGCGACCGCTGTTTCGCTGCAGTTTGCGGGCGGATTTGTGCACAGTTATTGCGGTGGGAATGCTCGTAATTGGAGCACCGCCACTTCATTCCCAGACATCGGTTGAACCTTGGGTTCAACTTGAGGTTCAGCCTGGCTCCAAGTCTGCCGCTTCTTCTGGTGCGATCAAGATTGCCGCGATCAAGAGCGTCCGGATTGTGCAGGAAAAAGATGGCCCGGCAGTTGAAATTCTGTCGACGAAGCCGTTGGTTCCTTCGATTCAGGCGATCAGCGACCCTGATCGGCTGGTGATCGATCTGCCGAACGCGCGCCTGGAGACGCAGCAGAAGCGGATCAGCGTACAAGCCGATCAGATCAGCTCGATACGCGCCGACCAGTTTCAACAGAATCCGCCGGTAGCGCGCCTGGTCGTGGATCTGCTCGCGCCGCGTGCCTACACCTGGTATGCGGCGGGAAATCGCCTCGTCGTGAGTCTCGGGAAAAATCCCAACGACAACGACGTGAGCAGTTCTCCGTTTGAGGCGCCTGCGGTTCCCAGCCTGACGTCCGCGCCGCAACCGGTCGTGGTGGCGGTACGCGCGGCCGGCCCGCTGGCGCTGGCTCGAAATGACGGGGAATCGGGTTCCTCGATTACGGCCGGGCCCGATACGGCAGTTCTCCGCCTGTCGAGTGGCGGCGAGGTGCATGTCTGTCCGGGAACGACCGTGTCCGTGACTCCCTCGCAGAACCGCCATAACCTGATGCTCAGCATGAACGCCGGCGCGCTGGAGGCGCACTTCGCTCTCGACGCTTCTTCGGATTCCGTGATCACGCCGGACTTCCGCATCCTTCTAGCGGGGCCGGGGGAATTTCACTATGCCATCAGCGCGGACAATCAGGGTAATACCTGCGTACGCGCGCTGCCCGGCAACACGGCTCCGGTGATTGTTACCGAGCTACTCGGCGATCGCACTTACCAGGTCAAGGCAAGCGACCAACTCGTGTTTCGTTCCGGGCAACTCAATCGTGTGGATATGGCGGTGCCGCTGGAATGCGGATGTCCGCCACCGCGGGATGCTCCGCTGCGGGCGACAAACAATCTGCCCACGCAGAGCCGAGCACAGAACGAAGCACTGCCACCCTGGAACGCGAGCCCAGCGCCGGTTGCCGAGACGGCTCACGCGGAAAGCGCGTCCTCGGCTGGGATACCGGCAGGTGCCGCTCCGCTTGACACCTCCGTCGCGCCGAACGAACTTCACGTGCAGATAGAGGCGCCGTTTGTGTTCCACGCGACCGACCCTCCGCCCGCGCCGGTCGAGGATGTGCGTACGCTGCCCCCGGATTCGCGTCCACGGGCCGCACCGGTTGTGGCCGCTCCGCTTCCTCCACGCGCAAACGGAAAGACGAAACCAGCTGGCACTGAAACGGCATCGGCGAATCACCCGCCGGCGCGTGGTTTCTTTAGAAAACTCGGCGGATTTTTTGCCGCGCTGTTCCGCTGACCTGACCAAGTGTGCTACACGGGCAGGCAAATTTTTCTGCCGCTCTTGCATCTATATCGCTAAGTATTTTCCTTCGGACTGCACGCACGTTTCAAACCGTATGCTTCAAACCGCGCAAAAGGAGAAAAAAATGCAAAAAGTGTGGAATCTTGTTTTGTTATTGACGATGCTGTCGAGCGCCGCCTGGGCGCAGATTCCAACGAGGGGGAACGTATTCTTTGGCTATTCCTATGACCGCACTCCTGTCGTCTCGAACGACACCACAAATATGAATGGATGGGAGGCAACGCTGGAGGGGAAGTTCCTGCCGTGGATTGGCCTGGTGGCCGATGTCGATAGCCATTATGGTAGCCACAATTACAGCGACACCAGCGCCGACATCGCTGCACACAACGTTCTGTTCGGCCCGAGAGTATCGGTGCAGGTCAAGCGCTTCCGCCCGTTCGGCGAGTTTTTGGTTGGTGCGGGGCACATCAGCCGAAGCAACGGGATTTCGGATTCGAATACTTCGTTCGTCAATGCGGTCGGCGGCGGGCTGGATTATCGAATCGCCGGGCCGGTAACGTTCCGGGGGCAGCTCGATTGGATCAACACGCGCTTTTACGGCGAGGGTCAGAATGGCGCGCGGTTCTCGACCGGCATCGCGTTTCACTTCTAGCAGGCGTAGGGACAGCCGCCCTCGTCTGTCCAGCGGGGCGAAAGCCCCCCAACCCCTGGAGTGCAAGAATCGGCAAACGACACCCAGGCGAGCTGCGCTCGCCTGGACAGCCGAGGGCGGCTGTCCCTACGTAAATTAAACGGCCTGAGATTGCATTGCTGCCGCCGTGTGCTCCATGCATTGCTCCAGGATTGCGGGCACTTCAAGCAGGGCTCGATTCGAGTACTCGCTGGCCTTCCGACGGAATTCATTGAAAGTCGCGCGGCCGAGTAAGCGTTGAACGGCGGGCGCAATTCTTTTGAAGGTCGGCACGACGATCCCGTAGCCCTTCTCCGTCACCCATTCCGCGTTGTAGCGCTCTTGCGGCAGCGTTTTGGAATTGCATTCAACAATCACGGGCAGGTGGAACTGCAGCGCCTCGCTTATCGAGCCAGGGCCTGGTTTCCCAATAAAGAAGTCGGCCAACGCCATGTAGTACTCGACATTCTGAGCAAATCCGACGACGGCGATGGGCTTCTTGGTCGGCAGCTTCCTGAGCTCAGCGGCGAGCTTTTGGTTGTGCCCGCAGATCAGGATTAACTGGACGCCGCTGCCGGCTTCGTTGAGTTGCTTGGTGATGTCAACCATCACCTGGGAGCCATGGCCTCCGAACAGGACAATGCCCGTTGGACAACCGGGTTCCAGACCGAGCTCTTTCCTTTCCGCGACACGATCGACGGTGGTCCTTTCGTAAAACCTTGGCTTCAGGATCATTCCCGATGTCTGGAAGATATGGTCGGCGGGGTGGCCGATGGTTAAGGCTTGTTGCCGGGCGCGTTCCGTACCGACGATGATGTATTCCGACTCCGGCTCGATCCAGAAGTTTGGCGGGTAATCTGCCAAATCCGTTATTAGAGTGACAAAAGGCGTTCTTGTGCTAACCGGGCAAAGGCTGTCGGCGATGGCGCGATTGAAGTGCGGAATTACGGAGACCACCAAGTCCGCCGGATGCTGCGCCCAGTAAGCTCGGAGCGCTTTAACGATTGGAGAATGGTAGGCGCGGATCGTCCCCTGCAGAACGACCAGGAGTTGCGGCGTGAAGCGCGTCCAGCCTTTGCGCAGGATCAGGTTGTAGGTGTCCTGAATGCGCAGGCCCGTGGCCCGACGAAGCAGGTCGAGAGGATCGAGCAATTCCTGAAAGTCGAGGAGAGTGACGTCCCAAGGATGTTCTTGCCCGGAGAGAGTGGCTTTGAGAGCGTCAGCCGCGCTGCGATGTCCGCCGCCGGCGTGGTGGAAAACGATGGTCAGTTTGCGCAAGAGTCACCTGACTTGCGTCCGGCTAAATGGGTCTTTCGGAAGAGCGTGCCTTCGATGGAGTTGGCGTCAGCGACCAACACCCTCGTACTCGCCATCTTCGAGTGGTCCTGCCGCGCCAGCGAATTCAGCAGGTTCGGAATCAGCCGGGCTTCGTTCTTCGCCGGGATGGAGATCGTCGGTTCGCTCAACGTATTCATGGATCTGAACTCCCTCTTCGCCGACGGTGATATAGGCAGGATGCGCGTCAATCCAGCTTCCGCAATTGAAATAATCGGTTCCGTGCTCGTGCTTGTGCATGGCGGCATGGGTGTGGCCGCAGAAAATGCGCGCCGCCCTGTGGTGGCGGGCATGGGCCAGGGCGCCATCGGCGACCTTTGGCGATAAGCGCAGCCAGCGCGTGTTGAGCCGATCGAGGAAACGGGTCAGGGTTTTGTTTTTCGAATCCCACTTCTGCAGTTGCAGGTAGAGCAGCGTCCCGATGTAATAGCTGACGTGAACGTTGCTCACGACGAAGCCGTCGAACTGGTGGCCATGGACAGCGATGTGGCGCAGGCCCTGATATTCCCATTGATATTCC
>Ga0208827_1000610_pt1 | contig 16740 bp, 11 predicted proteins | sample Sb_taG_5_FD_187709 | JGI IMG/M metagenome (GOLD analysis project Ga0208827, IMG submission 187709) | Peat soil microbial communities from Weissenstadt, Germany - Sb_50d_8_FC metaG (SPAdes) (version 2) | ecosystem: Environmental > Terrestrial > Soil > Wetlands > Peat | place: Germany... | reverse complement strand
CACGAATAGAGCAGCCATGGTCATGTACAGACTTGTTCCATCGGTGTTAAAGGTAAAGCCCGTTGGAACCACCAGCCCAACCAGAGACTTGGAGCAACCGAGTCTCTCAAGCTTGGCCATCAGATTCGGGATTGCGATCTCGGATGAACTTACTGCTAACACCAGCAGGATCTCTTCCTTGATGTATGCCAGAAAACGAAAGATGTTGAAGCTGGCGGCCCAGGCGATGGCGCCGAGTACGATCACGACAAAGAGCACCGAGGTGAGCCAGAAAGTTCCGATCAACTTGGCCAGTGGACCCAGCGAAGCAAGACCGAACTTGCCGACCGTGTATGCCATTGCGCCGAAGGCTCCAATCGGCGCGAATTTCATCAGAATGTTCACCACTCGGAATACGACATGAGTGAGGGAGTCGACGAGTTCGACCGCCGGCTTGGCTCGGGCTCCGGCAGCCGACAGCGCGAAGCCGAACAGTAAGGCCACAAAAACTACTTCGAGGATATCTCCTTTGGCGAAGGCGTCGAACACCGTCGTCGGGATGATGTGCATCAGAAATTCAGTGACGCTTTGCGTTTTTGCCTGGCCGGCATAGTCAGCGACCGCCTTGGCGTCGAGCGTGGCGACGTTTACGTTAAAGCCGCTGCCCGGACGCACGACGTTGCCCACAACGAGTCCGATCAGGAGGGCAATGGTGGAAACGATTTCGAAGTAAACGAGCGCCATGCCGCCGACACGGCCAACTTTTTTGAGGTTCTCCATGCCGGCGATTCCGGTGACCACAGTGCAGAAGATGATCAGCGTGATGATCATCGTAATCACGCGAATGAAAGCGTCGCCCAGCGGCTTCATGGCAATCGCGCGGGCCGGGGCCACGTAGCCCAACACTATGGCCAGGGCAATGGCCATCAGCACCTGCACCCAGAGTTCGCGGTAGAAAGGCAACTTGCTGGATGTCGGCGGTGCGGCGTTGGCAAGACCCGCCTCCGTGGGTGTAAGGGTCTCCATCGTTGGTCGTCTGTCCTAAGATGTTTGTCGTTAACTCGTATCTCGAAAAAAGAACCGAATTGCTAATGGCTCTCTTTCTAACTAATGGCTCTATCTCGCAGGCTCAGGTTCAAGCGTGCGCACCAGCCACGGAATGATCACCTCTTTGAAGATGCGTGGATCGGGCCACACACCAACTTGCCGCCCGAGATGACCGCCGTGAGGATTGATCCAGGCTTCTTTCGGCACGTCGCCTTTGCTCAGCAGCAGATATTCGTCGTCGATGGGAACCTGGGTGTCATTGACTCCCGCGAGTATCAACATGGGCGCCATCGGCTTGCCCAGCAATCCCTGTTGCACCAGCGACATCTTCGGCAGATACTCGCCCATTTCCTCCAGCGTGTGCACGCCTTCCAGAATGTTCATGAGCGCGGGTACTTGATCGAATAAATATTCGCGATTGCCCAGCAGCGAGTTCATCAGAAAATCTTTCGTAAAGGATTTATCGATCATCGGCGACTGCGCGCTTGCGCCACGCAGCCGCGCGTGCTCGACGATTGCCATCTTCGTGGCCCAGTACCCTCCCCAGCTCACGCCGTGGAAAGCAATGCGGCTCTTGTCGATCTCGGGACGGGACTGCGCGTAATCAATCACGCGCGAGAACAAGCGCTCGGAAGTTGCACTGGCCTTAATCGGCGCCTGGCCAGTTCCAGGGCCATCGACCGCGAGATAACCGATCCCGAAGGGAAGAATCGCGCCGAAACTCTCGGCAAGATCTTCCTTGCGGCTATCCAGACCGTTCACCGCGATTACCAGCGGCACCGGGCCTTTTGCATCCTTCGGCAAGCGCAGATAGCCGATGATTTCCTTGCCCTCGAAAGGAATGTGCACGACCTCGAGCGGCGGATCGAAGAAACGCGCGTGCGCCAGAAACGCTTCGATGGCTTTTTCGTAAGAGCGCTGCTTGCCCGGGGACGCCGGAATCGGCCAACGTCCGAAAGAATAAAGCCGCCAGGCGCGGATGTAATCGGCATTGGCTTTCACCGGGTCGGTTTTCTCCAGCGACTTGGCCTCGTTCATGTAACGATCGGCCACTCCCATAAAAGCCGCCGCCCACTCGTCTTTATCGCGAGTATGGATGGAGTTAAACGCTGCTTTGATGTCGCCGGGATCGAGTGCGATGAGCGGGTACTGTCCCACCTCGGCGCGATGGACGGCTTCGGCCTTGATTTCTTCGATGGTGCGCTCGGGGCGCTGCTGCGAGAAGCAGGGGGTACTCAGCGGGAAGATCAGAGCCAGAACTATTGCCAATGACAGAGTCAGTCGCAGGGGCGGGTGACGATGCGCGAACGGTGTCGACACAGGATGAATTTCCTTTCCAGTTGGAAAAAGATGGGGCCAGAGGGAAGTCCGACCCCGATTTACGAACCCTGCGCGATCAGAAAATAAGCTTCATGCCGAGTTGAACCGAGCGCGGGCCTCCCGAACCCACGGCCGGGTTGGCGGCGGCGACGTCGGGAGTGGCACAGCCGCAACCGAAGCCGCCCGCGGAAGGATCATTGAAGCCGAAACCATTCTGGCCACCGTAGGGGTTGGCGAAGTTGGGATGATTGAAAATGTTGAAGAACTCCGCCCGGAACTGGGCGCGGAAGCGCTCGCCAAAATGCCAGTTCTTCGCCAGCGAGAAGTCCACATTGCGGAAACCGGAATCGGGGAAAATGTTGCGTCCCATGGTGCCGAAGGTTCCCAGTGGCGGAGGAATCATAATGGAATTGCCTTTGGCGTAGCATCCGTGAAAGGCCAATGATTCGGTTGCTGCACCGGGGGATCCTCCATCCAGCGCGAGAGCTTTTGCGTTGCAGGCCGGATTGCTAGTCGGGGCGGACGGAGCATTCTGTCCGATGAAGAATGGAGTGCCTGTCGGCCCCGACTTGAAGTCGTCGGGGTTTCCATAGAAATTCCACCGGATGGGGCTGTTCGCTGGAGGACTAACGGGCAACGGACCTATGCCGGCAGCATCGGTTCCCTCATCCATCGCCCCCCAGTGTTGCGGACTTTGCAAGGTGACGATGGAGTTGAGTTCCCAACCTTCCAGGGTCTGTGCGTAGCCCTTCTTGCCGGGAATAGCGTAGGTGAGCGAAAGCGTGAGGCGATGCCGCACATCGAAATCGCTGTTGGCGTATTCGCCATTCGGGTTATAAGCGTTCTGCGGCAGTCCCGATCCGTAACCGAAATCCCAGTTTGCGCCCACGTCATCAAGAGAGTGCGACCAGGTATAACCGGCCACCATGCTCAAGCCATGATAGTTTCTGGAGTTTAGCGTCACTTGCAGACCGTTGTAATTGGACCGATAGACGTTCCCCATCTGGAAGATGTTACTTAGATATGGGAACTTCGTGTTGAATGGCCCCACCTCGGGGGCGACTTGGCAGGCAACGTTGTTCGCGGTGTCGTAAAAGCCCTTCACCAGTGCATCCGTCGTACAAGCACTGACGTTTACGGCCGGCCAGCCCGATCCCACCGGCGGCTGATTGATGTCGCGAATACCGGTCAAATTCCCACCGTGGTTACCGACGTAGGCCATCTCCAACGTTAGGTTCGGGGTAAACGCGTGTTGCATACTCAGAGTCCAGTTCCACACGTAGGGAGTGGTCAGGTTACGGTCCACACTCATGATCGCGCAGGGACTGGCATTGCAGTCGATGGTCGTAGTGTTGCCGTAAACCGGACCATTGTCCCAGGGGAAATTCGGGAACACAGTAATGTTTCCGGTGTTGATGGTGCCGCCCAGAATGATTCCCTCGGTTGGAACGCTGCCCGGCCCAAAGGCATTGTTGAACGCAATGAAGGACTGCCAGTTCACCGTCTCAAAAGTCAGTCCCATTCCACCGCGCAACACCGTCTTCCCGGTTCCCTTGGTGTCCCACGCAAAGCCCACATGCGGGCTAAAGTTTTTGTGATCGGGCTTGTACAGGGTGCTGATTGCGTTGGTGCCGGTCTGCACCTGCACTAACCCAAAGTTCGGATCGAAGTTACCCAGAAGGTTATGATCTTCCCCCGGAACGGAGCTGAACTCATAGCGCACCCCAAGGTTCGCCGTAAAGCTCCGCGCGACCCGCCAGTCATCCTGGAAAAATAACCCATAGGCCCAGTTGTGCAGGTGCAGCGTCGGATTCCCCACTTCCAGTGAGGCCTTGACCGGCGCACCGGAAAAAAAGTCCTCCAAGGTCGTGGTATTGAGAGGCACACTCGGCTTGCCAGGAGTCGGCGTGTTTGCCCCCAGGAAAGTAATGCTGCCACGGGCATTGCCGTAGGCTGCGTTGGTGACCCGATTGCGATGGAACTCCGCGCCGAATTTCAGCGCATGCTTGCCGGCGGTGTAGGAAACGTGATCGATGGCCTGTGTGATGGAGTCGGGGCCCTGGAACTTTGGCCATTTGAAGCCACCCAGTCCCGGGAAGAAGTAGCCGCCAAACGAGATGCGCGGCAGTCCGCCCGAAAATGGACCGGAGACGCCAGTGTCGAGCCCGTAACTGGACGCGGGCGTGTTGAGATCGCCCGGCAATGTCGGCTGGTAAAGGCGGTTATATCCAACGCGCGCTTCATTGACCCAACGGGCACTGGGAGTCCACGCCCAACTTCCGCCAACCACCTGGGCGCGCGTGTGAATCTTCGACCGCCACTTCGATTGCAACTCCGGAAAGTCTTCGACCGTTCCCGAGTTGTTGCCGAAGAAGTACATCCCGCTGATGCGGTGGTTTTGGTTGACGTTGAAATCCACTTTGCCGACCGCATTGTAAATGGTGACGTCGTTGGAGAACCCATTCGAGATGTTGATGCTCTGAGTATTGTTCGTGGGGAAGCCAGTTCCGTTGCATGTAATCGTAGAAGTGACCGTAAGACCCGAGGTTGGCGTGCACCCCGCGATTTGCATGCTAGCTTTGCTGGGCGTGATTCCTAGCCCTACGAGATCATGGATCGCGTCGGTGATGCTGTTGGCGCAGTCGCCGGTTACGAAAAGGCAGTTGCCGGCGTCGCTCAGCGAGGAGGGCATAAAGGGGCTGGTGACGCCTCCGAAAGAGTTTCCTACGTCATAGATCTGCCCTTCGTAAGCGCCGAAGAAAAAGACTTTGTCTTTGACAATCGGGCCGCCGACGCTGCCGCCGTATTGTTCCAGCGTTCTGCCGAGCTTGGCGTTGGGGACCGTGTTGAAAAAATTGCGAGCGTCCGTCACGCCGTCACGGCCGAACGCGAACGCCGTGCCGTGAACCTGGTTGGTGCCGGACTTGAGACCGACGTTAACCACCGCTCCCGGCTTCCACCCGAATTCGGCCGGTGCCAGTTCTTCCACGTTAAACTCCTGAATCGAATCGATGGGCAGAATGGTCGCCGAATCGCCAGCGATGCCGGCGCCGTTGATAATGGCTTGGCCGGAATAGGGCTCGCTGTTGAACAAGCCCTCAACGAAGTAGGCGTTGTCTTCCGCGCGCAGTCCGTTCGTGCTCGTGGTCGAGAATCCGCCGCCCGGATATCGTTCCACACCGGGACGCAACTGGAGCAGGTTCTCGTAGTTGCGGCCGTTCAGCGGCAGATCGTTGATCTCCGCGTTGCTCAGCGTGCCGCCCAAAGTGGAGGATGTGGTGTTGACCAGCGGAACCTCCTCGCTGACGATCACCGTCTCGGAAACCTGCCCGGTCGATAGCGTGATGTCGACACGCGCGTCCTGCGCAACTTCCAAGACGATGTTTACGCGCTCCACGGTCTTGAAACCCTTCGCTTCTGCACGGACTTTGTAAACTCCGGGCTGTAACTGCGGGGCGACGTAGTTTCCGGAGTCATCGGTGGTTACGGCTCGAGTCGTGCCGCGCTGTACATCGGTGACGACTACCGCAGCTCCCGCCACATTGGCGCCAGACTGATCGCTAACGGTCCCGAGAATGCGGCCCATCGTGGTTTGGGAAAACATGGGAAGAGAGATGGCAAGTACCACGCAGACGATCCCTAAAACCCGAATGCCGTTCAACGGAGAATGCATTGCAGCCTCCAATAGGGGGATAGAACGTTTTTCTTGGTCCGGACACCTATATAACCGAAGTTGGTTTCTGTAGCGAATCAAGTGCGATTGGAAGATATACCTTGACGCGGTCTACCAGTCAAGTAGTATTGTGGTCCGACCACAAGACAGCTGTCCCTCCCAGAAACATGCTGGCTTAGGCCTGGACATCTTGGGGCATTGGCTACCCCAACTAGAAAGTGGAGAATCCATCATGGCAATAGCGACCATCAATCCCGCAACCGGCGAAGTCGTGAAAACTTTCGAGCCTCTTACCGCGGCGCAAATTGAGCAGAAGCTGGAACTAGCGGCTTCTGCGTTCCGAAAACACCGGCGGACTTCATTCGCGGAACGTGCCAGTAAGATGATGCGCGCGGCCGAGATTTTGGAAAAGGAAAAAGACGATTGCGCACGTTTGATGACGCTCGAAATGGGCAAGCCTCTGAAGGCCGCAGTGGGCGAGGCGCGGAAGTGCGCCACGGGATGCCGCTACTATGCGGAAAATGCCGAGAAATTCCTGGCCGACGAAATTGTGGAGACGGGAGCCAAGCGCAGCTTCATCCGCTATCTGCCGATTGGCCCCATCCTGGCCATCATGCCGTGGAACTTTCCCTTCTGGCAGGTGTTTCGTTTTGCCGCGCCGGCACTGATGGCGGGTAATGTCGGACTGCTGAAGCATGCTTCGAACGTTCCGCAGTGCGCGCTGAAGATCGAGGACATTCTGCGCCGGGCCGGTTTTGCCGAAGGCGAGTTCCAGACGCTGCTGATCGGCTCGGGGCCGGTCGATGGCATCCTAAGCGATCCCCGTGTCGTCGCCGCGACTTTAACGGGCAGCGAGCAGGCGGGGGTTCAGGTCGGAGTTTCGGCCGCCAAGCGCATCAAGAAAGTCGTGCTCGAACTGGGCGGCAGCGACCCTTTCATCGTGATGCCGACCGCCGATCTGGATGCGGCTGCCGCCACGGCGGTCGAAGCGCGGATTCAAAACAACGGGCAGTCGTGCATTGCGGCCAAGCGCTTTATCGTGTCGGAAAAAATTGCCGACGAGTTCGAACGCAAGTTCGTCAAACGCATGCAGGACTTGCGCGTGGGCGATCCGTTCGAGGAGAGTACGCAGCTCGGTCCGCTGTCCAGCGCCGACGCTGTTACTACGCTTGATGCCGATGTGAAAAAAACTGTGGCCGCGGGTGCGCGTGTGCTGACGGGTGGCCATCCGTTGGATCGTCCCGGCAACTTCTACGCGCCGACGGTGCTGACCGACATTCCAAAAGATTCGCCGGCCTACAAGGAGGAATTCTTCGGCCCCGTGGCGTCAATCTTTCGCGTGAAAGATGTGGATCACGCCATCCAGATTGCTAACGACAGCCGCTTCGGGCTGGGTGCCAGCGCCTGGACTAACGATCCGGCGGAAACCGAGAGGTTCATCAACGAACTCGATGCCGGCATGGTCTTTCTCAACAAGATGGTGGCTTCCGATCCGCGCCTGCCCTTCGGTGGGGTGAAATATTCAGGCCACGGGCGCGAGCTCGCCGTGCAAGGGATCCGCGAGTTTGTGAACATCAAGACGGTTTGGATCCAGTAGACGGTCCTTTGTATGGTATGTTGGTTGGACCGCTATACCTATTTGCGAAATTGACCGGACCCGAATGAGTTGAGGACCTTCATGACTGTCGAAGCGCTAGATTCTTTAGCCCCCAAGCCAATGTACCGGGCGGTAAAAACGTCTCGCCTGTACGAGCAGATTGTGCAGCAGGTGGAAGACTCCATTCTGAAAGGCCAGCTCAAGCCTGGGGACCAGCTGCCGGCGGAGCGCGACCTGGCCCAGCGCTTTGGAGTAAGCCGCACGGCGGTGCGCGAAGCAGTGAAGACCTTGCGTGAAAAGGGCTTGGTCGAGGCCTATTCTGGGCGCGGCACGTTCGTGACGAATGGGACTTCCCATGCGATTCGGCACTCGCTGGATCTGATGATCCGCATCAACCAGCAGGAAGGGTTGGCGAACCTGGCGGAGTTGCGGCTGGTACTGGAGCCGGAGATTGCCGGCCTGGCTGCTGCCCGAATTGAGGAACAATTGCTGAGCACCATGCGGGAAGCCGTCGCCGTGATGGATCGCAGCCTGCATGATCCCGACGCCTATGTGGAAGCGGATCTGGATTTCCATTTAGCGCTGGCAGAAGCGGCGGGAAACCCGCTGATTCTCTCGCTCCTGGATTCGATTGTCGGTCTTTTGCGCGAGCAGCGCAGCCGCATTTTCAATGTGGACGGAGGACCGGAGCGAGGTCAGTTCCATCACAAGCGGATACTGGCGGCCATCGAGCAGCGCGATCCGAAGGCGGCCCGAAAAGCGATGCGCGCCCATCTCAAGCAGGTGCTTGCGGACTCGTCTTCGTTGGGCAAAAAGTAGTTGGCACTTCAAGCTGAATTCATAAGCGCGGTTTTATAGAAGAAAGGGAATTGTTGTATGGCGAAACTTGGGTTCATCGGTCTCGGTGTGATGGGCGGCAACATGGTAGCCCGGCTGCTCGAAAAAGGGCACACCGTGATCGGCTACAACCGGACGCGCTCCAAGGCGCAGTGGTTGATCGACCGGGGCATGAAGTTGGCCGACTCTCCCAAAGCCGTGGCGGCTGCTTCGGATGTTACGTTCACTATGGTGACCAACGCCGCAGCGCTCGCGGCGGTTACAGACGGTCCGGAGGGATTGCTCGCAGGCATTGGTCCGGGCAAGTTCCACATCGACATGAGCACCGTGAGCCCCGAAGTGAGCCGCGCGCTGGCTGCGAAGGTTCGCGAGAAGGGCGCCGACATGGTGGACGCGCCGGTTTCGGGCAGCGTCATCACGCTGCAGCAAGGCAAGCTCTCGGTGATCGTCGGAGGCCGCAAAGAAACCTTCGAGCGCCTGCTGCCGTTGCTTCTGGATATTGGACCAAAGGTGACGCATGTCGGCGAAAACGGCGTGGCGCTGGCCATGAAGATTGCATTGAATCTGCAATTAGCCGTGCAGATGCTGGCTTTTTCCGAAGGCGTGCTGCTGGCGGAAAAGAGCGGGATTCCGCGCGAGGTCGCCGTGGACGTGATGGTGCACAGCGCGATCGCCTCACCGATGATTCAGTATCGCGGTCCCTTCGTCTTGCAGCAACCGGAAGAAGCGTGGTTCGACGTCAACATGATGCAGAAGGACATGCTGCTGGCGATGGAGTTGGGCCGCAAGCTGAATGTTCCCCTTCCCACCACCGCCGTTAGCAACGAGTTCCTGACCGCCGCGCGCGGCATGGACTGGGAGAAGCTGGACTTTGCCGTCATGTTCGATGTTTTGGCGCGCATGTCGGGAGTAACTACGGAAGTGCAAAAATGACGACTGCCATACAACCGAGAGAAGCTTCGGAAAAAGTCGATTTATGGCTCCGGATGTACCGGCAGATGGTCGCCATCCGCCAATTTGAAGCGCAGGTCAACGAACTTTACACGCGGGCGTTGATGCCAGGCTTGGCGCATCTTTACATCGGTGAGGAGGCGGTTGCTGTGGGCGTATGCGAAGCGCTCGAGCGCACCGACTACATCACCAGCACGCATCGCGGTCACGGACATTGTTTGGCGAAAGGCGCCTCCCCCGATCGAATGTTCGCCGAACTGCTGGGCAAGAAGGCCGGGTACTGCAAGGGCAAAGGAGGTTCCATGCACATTGCAGACCCGGCGACCGGCAATCTGGGGGCGAATGCAATCGTATGCGGCAGCGCCGGCATTGCCACTGGAGCCGCGTTTTCGGCTCGGTGTCTAGGTAACGGCCGCGTGGCGGTGTGTTTTTTCGGAGAAGGCGCGCTCGGCCAGGGCGTGCTCTATGAAGAGATGAACCTCGCCCAGTTGTTCAAGCTTCCTGTGATTTATGTCTGCGAGAACAATCTCTACACGGAATATACGCATTATTCAGAAACCACGGCCGGAGACATTCTGATGCGGGCGACTGCGTTCGGCTTGGAGGCTGCCAGCGTAGATGGTCAGGACGTGCGCGCAGTGCATGCCATCGCACAGCGATTGGTGGATCGGGCCCGACGCGGTGACGGTCCTCGGTTCCTGCTCTGCAATACTTATCGCTACCACGGACATCACGTCGGGGACATCAACCGCGAATATTACCGTTCCAAGCAGGAAGAGCAAACGTGGAAGACTGAGCGGGATCCGATCGCGAATTTCGGGAAGTGGCTGGTCGAGCAGAAGCTCGCCGATTTGGCGACGCTTGATCGGCTGCAGACTGACCTCGAGGCTGAGATGAAGAAGGCCGTCGACTTCGCAGTGGCGGCACCGTACCCAACCATCGATGAAGTGGACGACGACGTGTATGCCTGAGACCCATCTTCACGCGCAAAACGATCGTGAACTGACATTCGCGCAAGCGATTCGCGAGGCGCTGGCGGAAGAGATGCGCCGCGATCCGACGGTCTTCATTCTGGGCGAAGACGTCGCCGAGGCGGGCACTCCCTTCAAAGTTCTCTCTGGCCTGTTGGAGGAATTCGGCAAAGACCGCGTGCTCGATACGCCGATTTCAGAGGCTGGCTTCACCGGGCTTGCCGTGGGCGCGGCCATGACGGGAATGCGTCCGGTGGTCGACATCATGTTCGGCGACTTCATCACTTTGACCATGGACCAGATGGTCAACCAAGCCGCCAAAGTCCATTACATGTCGGGCGGAAAGTGGAGAGTGCCGATGGTGATGCGCACGACGATGGGAGCGACTCGCCGTTCCGCTGCGCAACACTCGCAATCGCTGCATGCGTGGTTCTGCCACGTTCCCGGTTTGAAGGTGGTTCTGCCTTCGACGCCCTACGACGCCAAGGGACTGCTGAAGGCGGCGATTCGCGACGAGAATCCGGTAGTCTTCTTCGAAGACAAGATGATGTACAAACTCAAAGGTTCGGTGCCTGCGGACGACTACACGGTCCCGCTGGGCGTAGCGGACGTGAAACGGGTGGGCGGGGACATCACTCTGGTCGCCACCAGCAGCATGGTGCAAGTGGCGTTGAGCGCGGCGACGCTGCTGGAGGAAATCGGAATCAGCGCCGAAGTGGTCGATCCGCGCACCATGTGGCCGCTCGATGAAAAGACTCTGATTGAATCGGCGAAGAAAACGTCGCGAGCGATCGTTCTCGACGAAGGTTACGAACGCTATGGCGTCACCGCCGAACTTGCGTCGGTGATCGCTACCGGCGCATTCTACGATCTGGACGCTCCGGTCAAACGCATGGGCGCGATGCATGTTCCAATTCCGTTCTCGCCGCCGTTGGAAGATGTAACCGTGCCGACCGAGCAAACCGTGTTTGAGGCCGCCCGCGCACTCTGCGGACGGTAATTAAGAGGTCAGAGGTAAGAGGTCAGATTGCAGAGGTAAGAACCTTCGAAGCTCGATACTTAGGTTTTCACCTCTGCAATCTGACCTCCGACCTCTGACCTGCTCTCTAAGGAGAATTCTATGGCTCTACCCACATATGGAACGATGGCGGTCGATTGGGAAAACCGGGTTGACTTCGATCGCCTGCGCCGCGAGCGCCTGGCGAAGGCCAAGGATCTTCTAAAGAAGTCCGAGATGGGAGCGCTGTTGTGCTTCGACATGAACAATGTCCGGTACATTACCGCGACCCACATCGGTACGTGGGCGCAGGACAAGGCGAATCGCTTCACGCTCCTCCCGCAAAACGACGAGCCGATCCTGTGGGATTTCGGATCGGCGGCGAAACACCATCAACTGCATTGTCCCTGGCTCGGAGAGCGCTCGCGCGCCGGAATCTCCATGTTGCGCGGCGCCATGACGCCGGAGATGGGGCGTGCCGAAGATGTGGCAAAGAAAATTCGCATCGAATTAGAAATGCGCGGCCTGCATAAAGAACCGCTGGGCATCGACATCATCGAATTGCCGGTCCTCTTTGCTATGCAGAAAGAAGGAATCAAAGTTGTCGATGGGCAGGCGCTCATGTCGGAAGCACGCCTGATCAAGACGCGTGACGAAATAACTTTGCTCAACACATCGGCCATGATGGTAGACGCCGCCTACGACGAACTCTACCGCGCCATGAAGCCGGGCATGAGCGAGAACCAGGCAGTTGGTCTGGTGAGCAAGGTGCTGTACGATCTCGGCTCCGAGTACGTGGAAGCCGTGAATGCCATCTCAGGAGAACGCTGCAATCCGCATCCGCATGTTTTCTCAGATCGCGTGCTCCGTCCGGGAGATCCCGTGTATTACGACATTCTCCATTCCTACATGGGATACCGCACCTGCTACTACCGCTGTTTCACCATCGGATACGCCTCGCACGCGATGAACGACGCGTATAAACGGTGTCGCGAATATCTCGACGCGGCGATTGAACTCGTGCGCCCGGGCCGTACCACGGCCGAGATTGCCGCCGTGTGGCCGAAGGCGCAGGAATTCGGTTTCCCGAACGAGGAATCCTGCTTTGCTCTGCAGTACGGTCACGGCATTGGCTTGGCTATCTGGGAGAAGCCCGTGATCAGCCGTCTCGTCTCGCTCGATCACCCCTGCGAAATCAAGCCCGGCATGGTGTTTGCGCTGGAAACCTTCTGGCCTTCAACGGATGGCTGGAGCGCCGCTCGCATCGAAGAAGAAATCGTGGTCACCGAAACCGGCCACGAAGTCATCACGCGCTTCCCCGCCGAAGAGCTTCTGGTAGCCGGCAGACACTATTTCACGGTGGATGGTCCGCTTCCCGCAATCCGGGAAACCGAATCGAAGCCGAGCACGCGCGTGCGCGAGATGATCGAAGCTAGCTCCAGGCAAGAACGCGTTGGAGTGGGCGACTGAGTGAATGCGGTCGGCGTGAGACGAGGCAAGCCTCGTTTCTACAAGGCTCTTCCAGATTAATGGCAATCTAACTGAGTTACTTACGACGGCTATATAACTATGGCGATCAGTGTGGTTATGCCCGCGCTCGAAATGGCGCAGGAAACTGGCAAGCTCATTTCGTGGCTGAAAAAAGAAGGGGAGGCGGTGGCCAAAGGCGAGCCGCTGTTGGAAATCGAAACCGACAAAGCGGTAATGGAGATCGAATCGCCCGGCGATGGCGTCCTCGCTGGCGTCAAGGTGCAGGCCGGGGCCGAAGTGCCGGTTGGCCGAACCATCGCCTGGATCGTGCGTCCCGGAGAGGTTCCTCCGGCCCATGAAGTCGCCGTGGAATCGGGAAGAAAAACTACCGCCGCCGCTCCCACGAGTTCTGCGATCTCAACTGCAGCGTCAGCAAATCAACCTCCGACTCCAACGACATCCACTCCGCAAGCCGTAAACCAGGCCATTAAGATTTCCCCCAAAGCGCGACGCCTCGCCAGTGACCGCGGCGTCAATCTCGCCGATGTCCGCGGATCGGGCGCGGGCGGAGAAATCCTTGCTTCCGACATTCTCGCGGCTGCCGAATCCAAAGCCAGCGCACCGCCGGCGACGGTCGACGGCGCACGTCCAATATCCCGGCTGATGGCGGAACGCACCACGCTTAGCTGGACGAGCGTCCCCCACTTCTTCGTCGTCCGCGACGTGGATGCAGGCGCTCTGAACGAAGCGCGGCAGAAACTCGGGCCCGATATTGAAAAATCACGCGGAGTGAAACTCACGCACAGCGATCTATTGGTGGCCCTGGTTGCGCGCGTTCTCCAGAAGCACCCGCGCATGAACGCAAGCTGGACCGGTGCAGGCGTTCGCGCCAATGCCGAGATCAACCTTGGACTGGCGATGGCGGTAGACGACGGAGTGGTTGCTCCGGTAATTCAGAATGCCGACAAAGTCGAACTCGGCGAGATCGCGGTGCAGAGGCGAGACCTTGCGGAACGCGCACGCGGTGGCAAGCTGCGTCCGGGCGATATTGCGGGGGGCACTTTCACGATCAGCAATCTCGGCATGTTCGGAGTGGACGCATTCACTGCGATCATCATTCCGCCCCAAGCCGCGATTCTCGCCGTCGGACGTATCGCCGACCGAGTCGTGCCAGTTGACGGACGTCCCGGAGTCCGTCCCATGATGACCTTGACGCTTTCGAGCGATCATCGTGTAGTGGATGGTGCACGGGCGGCGGAGTTTCTGCGGGATCTGGTCGAAGCCATTGGCAGCCCACAGCAATGGCTAGGCTAATCGCAGGGCCTCATCCGATTTGAAATCACCCGCTAACAATTTTTGTTTTTGGGGGGAAATGGCCATTCTCGTCGCCCTGCTGGAGATAAGGATTCCATTCCGCATATTCGCAGGCTCGCTGTTGGTCCTGATACTGGCCGTCGCGCTCTCGCTGCCGGCTGTGGCGCAGGCAGGACCGCCCTTCATCGGCGATGACCCCGGCACTCCCGGCGACGGCAACTGGGAGATCAACGTCGCGGGCTATGTCGAGCGCCATCCCACCGAGCGCATCTACAACGCTCCCATCCTGGATGCCAACTACGGCTGGGGGTCTCGAATCCAACTTAAGTACCAGGTGCCGTACCTGGTGGATGGTACCAACGGAGGCCCGACGCGCAGCGGATTGGGTAAGTCGCTGGCGGGCGTGAAGTGGCGCTTCTACGATAACGACGAAAAGGGCCTGCAGATTTCGACCTATCCCCAGTTCGAGTTCAACAACCCCGATAATTCGGTACAGCTCGGACTCGTCGACTCCGGCGTCCGGTTCTATCTTCCCATCGAGCTGACCAAGAAGGTCGGGCCGTTCGAGGTCAATCCAGAAATCGGCTATTGGTTCGCCAGCAACAAGGGCGCAGCCTGGGCTACTGGACTGGTGGTGGGCCATGAGGTCAACAAAAGACTGGAACTGGATGCCGAATTGTATAACACCGCCAACACCAATGGTTCCAACCACTGGAACACCTTTGATGGCGGAGGCCGCTACAAGCTGGGAGAGCACTTTGTGCTGCTGTTCATGGCCGGTCGCAGCTTCCGCGGACCGGCGAGCGAACAGCCGCAATTTTTCGGCTACTTGGGGATGCAGTTTCTGTTTTCCACGAAGCACAAGAAGGAAAGCCCGCCTGAAGCCAGCCCCTAGAACGAGAACACTGCCGCCAGAGGTCACTCACGTGTGCAGCGACCTCACTTCGCCGCGGCCAGAAGCGCGTCTGCCACGAGCTTCTTCGTCTGCTCATCCATCTCCGACGGCCCAGCCTTCAGGCTGGCCTGGTTGGCTAGACGCTGGTTCTTGATCCCGATATAGACGGCGTTGTATACCGTATCCCCGAGGTTTTCGACTCTGTGCTTGAAGGGCGGGAACCACCGGGGATCACCCGGCTTGGCAAACACCTCTTGGGTCTTGCCATTTTCATCCGTGAACCGGAGATGCCCGGCAGTGAGAACGACGACCACACCTCCTATATGCGCGTGCAGACCCGACTTCTCATGCGGCCCGTAGTGGACGTTCACTACCTGCACATACTCATTCTCAAAAGCCAGCTTGTAGTGCGTTGGCTCGACCTTCGTGGGATCTTGCGCGAGCGCCACGGTCCAGAAACACAAGCTCAACCACGCGGCGCAAAAGGCTCTGCCGTGCGAACGTTTCATGAGAGCGACCTCGGAGATTTTTTGTATGCTGCCCTCAGCTTATCTCGCCCCGAACAACTGTCAATAATAGAAACGGAGGTTTGGACCAAACTGGTAAGAAGGCAACTGCACTCCGGAGCTCCCTAGAGTTCCTTGCTGGCCGGCTAGGCCAACCCATCCAAGCCTGGTGCCGCTGACGGGCCCGGCAAGGAAAGCCACAGTCGGACTTCCGCAAGATGGTCGAGTGTTACGTCCAGGACGAGACGGTCTTCGTGTTCATCGATGACTTGGATCGTTGCGAGGCGCCGAAGTCGGCTGAGTTGATGAAGGCATTGAACCTCCGGGACACTTAAGCCGATTCTGAGCGCCCTGCCGGAATCGATAAACTGCAATGAAGGATTGGGGTTATGTTGGAGCCGACGATCGGACTTGAACCGATGACCTGCCGATTACGAATCGGCTGCTCTACCAACTGAGCTACGTCGGCTTCTGGTTTACTTTGTTTAGTTTACCAAATTGCTTGGCGGTTTTTGCTGTACAACTGCTGTCATACGATCTGGCCTCAAGCGCATCATGGTTGCGGTGAATGTAGAGACTAGCCATAAATCAGGGGTTAGGGCCACGACCGGATGACGTATGCGGTTGAAACGACCCTTCGCTAGCGAACCGCGATGATTGCAAAATAAGCCGCCTATGGAAGCTTGGCACGCTAACGTTGCTTAAGACCCGCGCCTGATTTCCCGCTCGCGCAACCATGTGAAGATGACCGGAGTGACGATAAGCACGTGCAGCAGAGAACTCACCATGCCGCCGATCACGGGCGTAGCGAGTGGTTTCATGACCTCCGCTCCGGTGCGGGTTGACCACATGATGGGCAGCAATCCGGCCACGATGGTCGAAACCGTCATTACCTTGGGCCGGAGACGCAACAGGGCTCCCTCCATCACGGCATCGTGGAGGCTTGCAACCGTCAGCATTCCCTCCGCCGTCTTCTTGCGAGCTACCGCTTCCTCTAAATAAATCACCATCACCACGCCAGTCTGCACGGCCGTGCCGAACAGGGCGATGAACCCCACCCACACGGCCACCGAGAAGTTGTAGCCCAGCATCTTGAGCAGGAAGACCCCGCCGCTCAGCGCGAACGGAACCGCCAGAATCACGTGGGAAGCTTCCCGGAACGAGTTGTAGGTCTTGTAGCGAT
>Ga0208827_1000607_pt1 | contig 16754 bp, 12 predicted proteins | sample Sb_taG_5_FD_187709 | JGI IMG/M metagenome (GOLD analysis project Ga0208827, IMG submission 187709) | Peat soil microbial communities from Weissenstadt, Germany - Sb_50d_8_FC metaG (SPAdes) (version 2) | ecosystem: Environmental > Terrestrial > Soil > Wetlands > Peat | place: Germany... | reverse complement strand
GCCGAGCTGCAGGCGTTCCTGGACGCCGCCGATGATCATGTCGAGCGGGCATCCGCGTCGCCGCGCAAGGGCTGGCTGGCCGCGTTCCGTGACGCGACGGTGTTCAAGGTGATTTACGGGTGGGGGCTGTTCTCTGGGGTTTGCCCGGTGCGCTGGAAACTTGGTTCCTCGCGTTTGTGCAGCTCAAAGGCTGTTGGGTGAGACGCTACCTGCTGCGACAGGTGTGGTGCAACAACCTGGGTTCGGCGTGTCACCTGGGTCGGGCTGCGTGGTTGAGCTGGGTCATGAGCTCGCGGTTGGTAGCGCGTGCGGCGGTGAGTTCCTCGCCGCGTTCTTCGAGTTGCAGCCGCAGGTCGATGACCAGCTGTTCCAGGTGGTTGATCTTCTGGTTGAGGGCGTCGATGTCGTCCGGGGCGCGGAGTCCGGACTCGCGCCACGCTTGTTCGCCGAGAGCCTGGGACAGACGCTTTTCCAGGTTCTGGATGCGAGTGTTGAGCCGGACGCCGCGTTCGTGAGCGGCGAGCAGGTCGGCTTGCAGCGAGGCTCGGGTGACTGCCGGGCCTGCGCCGTCGCCGGGGGCCGGTTCGGCTTGGAGTGCGTGGATCTTCTCCAGCAGGTCGCGGTTCCGGTAGAGGAACGTGCGGTCGACTCTGGCTGCGCGGGCGATTCCGGATGCGCTGATCTCGGTGCCCTCGGCGGCGGCTTGGTCAAGCGCGGTGATGACGCGCTGGCGTCGGCGTGCGGAGTCGGCGTGTCGGCCGTCGAGCATCGGCCGGGAGCCCGTGTCCGGCCCATGGGCCGTGCTTGTGCGCTGGGGCTTTGCGGTGGTGCTCACGCGGTGGCCTCCGAGGTGATGGCGATGGTGACGGGTGGCGCGGGCGCAGTGGCCCGGAGGGACGGCATGCCGAGGGGGACGGCGTGGGCGGCGCGGTGACGGCGGACTACGGCGACGGCTTCGTCGATCTGTGCCCGCTCGGCATCGCCGAGTTCGGCGATGTCGCCTTTGATCCTGGTGATCAGGCGCCGGATCCGGGTGATCTCCTCCTCGGCGGGGGTGGCGTCGGCGCGCGCCCATTCATCGACGCCGTCGATGGCGGCGGCCAGCCGTTCACGGGTGCGCAGCAGATCCTGCAGGTATGCCTGCAGGTCGGGCAGGAACGCGACGTTGGTCCGGAAGTGGTCGCACCCGGCGCAGCGGAACCGGATGGGGCACGCGCCGCCGCCGGCCTGGACATTGGACGGCTCGCTGCAGGTGCCGTACGGCACGGCGACTTCCCCGATCGCGTGCCGGGCATGTTCGGAGTCCAGCAGGGCGCGGGCGTCACGCCAGATCCGGTTGCCGTGCCGGTCGAAGCTGAGCGTGGTGACCTTGTCGACGGCGTCGCGGCGGCGGTCTTCGCCGATCCGGTAGTAGCCGCGGGTCACCGAATAGCTCCGGTGGTCGAGGAGTTCGGCCAGCACATCGATGGGGACACCAGCGTCGGCATGCCGCTGGGCGTAGCTGTGCCGGTAGGCATAGGGCACGATCTTGACCGGGTCGAACGCGGCTCCGTCGCTGGTGCGCAGGGCCGGCAGGGTGCTGGCCCAGTCGCGGTGCCGGGCTTCCAGGGTCGATCTGCTGATCGGCTTGTTCCCGTCGGGGTTGCGGTAGGTGGTGGGCAGCAGCTTCAGCTTCGCGGCCTGGGCGTGGGGGAACCGGTGCCGGACCCGGTCTTGCTGGCCGGTGATCACCTTGGCGGTGGCGTTGCTGATGGGCAGTCGGCGGCCCAGCCGGTCGGCTTTGACGTTGTCATAGACCAGCACCGCGCCGCCGTCTTTATCACGGGCCAGGCAGTCCAGCGGCAGGTTGAGGATGTCCTCGGGCCTGCGGCCAGTGTCGATCCCGATCTGGGTGGCGACTTTGACCTCAGCCGGTTCAAGGGTGTGCAGGTTAGCGCACAGCACCGTCATGATCTCCGGCGGCAGGTCACGGCCAGGTTCGCCGCGTTCGGGGTCGGCGGGGATGTCGGCGCGTTCGACGGCGACGTCACCGGCCAGCCCGGCCGCGACCTGACCGGGCCGGGCCAGGCCCAAAGCACGGATGCCGGCCAGCACCGCCCGCACATCCCGGCAGATCATGTTCCGGCGGTAGCGGCTGATCTCACCGGTTGCCTCCAGGTAGGCGATCCGGTTGAGGAAGCTCTCCAGGTCTCTGCGTCCCAGCGCGGCCGGGTCGGACCCGCGATCTGGCCTGCTGTTCAGATGCTCCGACAGCAGCCCCACATTGCTGAGCTTCGCCTGGACCCGGGACGCGCCGCTGCCGCGGTGGAGGGGCAACTGCTCGGCCGCCCACCGCTTGGCGGCGGCAGCCAGCCACGGCTGCGCGATCTTGGTGAACGACAGGGCGCCGGGGTGGCCGAAGATCGCCAGGTCCCAGATGTCCTTGCTCTGCTCGCTGCCAGGGTCGGCCAGCGCCCGGCGGACATCGCGGGTGAAGGCGCGCAGCACCGACCGGGCACGCTTACCCGGAGCCAGACCGGGATCGCATCCGCGGATCGAGACGGCCTGCTCGCGGCGGAGGATGTCGCTGACCGCCCTGAGCACCACATCGGTAAGCCGGAGCCCGCCCCGCAGGCGGGTCTGCAGGCCGGCCAGCACCTCTACCACGACCAGTACCGGCAGCGCCCGCAGATTCACCTGCCCCGGTTCGGCCACCCCCGGCTCGGTGGCCTGCCACCGCCGCTCATCCACCCCCGCGTTGCCCCGCTGAGCCACGCGCCACCGCTGGTAGTGGGTATTGCAATAGCCGACGGCGCCGTCGGCCGCGCGGATGCACGCCGCCACCAGGCACGGCGGAAGGGGCGGCAGGGGCCGTACCCGCCGGCCGGTGAGGAACTGCTCCAGGGGAATAGGCGTCCGCCGGCCGCGGAACTGCGCGGCGTGCGGTTCGCACATCACTGCCTGCCGCACCGTCGGCTTGCACCGGCATCCAGGCACTGCACAGTCCTCGGCGGGCGCGGGCGCTGCGGGCAACCGCCCGGCGGCGGCGATGCCGGTGACGCTCATCCCCAGCCGCTGCAGCCGGGTGAAGCACCGGTAGCACACGCCGGGACAGTCGTTATGGACGGTCCCGGTGCATCGTTCGGCCCGGCACACCTCGCGGCCCAGCAGCCGGTGCTGCGCGGGCAGGAACAAGATCCGCGTCGCCGGATCCCACCCGGCCTCTTCCAGCAGTGCGCGGTCGAGCATCCCGGCCAGGCGGGCGGCTGCGCCGTCCAGGACGACCCCGTCCAGCACATGCGGGAACTCGCTGGATCTCCCGGCGGCCGGGGGCGTCTTGGCAAGTGTTGCGGCGGTCACTGGCTGCCGCCTTCGTGCTCGCGGGGGCTGGGCACCGCGTCTACCGCGGCCCGCAGCCGCGAGGAGCTGGGATGCACATACACCTGAGCGGAGGAGATCGCTGCGTGTCCGAGCAGGTCAGCGACCACATCGATACCGGCACCGGCATCGGCGGCATTGCTGCCGCAGGCGTGACGCAGCTGATGCGGGCTGACCGGGGTGTCCAACCCGGCTCGCCGGGAGGCCGCCGCGAGCAGCTCCCCGATCGCGTCCGGGCGCATCGGCCCGCCGACCCGGCCGCGGAACAAGTTGACCAGCGCGAAATCGCCGGACCTGGCCTGCGGCACCCGCATCAGCTCGAACTCGTAGGTGTCGAAGGCCTGCACGGTGAGGAAGTCCAGCGGGACGACCCGCTCCCGGCGAGACTTGGCCCATGCCCCGTTGGGGTTGTCCTCCCGCCGGATCACGTGCAGGTGCGCCCGGGCGACCTCGCACCCCAGCCGCCGCGAGTCCGCCAGCAGATGCACGTCGCTGCGGCGCAGCCCGCACACTTCGCCGCGGCGCAGCCCGGCCCGGGCCATCAGCAGCACGATCAGCCGGTCCCGCGCCGACCGGCACGCCCGCAGCAGCGCGACGATCTCCTCGTCGCTGGCACGGTCCACCGCCGTTTCCGGCTCGCGCAGCCGGTGCCGGGCCCGCAGCCGCCACGCCATCCGGCAGTCCTCGCCCCGGGCCTGCTCGGGCAGATCACGGTCGCCGGCCACCTCATACAGCAGCGGCACCAGACCCGCCGGGCCGTTCCCGGCCGCGACCGCGTGCACCACCATCCCGCGGACCGCGGTCAGCACCCCGTTGATCCGCGACGCCGACCGGGCCGGCGCGGCACCGGGCCCGCCCAGCAACACCCCCGGACCGGCCCCTACGGCATCAGCACCGGAGGCCGACGGCCCGGCATGGGCCAGCCATGTCATGAACAAGGCGAACTGCTCGACCCCGGCCTGCCAGGACCGGCCCGTCCGTGCGCACCAGCGCAGGAACAGCGCGATCGCGTGCGCGTACGCCTTCGTCGTGGATTCCGCCCCGTCGCGGCCGAACCGCTGATGCCGCAAGAACGCATCCGCGACGGCTACGACCTGCAGATCCTCATCCAGCACCGTCCAGTACCGCTGCCCGGACGGCAACCTCACCGGAAACGCCCGCATCCCTTGATCCTCCCGGTCTCGTGCTGGGCTACCTGCACATCTACCAGCCACGAGCACGACACCCACGGAGAAACGCCGCGTCACCAGCAAGGACACCCCAACCAGGCGACGTCATGCAACAGGTCCTGGACCCCCGGGAAAGGGCTGCGCCGCCGGGAGGCGGCGATGCTGGACGTGGCCGATTTCGCGCCGAACCCGGCGGCGCCGGAGCTGGGCACTCTGGGGGTGTGCCATGTCCGGTTCGGCAAGGCGATGCGGGGCAGCCCGCCGCGCCGCCGGGCGGTGGCCACGGTGATGCCGTGGGCCGCTGAGGCGCTGGCGCAGTACCTGGAGGACGTGCGGCCCCGCTGCGGGGCGCCGTCGCATCCGGCGCTGTGGCTGACCGAGCGGGGAGAGCGGATCTCGGCCCGGTCGGTGGATGAGCGGTTCGCGGCCTGGCGGGCGGCGGCCGGGCTGCCGCGCGAGCTGTCGGTCCACTGCCTGCGGCATTCGTATGTCTCGCACCTGATCGAAGACGGCGCCGATCCGCTGTTCGTGCAGCAGCAGGCGGGTCATTCGTGGGCGTCGACCACGGCTACGTATACGACGGTCGGGCAGGACGCGCGGAACCGGATGCTGCGGTCCGCGCTGGCCCGCGCGTTCGAGGGAGAGGACGGCAGGTTATGGCGAGGACGATCGGCTACCGGTGGCACCTGCGGCGGCTGATGGCCGACAAGGACATGTACGCCACGACGCAGCTGCGGCCGCTGCTGGCCGAGCGCGGCGTGGCGCTGTCCCGCGAGCAGGTCTACCGGCTGGTCACCGGCGTGCCGGAGCGGCTGAGCCTGGCCACGCTGGCGGCGCTGTGCGACATCCTTGACTGCGGGCCCGGTGACCTCGTCGAACCCGTCGCCGGTGCCGGCGCTGGCGGCCGGGCCGCTTCTTCCGGGCCTGCCACCGCGGCCAGCGGGCCGCTGCCCCGGCCGGTGCGCGCCCGGGTGTCCGGCGCTGCCCGCGGGTAGCGGCCGTGGCCGGTCACTGCCCGGCAGGGCACGAGCTGGCCTGGCCGCCGGGTGGCCGGCCGTGCCCGCGCTGCCGCCGGGAGACGGTAGTCGCGGCGGTCTGGGCGGCGGACCAGTCACTGCCTGCAGCGGTGATCGCGGCCGCGGTCGACGCGGTCGCCCCGGGCGGGCAGGCCCTGCGGCAGCTCGCGGACGCGCTGGCCGCCGATCCCGCAGCGCTGACGGCCGGGGCGCCCCCGGTCGCCGGGCGGCTGGCCATCGAGCTGATCGCCCGGGGCTCAGCCACCCTGGCCATCCCGGCGTGCACGGTTTGCGGGCGGGCCGGCAAGCCGCTGTTCCGCGGTGACGGCGGCGGGGTGTGCCAGCGGTGCCGGGCCTGGCAGCGTGCCGCCGCCTGCGCCAGCTGCGGTAAGGTCAGGCCGGCTGCTGGCCATGACAGCGCCGGCCGGCCCATCTGCGAGGTCTGCCGCCGCCGGGACGACCCGCGGCGCCACCGCCAGTGCGGCCGGTGCGGGAAGGTCGCCCCTATCGCGGCGCGGGCCCGTGACGGGCACCCGGACATCTGCGTGAACTGCTACCGGATGCCGCCGGCCACCTGCAGCGTCTGCGGCAGGCACCGGGCATGCAGCTTCGCCGCCACCAGCCGCCCGGTATGCCTGTCGTGCTCGCCGCGGGCGAGTGCGGCCTGCGCCCGCTGCGGCCAGGACCGCCCGCCGGCCGCCCGCTGGCCCGAAGGGCCGGTCTGTGACCCGTGCTATACCGCGGCGCTGCGCCGCCGGGGCCGGTGCGCGTCCTGCGGCCAGCAGCGGCGGCTGGTCGCGCCGCCCGGCCCGGCCGCTGACACCTGCGCGGACTGCGCCGGGCTCCCGGTCACGCACGCGTGCGCGGACTGCGGGATCGAAGACAAGCTCTATGAGAAGGGCCGCTGCGCCCCGTGCAGCCTGCGCCGCCGGACCCGCCAGCTGCTATCGGCCGGCACCGGGGTCATCGCCCCGCAACTGACTGGCGTGTTCGACGCGGTCACCGCCGCCCGCCAGCCGCGCAGCGCGCTGAACTGGCTGCGCAAGGGCGCCGGGGCCGGCCTGCTCGCCGACGTGGCCGCCGGCCGGCTGGCCATCAGCCACAACGCCCTCGACGCCCACCCTCACCGGCGAGCCGCCGACTACTTGCGGCACATGCTCACCGCGGCCGGGGCGCTGCCGCCCCGCGACGAGGACCTCGCCCGGGCCGGGCAATGGCTCGCCGAGGTCCTGGACACGATCGAGCCGGGCGCTGACCGGCGGCTAGTGCAGGCCTACGCCACCTGGCAGGTGATGCGCCGGCTGCGCGCCAGCGCCGCACGCACCACCCGGCCGCGCACCCCCACCGCGCACGCCCGCAACAACATCCGCGCCGCCACGAGCCTGCTCGCCTGGCTCCGCGGCCGCGGCACCACGCTGGGCGCCTGCGGCCAGGCCGACATCGACCAATGGCTGCACACCGGGCCCTCCGCCTGCCTGGCCAGGGATTTCCTGTCCTGGGCCGCCGTGCGCGGCCACTGCCGGCGGCTGACGATACCGGTGCCGCCGCGCGCGACCGGCCCGGCCCTCGGCCAGGACCAGCGCTGGGCACTGGCCGCCCGGCTGCTGCGCGACACCGCGCTCGACCCCACCGACCGGGTGGCCGGCTGCCTGCTGCTGCTCTACGGCCAGCCGCTGTCCCGCATCGCCGTTATGACCACCGGTCAGGTCACCCGCCGCGACGGCGAGACGTTCATCCGGTTCGGACGGCACGACGTGCCCGTCCCCGGCCCGCTGGCCGACGCTGTCCTCCAGCTGATCAGTGACGGGCGCAGCTACCGGGGCGTCGGTTCCCCGTCCGCCACCGCCTGGCTGTTCCCCGGGCACCTGCCCGGCCGCCCGATCACCCCGGCCAGGCTCGGCGAGCGTCTCCGGCGCATCGGCGTCTACGCCCAGACCGGACGCCGGGCCGCGCTGCTCGATCTGGCCGCCCAGCTCCCCGCCGCGGTCCTCGCTGACCTCCTCGGGCTGCACCAGACGACCGCCGCCAAGTGGATGCACCAAGCTGGAGGCGACTGGTCCCGCTACGCCCAGGCTCTGCCGCCAGACCGCGATCACCATCGCACCCGATACCGGCGCCCGCTACCGCCAGGACCTGCCCTACGGCAGCCCGGCCTGGCACAAGTGCTACGCCACCTTGCGCAACACCATCGAAGGCCTCAACGGCTACGCCAAGGACACCGCCCACCAGGCCCTCGCCCAGCCAGCCCGCCGCCGGGTCCGCGGCATCGCCGCCCAGTCGGTCTTCACCGCGCTGCTGCTCATCGCCGCCAACATCCGCAAGATCCGCGCCTGGCGAGGCCTGACCCCCGGCGACAAAACCGCCATCGCCCGCCGGGCACGACGGCGCCGGACCAGCCAGCGCGACTATCTCCCCGACGGGTAACACGCGCACAGCACCCAGCGCCACCACCGATCAGCGACACCCAGGCCGGACAGCCACGCCCTGCGGGCCGACGCCATGACAACAGCACCGCCAGAACCCGGCAAACAGGACGGCACGGCCATCAAAGCCAACGTCAGCCCCTGCGGCCATACCCAAAAAGCGGTCACCGAAGCAGTTCTGTCGGTACGACACCGGCAGTTCTGTCGGTAACCCTTAGTGGGTTACCGACAGAACTCTGGCGGCCTGCGGTTACGGGGGTTCCGCGGAGGGCTGTTCCCGGGTTAAGCGGGCTGATCTCCCGGCGTTTTAGGTGGTCTGGGGTGGTTTGGTCCTCGGACTGGCCGGGTTCGCGGCGGTGCCTGGGTGCCGGGGGTGATCTTGGTCCAGCCCTCGGCGCGGGCCATTTCGGCCAGGGAGAGGGCTTCGAGTTCGGCGGCTAGCGCGCGGAGCCTGCGGGCGCTGGCGAACCAGGGCGCGTAGGTGTCGTACTGGGCGGGGGTGAGGATGCGGGTGACGGTCTTGCCGTTGACGGTGCGGGTCCACTGGATGTAGGGGCCGTGCAGGGCGGGCGGGTCGGCCTTGCAGGCGCAGGCGGGCTTGCCGCAGCGGGTGCGGCGGATGACGATGCTGCCGGGCAGGCAGAAGCCGGTCTGGCCGAGGGCTGCCTGGATCGCGGCCCTGGCCTGGTCTGCGCTGCGGTCTTCTGCTGCTGGCATCGTTGTCCCCTGCCAGGATCGCTTACCTGCGCGGCGCGGGTGCTCGTTTCGCCGGCGCGCCTGCCGCGCGGCGGGGCTGCCAGTGTCTACGCTAAAGGACTGGGGCTGGCGGAAGGGAAAGCCGGTGGCTGGCCTGGCGGCAGCGCAGGGCGGCGGGACTGCGGGCGGCGCGCGGTCCGGGGCCATGGCCGCACTGGTGCTGCGGCGGCTGTCTGGGTTCGCTGATACCCGGGGAGTCCCGGCCGGCCGGGAGTTCTGGCTCGACTATGACGTGATCGAGGCATTCTGCGTGACCGGCCTGGCGGGCCGGGCGTCCTCCACCCGGGGCACATACCGGTCAGCGCTGTACCGGCTCGCCGAAGTGACGCACGGCCCGGCGGGACGGCGGGCGACGCCGTTTGCGGGCGCGAGGGCGCCAGCGCCGTACTCGCCGGCGGAACGGGCGGAGCTGGCCGCGGTCGCGGCTGCGCAGCGTGATCCGGTGAGACGGTCCTCGGCGCTGGCGATGGTGGTGTTCGGCATCGGCGCCGGGCTGCGGCCCGGCGAGCTGGTAGCGCTGCGCGGCAGCGGCGTGGTCCGGCACGGCCGGCGCGTGGCCGTGCACGTCAGCGGGCCGGCCGCGAGGGTGGTGCCGGTCACCGCGGGTTATGCCGGGCGGGCGGCCGAGCTGGCCGCCGCCGCCGGAGACGGCCGCTTGTTCCGGCCGGGCCCGGCAGACCGCGGCTACAAGAACTTCGTCACGAACTTCACTGCCACCTTGACGGCGGACCCGGCCGCGCCCCGGCTGACGGTAAGCCGGTGCCGGTCCAGTTTCATCTGCGGTCACCTGGCCGCGGGCACCCCGCTGCGCGAGCTGCTGGCCATCACCGGTATCTGCCAGGCTGAATCGCTGGCGCGCTACGCACGCCATGTGGACGGCGCCCCGCCTAAGGCCGTGCTGCGGGCTTGGGACAAGCGCCGGCGGGGGTGCTGAGCATGGACGGCGGCGGGCTGGAGGTCCCCGGGCCCGGCAGCGCCCCGGACGAGCAGGCCGTCGCGTTTGCCGCCGGGCTCATCGACCGCAGCGGGAAGGCCCCGGTCATCGAGGCCGCGCTGGCCCACCGCACCGGGCGGCCCCGCCCGCTGCCGGTCCGCGCCGTGCTCACCGCCTTGCTGTGCCTGGCGCTGGATGACCGGCCGCTGTTCTTGACCGACGCCACCAGGCTGCTGTTCGGCCGGCTCCCGGAGGCGTCCCGGACCATGCTGGGGATCACCGGCACCGCCACCACCCCGCAGGCCTTCAAGGCCGCCTACCGCCGGGTCCGGTACTGCTTCCACGCGATCTTGTCCGTCGCCGACCCCTCAGCGCTGCCGAAAAACCGGCGGCTGACCCAGGACGAGCTCAAGGCCCGCACCAAGCCCATGAGCCCAGAGCAGGCCACCGCGGCCCGGGCCCGGCTCGAGGCGCTGGTCAATGCGCTGCTGGAAGCCAGCGTCTCGGTCCTCACCGAAGACGAGCGCGCCGCCTCCGGCGGCGGCACCGGCCTGGACGCCACCCCGGTCCCGCTGTTTTCCCGCGGCCCGTCCAGGCGGACCGGGCTGTGCGCCAGCGACCCCGACGGCGGCTGGTACGTCCGCGAGGGCGACCACCGCGAGCGCGAAGACGACAAGGGCAAGCCGCTGCGCAAACTCGCCTGGGCGCTGGAAGCCACCATCGCCACCACCGCCCGGCTGCCCGGCGCGCCGCCCGCAACCCCGGACCTCGCCACCGGGATGGCCATGACCCGGCCCGGTGAAGACCCCGGCGGAACCGGCGCGCGAGTCCTCGCATCGGCCGCCGCCCGCGGCCATAAGACCGGCTGGCTCGGCTACGACCGCGCCTACACCCAGGCGCTCCCCGGGCGGTTCCACCTCCCGGCTCGGGCGCTGGGCTACTCCCCGGTCATGGACTACCGCGACGACCAGCTCGGCATCCAGGCAAACACCCAGGGCGCGCTCCTGGTGGAGGGCACCTGGTACTGCCCGGCCCTGCCCGGGCCGCTGATCACCGCGACCGCCCGCCTGCGCGACCGCGCCATCAGCCGCGACCTCTACGACCAGCAGATCACCGCCCGCGCTTGTTACCAGCTCAAGCGCAAGGACGGCCCCGACGCCGACGGGTACCAGCGCCTGACCTGCCCCGCCCTGGGCCGCCACCCCGGACTGATGTGCCCGCTGCGCCAGGTCTCGCTGTCACCCCGCGACGGACGGCCTAAAGTCTTGCAGCCTCCGCCTGAACCGCCGAAGACCTGCACCCAGACCGCGATCACCATCGCCCCTGACATCGGTGCCCGCTACCGCCAGGACCTGCCCTACGCCAGCCCCGCCTGGCACAAGCACTACGCCACCTTGCGGAACACCATCGAAGGCCTCAACGGCTACGCCAAAGACCCCGCCCACCAGGCCCTCGCCCAGCCCGGCCGCCGCCGCGTCCGCGGCATCGCCGCCCAGTCCATCTTCACCGCGCTGCTGCTCATGGCCGCCAACATCCGCAAGATCCGCGCCTGGCGAGCCCTCACCCCGCAAGACAAGGCCCGCATCACCCGCCGGGCACGGCGGCGCCGCACCAGCCTGCGCGACTACCACCCCGACGGCTGACAGCCCCCCAGCAACCCGCCACCACCACCAGCCAGGCTCACCCGGCAGGCAGCCGCGCCAAGACCCCGCAAAACGCCGCAACCCGCCCGCCGGCACCCAGTAAACAAGCCACACGGTAGCCAGAACCAGATGTCAGACCCCACGGGCATAATCAGAAACGGTCACCGTCACAATTCTGTCGGTACGACACCGGGACAAATATGGGGTAATGGGTCGTGTCCGAGGGGGGACTTGAACCCCCATGCCCTTTACGGGCACTAGCACCTCAAGCTAGCGCGTCTGCCTATTCCGCCACCCGGACGCGCGATGCGGGGTACGCATCGGCTGGCCTACCTTAGCAAACCGAACGGCCTCAGGCGAGTGCGGAGGCCAGTGAATCTCCCCACGATCCCTAGCCAGCCGACACGGGCCCGCGAGCCCAAGACCCGGGTGCGACGATAGGACGGTGACAGCGAACCAAGTGACCGCGCAGGACGAGGTCGTGGACATCTGCCGTGACCTGGTCAGGATCGATACGTCGAACCCGGGGGACCACTCGGGTCCGGGCGAGCGGCTGGCCGCCGAACACGTGGCCGGGCTGCTGGCCGAGGTGGGGCTCGAGCCGGTGGTCCTGGAATCGCATCCCAAGCGCACCAGCGTGGTGGCCCGGATCAGCGGCCGGGACCGCGACAGGCCGGCCCTGCTCGTCCACGGTCACCTCGACGTGGTGCCGGCCAGCGCGCCGGACTGGCGGCATGATCCCTTCTCCGGGGAGATCGCGGATGGCTGCGTGTGGGGCCGCGGCGCGATCGACATGAAGGACATGGACGCGATGATGCTCGCCGTGGTGCGGCAGCGGCTGCGGGAAAACCGGCCGCCGGCCCGCGACATCGTGCTGACGTTCACCGCCGACGAGGAGGCGGGGGGCACCTGGGGCGCCCGCTTCCTGGTGGACAAGCACCCGGAGCTGTTCGAGGGCGTCACCGAGGCGGTCGGCGAGGTCGGCGGTTTCAGCATGACGCTCGGCAGCCAGCGGCTCTACCTGCTGCAGACGGCGGAGAAGGGCATCGCGTGGCTGCGGCTGACCGCGCGGGGCACGGCCGGCCACGGCTCGATGGTGCAGCCGGACAACGCGGTCACCGAACTGGCGGAGGCGATCGGCAGGCTGGGCCGGCACGAGTGGCCGACCCGGCTCATCCCTTCTGTCCAGTCTTTCCTCGAAGGTGTCTGCGTGGCACTCGACATTGAATTTATCCCGAACGATCCTGCTCAGCCGCTCAGTAAAATCGGCGCAGTGTCCCGTGTCATCGGCGCAACGCTGAGGAATACGGTCAATCCGACAGTTTTCCGGGCTGGCTACAAAGTCAATGTCGTCCCGCAGGCCGCGACCGCGGAGATAGACGGCCGTTTCCTTCCGGGGTACGAGCAGGAGTTCTTCGACGAACTCGACCGGGTGCTCGGGCCGGGCGTGACCCGCGAGTTCATCCACCATGACATCGCGGTGGAAACCACCCCGGACGGGGACCTGTACGACGCGATGACCAGCGCTCTTCTCGCTGAGGATCCGGCTGCGCGGGTGATCCCCTACTGCCTGTCGGCCGGCACGGACGCCAAGTCGTTCAGCCGGCTGGGCATGCGCTGCTTCGGTTTCACCCCGTTGCGGCTGCCGCCAGATCTGGACTTTTCCGGCATGTTTCACGGCGTCGACGAGCGGGTTCCGGTCGACGGCCTCCGTTTCGGGGTTTGCGTCCTAGACGGGTTCCTCGACCGCTGTTAGCGCCTGAACTGGGGCGGTCAACTGCGCCTCGCACCTCCCCGCCCGGCATCCGGCCGGGGAACCAGCACGGCGACCACCCGGACGATGCTGTATATATACAGTCTGGGTTGCAGCGGATCAGCCGCCAGGTCGCGGGAAGAGTTAAGCCACGGCTGGGGTTCAGAAGAAGTACACAGCCGCCGCTAACGCTCAGAATGTGCGAACTGGGCGTATGATGCGCCTTCGGAGGGTAGCCTTCCTGCTGCCGTCGGCGTTGAGCCAGAGCCTGGACAGTTCCCAGTCTCCGTACTCGGCGTGGTCGGTCAGGATCCGCCGCGCGGCGTCGCGAGCGTCGCGAGACGTACCGCGTGGCAGGTACACGACCAGGTAGGCATACTCGGCCATCGGTCCTATTGTGCTCAAGTTCACCGGTGATTCAACCTGCCGTAGCAAAATCTGCGGAGTATTCCGGTGAACCTGAGGGAACACACCGAACCGGGCCGATGGTTTCAGCTGCAGGGCGGCGTGTGACCACGGGTACCGTAAGGACGGTCACGGCGCGGATGCGAGGACGGGAAGAGAGTGCCAGCAAGGACAGCAACGGCGAAGACGAAGGCGGCAGCGACCGCCTCAAAAGCCACGAAGGCCGCGGGCGGCGGCGCGAAGGCCGGGACCAGGGCTGCTGGGGGCAGGGCCGCGGCAACTGACGGCCATGGCACCAAGCTGGTCATCGTCGAATCCCCGTCCAAGGCCCGGACCATCGCCGGTTATCTCGGCCAGGGCTACGTGGTCGAGTCCAGCGTCGGCCACATCCGCGACATGCCCGACAGCGCGGCCGAGATCCCGGAGAAGTACCGGGGCGAGCCGTGGGCCAGGCTCGGCGTGAACGTAGACCACAACTTCGAGCCGCTGTTCGTCGTGCACAGTGACAAGCGGCAGCAGGTCTCCAAGCTCAAGAGCCTGCTCAAGGACGCCGACGAGCTCCTGCTCGCGACGGACGAGGACCGCGAGGGCGAGGCCATCGCCTGGCACCTGCTCGAGGAGCTCAAGCCCAAGGTGCCGACCAGCCGGATGGTCTTCCACGAGATCACCCCGGAGGCGATAGCCCGCGCCATCGCCAACCCGCAGGAGCTCAACCAGGGCAAGGTGGACGCCTATCAGGCGCGCCGCGTGCTTGACCGGCTGTACGGGTACGAGGTCTCACCCGTGCTGTGGAAGAAGGTCATGCCCAAACTGTCCGCCGGGCGGGTGCAGTCGGTCGCCACCCGGCTGGTCGTGGACCGGGAACGCGAGCGGATCGCGTTCCGCGCGGCCGCCTACTCCGACCTCGAGGCCGAGTTCGCGACTAAGGACCACGGCAAGCCGGACCTCGATGAGCCCACCTCGTTCACCGCGAACCTGGTCACCGTGGACGGCCGCCGGGTCGCCCAGGGCCGCGACTTCACCTCCGTCGGCGAACTGCGCGCCAGCAGCGCGGATGTCCTGCACCTGGACGCCGCCGCCGCGGCTGCCCTGGCCGAGCGGCTGAACGAGGCGAGCTTCTCGGTCACCAGCGTGGAGCGCAAGCCCTACCGGCGCTCGCCGTACGCGCCGTTCCGCACCACCACGCTGCAGCAGGAGGCCTCGCGCAAGCTCGGGTTCTCCGCCAAGCACACGATGTCCGTCGCGCAGCGGCTGTACGAGAACGGTTACATCACCTATATGCGTACCGACTCCGTGACGCTGTCGCAGACCGCGATCACCGCGGCCCGCAAGCAGGCGGCGGAGCTCTACGGTGCCAGCTATGTGCCGGACGCCCCGCGGACCTACGCCAGCAAGGTGAAGAACGCGCAGGAGGCGCACGAGGCCATCCGGCCGGCCGGGGACAGCTTCCGCACCCCCGCCCAGGTCGCCCGGGAGCACCTGTCCTCCGACGAGCGCCGCCTGTACGAGCTGATCTGGCAGCGCACGGTCGCCTCGCAGATGAAGGACGCCACCGGCGAGTCGGTCTCGGTCCGGGTGGCGGGCACCTCGACCGCGGGTGAGCGCGCCGAGTTCGGCGCGACCGGCAAGGTCATCAACTTCTACGGGTTCCTCAAGGCCTACGTCGAGAGCACCGACGACCAGACTGCGGACCGGGACGACCAGGAGCGCCGCCTGCCGCCGCTGGCCGAAAGCGACCCGCTCGACGTGCTGCGCCTCGCCCCCGCCGAGCACTCCACCAGGCCGCCGGCCCGTTACACCGAGGCGTCGCTGGTCAAGGAGCTCGAGGACCGGGAGATCGGGCGGCCGTCCACCTACGCGACCATCCTCGGCACCATCCTGGACCGCGGCTACGTGTTCAAGAAGGGCACCGCGCTGGTCCCCTCGTTCCTCGCCTTCGCCGTCGTCACCCTGCTGGAACGGCATTTCGGCCAGCTGGTCGACTACGAGTTCACCGCGCGGATGGAGGACGTCCTCGACGAGATCGCCCGCGGTGAGGCCGAACGGGTGCCGTGGCTGCGCCGGTTCTATTTCGGCGCCGACGACGACGGTGCTGGCCACGAGGGTGCTGGCCACGATAGGGGCCTGAAGTCGCTGGTCGGCGACATCAGCGACATCGACGCGCGGGACGTCAGCTCGTTCCCGCTGGCCGGCAGCGACATCGTGGTGCGGGTCGGCCGGTACGGCCCCTACCTGGAGCGGGACGAGCAGCGGGTGAACGTCCCCGAGGACATCGCGCCGGACGAGCTGACCGTCGAAAAAGCCGAAGAGCTTTTCAATCAGCCGAACGGGGATGTGCTCCTCGGTACCGACCCTGACACCGGCCGCGAGGTGGTCGCCAAGGCCGGCCGGTTCGGTCCGTATGTGACCGAGCAGCTCGGCGAGGACGTGCCAGCTTCTGGGCCCGCCTCGGCCAAGCCGAGGTCCGCGTCGCTGCTGAAGTCCATGGCGCTGGACACGGTCACGCTGGACGACGCGCTGAAGCTGCTGAGCCTGCCGCGGGTGCTCGGCGAGCTGGACGGCGAGCAGGTCACCGTGCAGAACGGCCGGTACGGGCCGTACGCGAAGAAGGGTTCGGACAGCCGGTCGCTGGAGTCGGAGGACCAGCTGTTCACGCTGACCCTGGCCGAGGCCAAGGAGCTGTTCGCCCAGCCCAAGCCCCGCGGCCGCCGCACCGGCGCCGCGGCCCCGCCGCTGCGCGAGCTCGGCGAGGACCCGGCCACCGGCAAGCCGATGGTGATCAAGGACGGCAGGTTCGGGCCCTACGTGACGGACGGCGAGACCAACGCGTCGCTGCGCAAGGGCGACGAGGTCGCCTCGATCACCGTCCAGCGGGGGGCCGAGTTGCTGGCCGACCGGCGTGCCGCGCCGCCGGCGGCCCGCCGCCGGAGCACGCCTGCGAAGAAGAAAGCTGCCACCCCGGCCCGTTCGGCATCAAAAAGATCTTGACCTTCTGGTACCCCGGGCCGGTCGCACCGTCGGGCTGAGCCTAAAATCACGATCAAGGACTAACCCGTTATGCGGCCAGCAGTGCCGATACGCTTACGCCGTGAACTTCCGCGCCGGACCTGACAAGGGCGGCGCCGGCCGGGGGAGGCTCGGGAACGGCGCCGCGTGGCGCAACCATGCCCGTGAGCCGGGCGTTCTCTCCATCAAGCCGTTCCGCCGGCTGTGGATCGCGCTGTCCCTGTCCAGCCTCGGCGACTGGCTGAGCATCGTCGCGCTGACCGTGCTGGCGCCGTCGCTCGCCTCCGGCGGC
>Ga0208827_1000602_pt1 | contig 16791 bp, 9 predicted proteins | sample Sb_taG_5_FD_187709 | JGI IMG/M metagenome (GOLD analysis project Ga0208827, IMG submission 187709) | Peat soil microbial communities from Weissenstadt, Germany - Sb_50d_8_FC metaG (SPAdes) (version 2) | ecosystem: Environmental > Terrestrial > Soil > Wetlands > Peat | place: Germany: Weissenstadt... | reverse complement strand
GCTGCTCACTGCGGATGTAGGCGAGCTTGGCCTCGGGAGTTGCCTGGGCGATGAAGTCATCGACGCCGGCCTCCTCGGCGATGGCCTTGGCGGTCAGCGGGTTATCGCCCGTGACCATCACAACCCGCAGGCCCATCTTGCGCAACCGGGCGAACCGCTCGCGGATGCCCTGCTTGAGGATATCCTCGAGCTTGACCACACCGACGATCCGTTCATTCTCGGCAACGGCCAGGGGGGTCGCCCCGCGCGAGGCGATCGAATCGACGGTCGGCTGGTATCCCTGAGGAACGACGCCCCCCTGATCCTGGATGTAACGGGCGACGGTGTCAGGCGCGCCCTTGCGAATGCGCGTGCCGTCGGGCAGGTTAACTCCGCTCATGCGCGTCTGCGCGGTGAACTCGATGAACAGCGAGCCGGCGGGCACCTCGCCATCAAGAGCCGTCACGGGGCGGGCCAGGTCGAGAATACTCTTGCCCTCGGGCGTGCTGTCGGCCATCGAGGCCAGGCCGGCCAGCCGCGTCAGTTGCCGCTCGGAGACACCGCCCAAGGGCACGAACTGGGTGGCCCGGCGGTTGCCGATTGTGATCGTGCCGGTCTTGTCCAGCAGCAGGGTGTCGATGTCGCCGGCAAGCTCGACGGCCTTGCCGCTCTTGGCGATGATGTTGGCCATGAGCGCGCGGTCCATCCCAGCAATGCCGATGGCCGCCAGCAAGGCGCCGATGGTCGTCGGGATCAAGCAGACCAATAGCGCGATCAACGTCGGGATGTCGAGGGTCAGGTCAAAGTACCGGGCCATCGGGTAGAGCGCGGCCGTCACGATGAGGAAGATGAGCGAGAACGCGGCGAGCACGATCGTGAGGGCGATCTCATTCGGGGTCTTCTGGCGGATCGCACCCTCGACCAGGGCGATCATCCGATCCAGGAAGCTCTGACCGGGCTCGGACGTGACCTGCACGATGATGCGATCGGAGAGCACCCGGGTGCCTCCGGTCACACCCGAGCGATCACCGCCGGCCTCGCGGATGACCGGGGCGCTCTCGCCGGTGATCGCGCTCTCGTCGACCGACGCGACACCGCCAACGACCTCGCCGTCCGCCGGAATGACTTGGCCGGTCTCGACCATCACATGATCGCCGGTGCGGAGCTGCGTTGAGGGAACGAGGTGACCTGTCTCCGAATGGGCGCTGTCCAGGCGGAACGCGGGCGTATCCTGTCGCGTCGCCCTCAGGCTGTCGGCCTGGGCCTTGCCGCGCGCCTCGGCCAGCGCCTCGGCGAAGTTCGCGAACAGGACGGTGAGCAGCAGCAGCAGGGTCAGCGCGGTCTGGTAGACGATCAGGCCGGTGGCCGCGCCGTTGATGATGGACTGAATGGTCACGATGGCCGTCAGCACGGTGCCGATCTCGACCAGGAACATGACCGGGTTGCGCATCATCGATCGCGGGTTGAGCATGGCGAAAGAGCGAACAGCCGCCTGGCGGACCATCTCGGGATCGAAGATGCTCAGCCGTCGCGCCTGGCGCCGCTGCAACTTGAAGGCCTGCACTTCAGCGGCGGATCGCTGGGAAGTACTGGTTTGAGTCGGGGTTTCGACACTCATAGGCTTTCTTCCGATTCAAGATGTTTCCTGATAGTCCGGGAAGCGACGATGCAGGCGCCGGGGACGGCCCACCGTCACGGTGTGGTCTTGGTCAAGTGATCGGCCACGGGTCCGAGCACGACGGCCGGCATGAACGAGAGGGCGCCGACCAGGAGCACGGTTCCCAGGAGCATGAAGGCGAACGTCAGGTTGTCGGTGCGCAGGGTTCCGGAGGAGTATGGCACGCGCTTCTTCGCCGACAGAAAGCCCGCCAGGACAATCGGCAAGACCAAGGCCGGGAACCGGCCCAGGAGCAAGACAATGCCGCAGGCGACGTTCCAGGGGGGCGTGTTGTCCCCCAGGCCTTCAAAGCCTGACCCATTGTTCGCGGCCGACGAGGTGAACTCGTAAAGGATTTCGGAGAAACCGTGGGGGCCAGGGTTGGCCGTTGTCTTCTCGCCCCAGGCGGTGGCCGCGAACAGGCCCGTCCCTCCCAGGATGATCAAGGGATGGATCAGCATCACGATCATGGCGAGCTTGACCTCGCGGGCCTCGACCTTCTTGCCCAGGTATTCCGGGGTCCGGCCGACCATCAAGCCGGCGAGAAAGACCGCGACGATGATGAACATCAGCATGTTCTGGAAACCGGCGCCGATGCCGCTGAAGACCACGTTGAGCATCATCATCGACATCGGTACCATGCCGGCGATCGGGTTGAGGCTGTCGTGCATGCTGTTGACCGAGCCGTTCGAGGTTCCCGTGGTGATTGCGGCCCAGGTCGCCGCCGCCACCGGGCCAAGCCTCGCCTCCTTACCCTCCATGTTGGCGTCCTGCACGACCGCGGGCAAGTTTTCCGTCGCGGCGGAGGGCTTGCTCTCGGCCCAGATCGCCACCGTGGCTCCGATGACCATCATGCTGAGCATGACCCCGTAGATGGCGGCCGCGTGTTTCTTCTCCTTGAGCATCAGGCCGGCCATCACGATCGAGGACATCGGCAGCACGACGATCGCGGCGACCGATAGCAAGTTGGTCCAGGCGGAGGGGTTCTCGAAGGGGTGGGTCGAGTTCGGACCGAAGAAGCCGCCGCCATTGGTGCCGGCCTGCTTGATGGCCACCAGCGCGGCGACGGGACCGCGCGCGATCGACTGCGTCTCCATCTTGGTTGCGGCCCCATCCAGGGTCTTGGCCGACGCCCTGCCCTTGAAGGTCATCGGCGTGCCGTGGGCAACCAGGAAGAGCGCAATGATCACGGCGACCGGGATGAAGACGAAAAGCAAGCCCCGCATCACGTCAAGATAGAAATCGCCCTGATGCTTGTCGCCCCGCAGCCCCCGGAGGACGGCCAGCATGGCCCCCAGACCCACCGCCGGCGTGACAAACATCAACCAGACGATGCAGCCGAGCTGACTGAAGTACGTGAGGTTCTGTTCGCCGGAGTAGTGCTGGAGGTTCGTGTTGGTCACGAACGAGCAAACCGTGTTGAAGACGACGCCGGTATCCGCATCCTTGTGTTCGACGCCGGCCGTGTCCTTGTAGCCCAGCGCCCCGAGCGAGCCCTTGCCGTCGGGATTGAGCGGTAGATTCTGCTGGGCGTAGAGCAGGCCGAAGGTCAGCACGAAGAGCGCGCCGTTGAACGCCAGCAAGGCAAAGCAGTACTGCTTCCAGTTCATCTGTGCCGGCTGGCGTCGGCCCAGCAGCCGGCAGAGGAACATGGGCAGCGCATCGAGGCCACGCCCCGCACGATCTTCCGACCGATCCAGAGCGCGGTACATCGACCATCCCAGCGGAAACGACACCGCGATGGGCAGGGCGAACGCCCAGAATGGGTGCAGCCAAGCAAAGTAGGAACCCACGAAAGTCTCCTCGAATCTGCGAATCGTGAAATTAGAACCGCTCCGGCCGGAGCATGGCGTAGACGAGATACACCAGCGCAGCCACGGTAACAAATGCGGTCAGGTACAGCACGACAAGGACTCCCAATCGATTTAGAGCCGGTCGCACGCGGCGACAAGGCCGAAAAACAAGGCGAACAGGCCCATCCCGAGGGCGAACGTTGCAAGGGCCAAGGTTAATCTCCTTTGTGGGGTCGAGACCGGGGAAAACAAGGTCATTCGACGAGTCAATGAGAACGCGATTGCAGGCAGCCGGCCAAGGGACCGAACATCTCCGCCCGGGTGAACCACAAGGCGGAGACCAGGATCAAGATCGCCGGTACAAACCACGCCGAACCACTCGTCCGGACAACGAGTCGGTTCGTCCATCAGCTCTCATCGCAGCAGGTCTCCCAGGGCACGGTAAGAGAAACCCTCGGGGTGCAGCTTGCGGGAGTGGAGAGTTTCCCGCAACCGGCTGACTTCCGGCGAGCCTGGCCTGAGTGCGTCGGCGATGCGGAGGAAGAACTCGGCATCGTCGTACTCGCGATGTTCCATGGCCCGTCGGGATCGATTGAGGTCCTCCTCGAACAGGTGCGCGGGCGCCGGAGCGGCCATGGGGGTCTTGACCGCCGCTCGATTCGCAGGGCAGAGCGCACAGACTCCGGCGACCACGGCTCGCAACGTCACGGGGCTGACCGGCTTGGGCAGGAAATCTACGGCCCCCAGCTTCATCGCCGCCACCGCGTCGGGCACGCTGCCATGCGCCGTGACCACCACCACCGGAGTCTCGTCGCCCGCGTCGCGGAGAAGTCGCAGAGTTTCCAATCCATCCACGAGCGGCATCTTCAAGTCAAGCAGGATGAGATCGATCGGCAGCTTGCGGAGCTGCGCCAGCGCCGCGTCACCGTCGGCGGCTTCGGTCACGAGGTATCCTGTTGCCTCCAGGGCGGTGCGGAAGACGAGCCGGACATTGGGCTCGTCATCGACGATGAGAATTCGCTTGGGGGCGTCCATGGTAAATCCTGACGGAATCAGCCTGACAGATGGAGCATGCCAGATGGAAAAGACTGCCGAAATGCCGCGATCTTGCCATCCTTCATTTCACAGCCGTCATGCTGGATTCAACAAGTCGATGAGGAAGAGACAAGGTCCAGACCCCCGGTTGCGGCCTCGTCCCGCGAGACGGCCGCGGCGGGGAGGCTGAACGTGAAAGTGGTTCCTTTGCCAAGAGTGCTTTGAACGCCAATCTGTCCACCGTGGGAGACGATGATCTCATGCACGATCGCCAGACCGAGCCCGGCCCCGCCCTGGTGCTTTGCGCCCGGGGTCCGGAAAAACTTGTCGAACACCCGCGGAATGAACTGCGCCGGGATGCCTTCGCCAGTGTCCGCGACGGAGAACTGCACCGTGCCCCCGTCCGCCGCGGCCCTCAGGATGATCGTCCCTCCGCGGTCGGTGTGCCGCAGAGCATTGGTCATGAGGTTGTCGAACACATGCTCGATCCGCTCCTTGTCCACCAGAACCAGAGGCAGGGGCGCCTCGAGCTGAGTCTGCAGGGTGATCCCGGCATCCTCGGCGGCGGATCGGTACCGCTCAAGCGCATCGTGGACGAGTTCGGCTGCGTCGGCCGGCTGCTGATCAAGCGCCACCCGGCCTTGCTCGATCCGGGTCAGATCGAGCAGATCGTTGATCATTCCCAGCAGGCGGTCAGAGTCCTGTCGCGCGGCCAGGAGCAGTTCGGTCTGCTTGGTCGACAGCGGACCGACGCCCTCCTCAAGCAGGAGGTACACAACCATCTGCAAGCTGGTGAGCGGCGTCTTCAATTCGTGGCTGACCGTCGAGATCATGTCGCTCTTGAGCTGGTCGAGGAGGTGAAACTTGGTCACGTCGGAAAGGACAACCGCGGCCCCCAGCAGCTCTCCCGAATCGCTGCGAATCCGCAGCACCCGAGGCAGAAAGTAGCGGTCCTGGTTGCCGTCGCGCAGGAAGATCGCTTGCTCCAGGCTCAAGGGCAGGTAATCGGCCTGCCCTCCCAGCACCGAATCGAGGTGTGGCTTCAGCGACGCCGGCGCAATCCAGGGCAGCGCGTCGCCACTGGTCGGCGGTATCGCCTGCAAGAGCAGTCGCGCCGCGGGATTGGCACGCTCGACCCCTCCCTGGGGATCGACCACGATCACGGGGTCTGGAAACGAGTCGATCGTTGCCTGGGCCGCCTTTTGTGCTCGCAGCAGGCGGACCGTTCCCGCCTCACGGTACTCGCGAATTGTCCTGGCCATCGTGTTGAACGCCTGGCTGAGCTCTCCGAGCTCGTCCTTCGTGGTCGCGGGCACAACCTGGTCGAGCTTGCCCTGTGAAACGGCTCGCGCGCCTTCCGTCACGGCGACGATCGGCTCCAGGATCTTCCGTGTCAGGACCCGCGACGAGGCGATGGCCAGGACGATGGCGACCAGCAGCGCCGCGATCATCAGGCGGGTCGAGCTGGCTGCGTTCCGAAGCGCTTTCTCGTTCATCTGTTCCATGTTCCGCTGGTTCAGAAGAAGCACCCGGTCTTCCAGCTTCCTGAGGTTCTCGAACTTGGGAAGCAGTCGTGAAAAGTAGACATTGGCCCGGCCGGCTGTCGTGGCGTTGCGAAGGTCGAAATAGCCGGCTGCAAGATCGAGGTAACCCCGGTATTCGGCCTTCAGCTCGTCCACGAGTTCTTTCTCGCCGGCAACCGTGATGTTGTGCTGCTCGACGCCGAGTTGCCGGTCGAATTCCTCCTTGGACTTGTCGAACTGTTCACGTGCCTGCTGGGCCCGCCCGCTGAAGGCGAACATCAGCCCCGAATCCATCCGCTCGAGCGCTTCCTTCATGCGCTCGACAGCCAGCACGCTGCGGTAATTCTCACGCAGGATCACATCGATGTTGCCACCCAGCCCGTAAAACATGGCAATCGCCCACAGTCCCAGGCCAATGAGGATAGCCAGGAGGGGCAGAAAACCGAGCATCAACTTCATTCGTAGCGTTTTGAACATGACCCCATTCAATCCCGCGTTCGATGTAAAGCAAGCGTCGTGCCAGAATCCAAAGGGCCAACAGAAACCCCTATCTGAGCAAAATTTACATCCCGTGGCCAGAGGCGGTGCAGCGGCTGCCGTCCGGTCCTGTCATGCATTCCGCAAGGAATGCTTACCGCTCTCGTGCATCTTGCAAGACCTCGATTCAGCAACCTTGCTGAGCAGCCTATCTCCAAAGCAGGGGAAACCGGATCAACCCAGATCAGAGCGTTCGCGCCGGGAGTCACAGGCCAAGGTTCTTGCGCTTGCGATAGAGCGTGCTGGGGTCGATGCCGAGGATTCGCGCGGCTTCTTCGCGCGTTTCGGTGTTTTCGAGGACGAGCCGGATATGCTCGGCTTCAAGTTGCTGGAGCGAGATCGGTCCGCCCAGGCGCATCGTGGCCGTCGTTTTTTCTTGTCCCGCGGGCAGGTCCGTGCTGATCCGGCCTGGAAGATCGCCGAGTTCGATCTCGCGGTTCGTGGCGAAGAGGACTGCCCGCTCGATCGCGTTGCGCAGCTCGCGCAGGTTACCCGGCCACACATAACTTGAAATTGCGGCCCGGGCCGCGGCCGAGAAACCGTCAAGCTTGCGTCCGGTCTGACGGCTGAAAAAGGCAAGCAGGTGATTGGCCAGATCGACCCGATCACTCCGCAGACGCAAGGGCGGCAGTGTGAACTCGACGACATTGAGGCGGTACAGCAGATCGTCGCGAAATCGGCCGGCTGCTGCCTCGGCCTCAAGGTCGCGGTTGGTCGCGGTGATCAGGCGGACGTCGGCGGTTTGCGTTCGGGTCTCGCCCACGCGCTCATACTGGCGATCCTGGAGGAACCGCAGTAGCTTGGGCTGCAATGCCAGCGGCAAGTCAGCGATTTCGTCGAGAAAGAGTGTCCCGCCCGTCGCGGCGGCCACTTTCCCGAACGTGTCGCGCACCGCCCCCGTGAATGCGCCCCTGACGTGCCCGAACATCTCGCTCTCCAGCAGTTCGCTGCTCAGGCTGGGACAGCTCACCGTGACGAACGGACCGTTGGACCTGCGGCTCCAGCCGTGAATTCGCCTGGCCAGCACTCCCTTGCCGGTTCCGCTCTCGCCTCTGATCAAGACGCCCGCGTCGCTGGCGGCAACGCGGCGGGCCTGCTCGAGAATCGTGGCAAGCTGGGGGTCCGGGCTCTCGAGCACGGCTTCGGGCACCTCGCGCCGGACCTGTTCTTCGAGGTCGGCGACCCGCTGGTGCAGGCTCCGGATGCGCACCACCCGCTCCAGCACCGCGCGAACCTGGGCCGGCGTGAACGGCTTGGGCAGAAAGTCGAACGCGCCTCGCCGCATGGCTTGCACCGCGCGATCGATGCTGCCATGAGCCGTGATGATCACGACCGGCAGGTCCGGCCGGCCGCGCAGAACCTGTTCCATCAGGTCGATCCCCGACTCCGTCCCGAGCCTCAGATCAACGAGCAAGGCATCGCAAGACGCCTGCTGAATCTTCAAGAGCGCGCTGGCCGAGTCGCCGGCCTCCGCGGCGGTGTGGCCCATGGCCTCGAGTGCGACCCTGAGCGTCTGGCGAATGTTTGGTTCGTCGTCAACAACGAGGATGTGCATGGCAGGACCGACCACGGATCGTGTGCGAGTTCTTGGCAGTCTATTGTGGCACACGCGGGCCGGCAAAGGGAATCGGGCCGAATTCTCCGCGGATGGGGCAGAACCGGCTCAACGTTTGGTGCAGGACCTGTCCATCAGGGTCGGAGAGGCGAAAGTCGCGTTCCCTGCTGGAACTTGTGATGACACCTTCGGGGAAGGCAATGCCGCGGGAATGGTGGGTGGCTGCTTCTCGTGCCGATGCCCGTTTTCCTGCTCGACGAGGAATTGCTCCAGGTAGGACCTTGCCTCGGGGTCATTGGGGCGGATCTGGAGGGCCGTCTCGAGATGGTACCGGGCCTCGTCGTTTTGCCCCTGGACGGCCAACAGGACACCCAGGGCGCGGTGAGCTTCGCAGAATCCCGGGTCAAGTCGTATCGCCTCGCGAAGGGGGACCAGGGCCTGGTCGGGTTGGCCCAACCGCATCGAGAAGTTGGCCAGGTAATAGTGCATCATGGCCTGGTCGGGTGCAGCCTGGACCGCCTCGCGCATCGTGGCGATCGCCGCTTCGTTCTTGCCCTGGCGAGCCAGCTCGTCGGCCAGGTAGTAGCAGGCCTTGGATGAGCGAGGTGCAACCCGGACCGCCGCTTGATACTGCTCAAGTGCTTCGGTCTCGAACCCCACCTGTTTCAGCGCGAGGGCGAGGTTGCCATGAGCCTCGAGCGAACGGTCCGATCCCACGTCGAGTGCGTGGTTCCAGAGTGCCACCGAATGCCGCCAGGTCGCGCACTGAAACCAGCTCATCGTGCAGAGTCCCAGTGCGACCACCCCTACCATTGCGACAGAAGTGATCCGGATCGATGCCCGCCTTTTCAGGGCGTACACCAGTCCGCCCGCAAGCACGGCCACCCACGGCAGCGACGCGGCATAGCTGTAGCGGTCGGCCGCAAGCTGAGGACTGAACCGGACCAGGCCGGAATTCGGTGCCAGGATGATCAGGTAGGCCGCCCAGGCCGCGGCGAAAGCCGGCAGCTTTCGTCTCAGGAGCCAGGCCAGGAGACACATGGCGACCAGGCCGGCCGCGCACAGCGCGAAGCTGGGCTCCGTTAGGTGAACGACACTGTTCTCTTCGCGGGGATAGACAATGGTCAGACCGAGCGGGACAAGCGTCTTGCTGGGATAAAACCAGACGCCGTAGGCCGCGTCGGCCAGACGCGCCGAGAGGGGCGCCGAGATCGGATCTCCCGTTTCGAAGCGGGGGTGACTCTTGGCCCGATGCGCGACAACCATCAGCATCAGGCTGAGAACCAGAAGCGGCAGCTTTTCTGCCAGAGCCAACGTCCATCGTCGCCTGGCCCCGCTTTCTCCTCGCGCGGGTGTCAGACGACCCAGAGGATATACGTCGAGGACCAGCAGGAGGAGCGGGTAGGTCACGGCAACCGCCTTGAAGAGCATCGCGGCCCCACCGAGCAGGAAGCTGGCCGTCAACCACTTTCTTCTGCTCTCCAATGCACGATTGGCATCGAAGGCCTTGAGGTACGCCCCGACGCCCAGGATCAAGCAGAACACACTTGGGAGATACGGCTGAGCCGACAGCCAGACCACAACCTCGGTCCTCAGAGGATGGACACAGAAAAGCATCGCCGCCAAGCCCGCGGCGACCACCACGAACGGCTCTTTCTGCTCCGCCGTGCCGGCAAGCGCACGTTCCAGGAGCATCCGGGTCACCACGAACAGGGCAACGCCGATCATCCCGTGGAGGGCCAGGCTCACCACATGATAACCGCACGGACGAAGCGCCCAGGCTGCGTACTCGAAAAAGATCAGGATCCAGGCCAGGGGCTGATAGACACCAAGCCAGCGGGTCGTGCAGGCCCAGACCAGCTTCTTTCCGAGCGGATACCTGAGCGCCTCGTTGGACAAGAAATTCCGGTTGTCATCCATGTTGACGAAGTCGCAGCCGATCGCCGGCAAGAACGCCAGCACCGCAATGGCTGCAACCCAGAACCCGACCCGCAGGGCGAGACGAATGCTCGACTTGCCCTCATCAGCGTGATCGTTCATCCGGAACATCGAGGCCGCCCCCTGCTTCGCAATCCGGGTCCGCGCGCAATTCCTCTCCATCAACTCTTTTCATAGGACACAAACACCCAGAGTTCAAAACGCCTTGGCCGTTCAGCCCATCCCGCCGGCCGGTGGACAAAGACTGGCTGGTCGCCGGGACTCTCTGGAAGTGCGCGTTATACCTGGTACGATTGGTGCAATGCATTCTTTGGCGTTCTATGAGGAACTGCCGATCGCCATGTCCACTTCGATGAAGGTCCCGAGGGCTCCCACGACATCCACCCGAATTCTTTGAGAGCTGATGATGCCCAGGGCCCACAAGATCACTGGTCGCACGCAGCCCTCCCGCACCGCCCGTGCCGGCGGCCTCCGTCGACCTGCTGTTAGGAGACCTCCGGGCCCTGATCGAGGCCGCCCGCGAGCAGGCCGCCCGCTCGGTCAACTCGGCGCTGGTCGGCCTCTACTGGCACATCGGCAAACGCATCCGCGAGGACGTGCTCCAGGAGAAGCGTGCGGAGTACGGCGAAGCAATTGTTTCGACAGTGTCGAAACAATTGCTCTCGGAATACGGCCGGGGGTACTCGAAGCCCAATCTGGCGCGGATGATGTGGTTGGCCGAGGTGTTTCCGGATCCGGAGATTGTTTCGACGCTGTCGAAACAATTGAGCTGGAGCCACTTCGTCGAGATCCTGCCGCTCAAAGATCCTCTCAAACGTGATTTCTACGCCGAGCTGTGCCGGGTCGAGCGGTGGAGCGTGCGAACGCTGAGGCACAAGATGGGCCATCTCCTCTACGAGAGGACGGCGGTCAGCAGGAAGCCGGAGAAGCTGATCGCGCACGACCTCGCCGCGCTCCGTGACGAGGACCGGATGACGCCCGACCTGGTCTTCCGCGATCCTTATTTCTTGGATTTCCTGGGACTGGCCGGCACCTACGCCGAGAAGGACGTAGAACAAGCGATCCTCCGCGAGCTGGAGGCGTTCATCCTCGAGCTGGGGAGCGACTTCGCCTTTGTCGCGCGGCAGAAGCGGATCTCCGTCGACAACGAGGATTACTACCTCGACCTGCTCTTCTACCACCGCCGCCTGCGCCGGCTGGTCGCGATCGACCTGAAGCTCGAAAGGTTCCAGGCCGGCGACAAGGGGCAGATGGAGCTGTACTTGCGGTGGCTGGAGAAGCACGAAACGAGACCGGGTGAGGAGCCGCCGCTCGGCCTGATCCTTTGCGCCGATAAGTCCGAGGAGCACGTCGAACTGCTCCAGCTCGACAAGAGCGGCATCCGGGTCGCGCAGTACCTGACGGAGCTGCCGCCTCGCGAACTGCTGGAGAAGACGCTGCACAACTCCATCCGGCGTGCCCGCGAGCGGCTGGCTCTTACGGGAAGCCAAAGGGGACTTCCCTATTACTCGTCGCAGGATAAGTGATCTACGCAACTTTGCGTGATCACTCGCCCGGTGTGGTCGAAGGTGGGTTTGCCGTCCTCGTGGTCCAAGGCTCTATTCCAGGAACACCCTCGCATTGCCTCGGTTGATCACGTGATAGCACTACCCGCCAGCCGACGCTCGGGCAGATCTAGGCATGGCGGATCACCCACGTGAATAGGACCAAGGACCAGGAATCGATGACTTCCTAAATCCTCCAAACGTCCGCGGTGAATAGCAATGTCCTTGCGTCAGGTAAGCTCTGGAAAGGAGGAAGAGACTCGAACTCCAAAACCTTTCATCGAAATCCTGCGGGTACGAATCCCGCCTGGCAAAGCCGGACCAGCAGCCAGAAGCGAGTCTTGCGTGGTGGTGGGATGACTCACCCTGCGAAGCGTAGACAGCCAGGTCAAAGGTCGTGTGATTGAGCCCCGAAAGCTAAAGACGCGTGGAGCCTTCGTTCTGGACATATGCGGGGGCCGTGTCAGGCAACTCACTCGTGGTCCACTCAGCCTGCCTGATCCTGCCGGGGTCGAAGAGCACGGACAATGACCATCAGGGTTTCCAGGGAACCTGAGAGACCCCGACGTTTCCATCGTAAATCCGGATGGGGAGACCGGAACCGACAACTCCCTGGCCCCCGGTGGGACGCCCACGACCGAGGGGAGCAAACCACGGGCGAAAACGATGGTATCGGCTCGTGAAGAATTCGAACGGGTCGAGAAGGACGGCGGGGAGTCGGAGCGTCCCGTAGTATCGCTGAAGCGGGGGAACCATCCCGAGGGACCCCGTGGAGAGAAGGGGACGCCATGTCATGACACCGTTGGAGGGAAACATGGCGGGTGCATCGAAACCCAAAACCGTGGACACGAAACAACAACGGATCGCGGAACTCGCTGAGCAAAGTCCCGAGATGGGGTTCACATCCCTGGCCTACTTCATCGACATCAACTGGCTTCACCGGGCCTACTACAAGACTCGCAAGGACGGTGCTCTGGGCGTGGACGGACAAACGGCCGAGGACTACGCAGTAGACTTGGAGGGCAACCTCCAATCCCTGCTCGACCGGGCCAAGTCCGGCACGTACAAAGCCCCTCCGGTGCGACGGGCGTACATTCCCAAGGCCGGCTCGCCTACCGAGACCCGACCGCTGGGGATACCAACCTTTGAAGACAAAGTGCTTCAGCGGGCGGTGGTCATGGTGCTGGAACCACTTTACGAGCAAGACTTTTTGGATTGCTCGTATGGTTTCCGTCCTGGCCGCTCGGCGCACCAGGCCTTGGAGGTCATGTGGCGACAGACGATGGCGATGAGAGGCGGCTGGATCCTGGACGTGGACATTCGAAAGTTCTTTGATACGATCGACCATGGCCATCTCTGGGTCTTTCTGAAGCGTCGGGTACGAGACGGAGTGCTACTTCGACTGATTGGCCAATGGCTTCATGCGGGTGTCCTGGAGGACGGATGCCTCACGCATCCCGAGACCGGCAACCCGCAGGGCGGGGTGATCAGCCCCCTGCTTTCGAATCTGTTCTTGCATTACGTGCTTGACCAATGGTTCGCGAGCGAGGTGCAACCGCGTCTGAAGGGGAAATCGTTCTTGATTCGCTACGCGGATGACTTCGTCATGGGATTTTCCCAGGAAGAGGACGCCCGTCGGGTCTTAGCGGTCCTTCCCAAGCGATTCGCCAAGTATGGATTGACAATCCACCCCGACAAGACGCGATTGGTGCCGTTCGAGCGGCCAAATCGCGGCCCAAAACAGCCGGACGCGGACCGGCGGGAACCTCCCGGGACATTTGACCTGCTGGGGTTCACGCACTTCTGGTCTTGGTCACTGCGAGGGAAGCCGGTGGTGAAGCGCAAGACATCGCCAAGTCGATTCCGCAGGGGGCTGCAGGCGATATCGCAATGGTGTCGGCGCAACCGGCATCAGCTGCTATCGGCTCAGCACCAAACACTGTGCCAGAAGCTGACTGGTCACTTCGCCTACTACGGAATCACAGGCAACTCGGTTGCTCTGTCTCGATTCCGTTGGGTCGTGACCCGTATCTGGAGGAAATGGCTCTCGCGGCGACGCCGCAAAGGGACCATTCCTTGGGCTCAATTTACCCGGATGCTGGACCGGTATCCGCTCCCGCCTCCGATAGCGATCCACTCAGTGTGCCGTCCCGTCGCGAACTCATGACGTGAGGAGCCGTATGCCTGAGAGGGCACGTACGGATCTGTGGGAGCCCCAGGGGAGCAATTCCCTGGGGCCACCCGGCCCTTTAGGTTCTCCGGACCTGTGTCGAGCGCGCCGGGAGCTTTTCCGATGACCGCACCGAAAGCCTCGGGCGGATCCGCCGCCTTCATGGCATGACCGGAAGTGGGAAAGGTATTCAACAGCGTTCAACACGGAGGCTTGCATGCCTAACGCCAGTTTCAGACAGGTTGCTTATCTCTTAGGAGGCACTTATTCAGCCAGCAGCATGGCCAAGGCAGAGGGGATAGCGTGGCCCCCTGCTCCCACGATCTCACTCCGCGAAATGCTTTCGTTTTTTGTGTCCCGCCCCTTCCAGGTCAGATCGGTCAATCCCACGCCCGAACCATGCCCCGCCCGCACGAGCCTCGACCTAGGATATTTTGACGCCCCGCCTGCATTGTTGGATCCTGCAAGCAACGGTGAGGGACGCCTAGCTTCAGATCTGCGAGCGGCCGCACAAGACCGCGACGGCAATAAGATACTGCAGCGAGTGGCGGGCCTTGTCGCCGCGAATTTTTTAAACAGGGGCTCGACCTCTCAAGAATTGATCACGGCCATGACCCAACTGGCGGTCACGGGCTCCAGCGCATTCGCTGCGTGGTCCGCCAACCCGACGAAGGACTTGACTTCGACTTTGATTCAAGCGGGAATGCCCGCTGCCGCTGCCACGACTGCGAGCCAGCAGATCATGTCCGATTTCAATGCTGCGATGCAAGCCGTTCGAAATCCAGGCGCAGGCATCAACGAGAGTTCGCTTCGCCAAGACCTAAGAAACGGCAACTGGATCGCCGTTTCAGGAGAAGATGATCCGCCCGATTTCCCTGCAAATGTTGTGATTGCGCCGTACCCTCAGTACCATCTGCCGGTTACCGTTCCGACTCCGCAGGGGCCCAGCAACAGTATTAATATCAGCATTCGATGTATCGTGGCATCTGCCGGTAGCGTCACGCTTGCACCGTGCACCGCGAATTTCCAGGGCCCGGTGCCCGCGCAGCCGCAAATTCCACCCGGTGACGAGGTGATCATATTTCTTCACGGCGAAGGGTCAAGGGCGGAGGAGGCGCTTGATTTCATCCCGGCGCTCTTTTCGGTCGGAGCTCAGGTTGGCCGGTCATTTACAGTGATCTCGTTCGATCAGCCGAGCACGGCTTATTCGACTATGGTTCCTCATGAGAAGGTAGCGCCTCCGCCAAATGATCCGGGGCTCCTTGACACTTCGCCCCCTACCGATTCTCCTCTGCTTGACTTCGTCTACAACACGATAGTCGCTTTCGTCGAAACTCATGTTGTGCCGTTTGGCAACCCGATTACCGCGGTCGTCGGTGGTAGTCTTGGCGGCCATATGGCCTTGCGGCTCGCCGCTAGCCAGAAAGGCTGGGTTACAAATATCATCGCGTGGTCGCCCGCCTGCGTTATGGACCACGATTTTGAACTCGACTTCCCCTTTAACCTGAAGGTGACAGAATCCCAGAGCCTGCTGGCCGATCATCAAACCGTGAGCCGGGCAACCAAGAACGAAGTCGACGGTTCGCGAGCAGATTTCTTTTCGACAGTTTGGGATCAGGCGACCTTCGATCCCGGGCAATACGACACCAACGCCATCGCATTGGCGTTGATCGCAGCCGGTATTCTAGCTGGCCCAATTGAGGCCTTGGGCGCCATAGTGATAGCTAATGCACTTAACGGATTGCCCACAGTCCCTGCGCAGCCACTCATGTGGTTCCGCGACGACTGGCCGACTGGCGTCCCCATGATCCCATTAGCACCTTGGGGTCCGGCGGTTTCAGTTGGGCCAGCAAAGGCGATCTCAATTCAGGAAGCGCGTCGTGATCGCAGAGAGATCTATCATGCGATCTCTCGCCGGTGGCACTGGCGGATCTGCGGAGAGATGATCCGGTTTAAGTTCGATGCTCTTGTACCAAGTATGAACAAACCGCTGCTGTTGATGGTCGGGGAGTCGGACAATTACCCGCTGGTCCATTTTCTTGATAATGTCAAAAGTTTTTCGGGATCGCTGAGCGGGTTGGGCCTATGTATTACGGTGCAGGATACTGGTCATTCTATACACAACGAACGGCCATACTTCCTGGCCAATCAACTCGTAAATTTTGCTCCGCGGCCATAACGCGGGTTGCTGGCCGGGCAGGATGTCATCCACATTTGTTCATTCGACAATGGGTGTGGCGAAAGCCAGGAAAGCGAAAAGGCCACTACAGACCAGGGACAATGCGAGAACTAGTAACTAGAGCCGGGGTGCTGTGAGGGGAAGACGACAATACGCAGCAGAGGGCCCCGGGGAAGCTCACCAAAGCAGGTCGACGCTCAGACTTGAGGATTACGGGGTAACAGCCTCGACCCAGCCTCTGACCGAAGAAGTCAACCCCTCCAGCGCCTGGCGGAGGCCCGTAGGTGGCGTTTGTCCCACCAGTGCCAGCATTTTCTTCAGACTGATTGGCGTAACCCCTCTGTTTGCTGCGTTGATGGCGTCGATCCCGGCGGTTTGACGAACGAAGTCCACGCCATCGGGAGGGCTAGTAGACCAGTTGCTGCCAAATTGGGAATCCTTGCCATTAGCCAGAACAGATTTCGCATTATTTGTTATGAACGTGCCGAAGTCCGGGTCGAGATCGTACGCGAAGAGCCCGCCCAGGTTGCGCATGAAGACGCCCTTGAATTGACACGTGCCTACCTTACCATCGTATCTAAGCTCGGTCAGGATTTTATTCGCGTCGACAAAGTAGTTAATCGCCGCGTTGGCAATATTCTCGGCTATACTCCGATAGCTCGGGTCGCCGGTTATGATGGACACGTCGCAGAGGGCGCGGAGAATAACACCTTGATTGTAGGTCCACAACGTTGTACTACCACTATTCTGACCAGCATACTGACCCGAAACGTCCAAGGAGTCATTAATGAGGTTTGGCAGCACACCGGGGGGTGGGGTCGAAGCGGTCCGAATCAATCCGCTGTTGATAAACCAGGTCGCTTCCTTCACTGCCCAAGTCT
>Ga0208827_1000592_pt1 | contig 16914 bp, 11 predicted proteins | sample Sb_taG_5_FD_187709 | JGI IMG/M metagenome (GOLD analysis project Ga0208827, IMG submission 187709) | Peat soil microbial communities from Weissenstadt, Germany - Sb_50d_8_FC metaG (SPAdes) (version 2) | ecosystem: Environmental > Terrestrial > Soil > Wetlands > Peat | place: Germany... | reverse complement strand
CGCTCCCGGTTTCCTGGCGGGAGTGTTCGATTACCGCGGCACGGTCGTGCCGGTCGTTGATCTGGGAATCTTGCTGGGCTCGGAGAGTTGCCGCGATCGGCTCAGCACTCGGATCATCCTGGTCAACAGCCGCCCGGCCGCTCCGTTGCGACCTGGACAGCCCGGCGAAGCTGCCGGGGCTAACCGGCAAGACACGGCGGCGACGAGCGGAAGCCGGCAGCAAGAGCAACCTCGCGAGCAGCGCCGCTGGCTGCTGGGGCTCATCGCCGAGCAGGTCAGCGATGTCTCCTCGGTCAAGCCGGAGCAGGTGATCTCCTCGTCCATTCAGCTTCCTCAGACGCCTTACCTGGGCGCGATCGTCCAGATCGATCACGAGATGGTCCAGTTGATCGCGGTTGACAGGGTGCTGGAAGATCCACTTCGACGATCGTTCTTCAAGACCGCGCCGGACGACGATCGAGAATCAATTCCGGCAGGAAAAACGCAGGCAGGGTCGATGTGATGTCGAGCCAGTGGAACAGGATCGAGGCGATACTCACCAACCGGATTGGCCTGAACCCGGCAGCGGTCGGATCGACCCTGATTCCGCGCGCCGTGAGCATCCGGATGAACGAGTTGGGCTTGGTCGATGTGGACAGCTATACCTCGCTGATCAGTGGCTCCGAGATCGAGCTCCAGGCCTTGATCGAGGAAGTGGTGGTTCCGGAAAGCTGGTTCTTCCGCGATGAGCTACCCTTCCGCCACTTGCAGGACCATGTGCGTGCGCGCTGGGTTGCCAACCCGGCGCGAGCGCCGCTGCGCGTTCTGAGCATTCCCTGCGCGGGGGGTGAGGAGCCTTATTCCATCGTCATCGCGCTCATGGAGGTCGGCCTGGACGCACGGCGGTACCAGGTCAATGCGATCGATGTCAGCACGCGCCGGCTCGAGGTCGCCCGCCGCGGCATCTTCTCGAGCAACGCCTTCCGTGGGAGCGCTCTGAGTTTCCGTGACCGTTATTTCCGAAGCCACCCCGAGGGATTCGAGATCGACCCCTCGCTTCGCTCCCGAATCCGATTTCTCCAGGGAAGCATCCTCGATCCAGGCCTGCTCTCCGGCGAGCCCGTGTTCGATGTGCTCTTCTGCCGAAACCTGCTGATTTATCTGGATGAACCTTCCCGCGTCCGGGTCATGAGGATTCTCGATCGCCTGCTGGCTGTGGAGGGGTTGCTGATCATCGGTCACGTGGATCGCCTCAACCTCAGCGCCATCGATCCGGCGTTCACCCAAGCCGGCGATCGTCGAGCCTTCACCTATCGCAAGACAACGGCTCGGTTGCCGCCCGGGCCGGTCGCCGTCCCTTCGGCCCAGACTCTGACCTGGCAAGCTCCTCAACTGCCCTCGCCCCGGGCCTGCAAGCTGCTGACCTGGCAGCCACCGCAAAGCCCGGAAAGGATCACCACTTCCCAGGTTCCTGAAGACCCCCGATCCAGGCCGGCTTATCGATCCAGTCAGGAGCTCGGGTCCCAAGGTCCTTCCCGGCTCCGGCCTGGGTCGGAAGTGGTGGCCTCTGGCTCGCTCCTGGATCGAGCGTCGGAGCTGGCGAATCTTGGACGCCACGATGAAGCGGTTGCGCTCTGCGAACAGGTCGTGCGGCAGCATGGCCCCAGCGCCCCGGCGTATTACCTGATGGGCGTGATCCATCAGTCAGTAGGAAATCGGACAAGGGGTGAGGAGTGCTTTCAGAAAGCGGTTTATCTCGATCCCGGGCATGACGAGGCCTTGCTCGCCCTGGCCCTGAGCGCGGAGCGGCGGGGAGATGCTGCCGCTGCCGCGGGTTTCCACCGCCGTGCCGAACGGGCCATCTTCAGGAAGGGAGTGCGGTGAGATGAGCGATGGGTTCTCGGGCTTGGATTCCGGGCTGACAAGCCTGCCGATCGCCGCCAGCGATTGCTGGAACCGGATCGGGACAGCCGGCGATCGAAGCTGTCCGGAGCTCGAGACACATATCCACTGTCGCAACTGTCCAGTGTTCGCGTCGGCAGCCCGCACCTTTTTCGACCGGCCTGCCCCGCAGCGCTACCTGGCTGAGTGGACGCAATGGCTGGCCGGATCTCCCGAGGCGGGCAACCTCGAGGCCGGTACCGGGGCCGACCTGAGCGACCGCGACCTGGTCAGTGTTCTGATCTTCCGGCTCGGCCGGGAATGGATGGCATTTCCTACGCAGGCTATTGCCGAGGTGACTGTACCTCGTCCGATCCACCGAATTCCTCACCGCTCCAACGCGATCTTGATCGGTCTGGTCAACCTCCGGGGCCAGTTGCAGCTCTGCATTTCCCTTCACGGTCTGCTCGGGTTGGAGTCCCCTCAATCATCATCAAGCCAATTCCATTCTCATGGATCAAACACAGAAACCGAGAAAACTGCGGCAACCGGATCGAGCCCAACCTCAGGCTCGCGCTTGATCGTGCTACGCAATCGCGAGCGTTTGGAAAGCTGGATCTTCGAGGCCGAGGAGGTTCTCGGCGTTTATCAGCTTCCCCGTTCCCAGATGCGCAGCGTCTCCTCGACGCTGGCAAATCCGGAAGTCAGCTTCAGTCAGGCGATCCTCTCCTGGGAAGATCGCAGCGTCAGTTTCCTTGACGAGCAACGGGTCTTCGCTGCCTTGGGGGGTATCGGGCAATGAGCGACGACCTGAGCGGTTTTTCGATGATGGACCTGTTCCGCATGGAAGCGGAAGAGCGGCTGGCCGTGCTGTCGCAAGGCCTGGTGGCGCTGGAGGGCACTGGTGCGACGGCCGAGGTGATCGAGCCCTTGATGCGCGCGGCGCACTCGCTCAAAGGCGCGGCAAGGATTGTGGGCTTGGGCACGGCGGTGCAGGTGGCGCACGCAATGGAAGATTGCCTGGTCGCGGCTCAGAAAGGCCAGATCAAGCTCGAGCCGGCGCACATCGATGCGCTTCTCGTTGGTGTGGACTTGCTGGTGCAGGTCTCGAAGATCTCGGAGGGAGAGCAGGAATCGTGGCAGTCGTCGCACGGTGACAAGGTCGAAAAACTGGTGGCCGACCTGGCCTCCATCCAGGCGGGGCAAGCCCTGGGAGCCACGCCAGCACCCACGCCGTCACCTGCCATCACTATTCCGGTACCGGAATCACGAGTCGTCCCTCAAGCTCAACCCCAGGTTCAACCCTTGCCCGAACTGTCCCGGGCAATCGCGGCGCAGGCCTCGCCGCCTCCAAAGGCGTCATCGCCCGGTCCTGGACCCGCCGCTGCGGAACCGGCCGATCGGGTTGTACGAGTGACCGCGGAGAGTCTGACAAGGCTGATGGGACTGGCCGGGGAATCGTTGGTCCAGACGCGCCGGTTCCGTCCGTTTGTCGAATCGCTACTGCTCCTAAAGAGCCGTCAGTCCGGACTCCTGGAAACGCTCCAGCGGCTCGAAGATCGCCTGTCGAGCGCTGGCAAAGCGCTGCCGGCCGCAGAGCGCGAGCTCCTCTCCACGGTCAGAGGACAGGCCTCTCGCTGCCTGGAAGGACTGGGTGAGACGCTCGAGACGCTCGAGGAGTTCGCTCGCGGCAGCGAGGATCTCTCGGGCCGGCTGCACCACGAAGTGCTGGCCAGCCGGATGCGTCCCCTGGCCGATGGGATCCGCGGTTTTCCGCGCCTGGTCCGCGACGTCTCACGCCAGCTTGGCAAGCAAGTCAAGTTTGAGGTCGTGGGTGAGACCACGGGGGTCGATCGCGATATCCTGGACGGTCTGGATGCCCCGCTCAATCATCTGATCCGCAACGCGCTGGATCACGGGCTCGAGATGCCCGAGGAGCGTCGCGCGGCCGGTAAGAACCTGGCAGGGACAATCCGGCTGGAGGCTCGCCACTGTGCGGGGATGCTCCAGATCGTCCTCGGCGACGATGGCCGGGGAATTGACCTGGACCGGCTTCGCGTCAAGGTGGTCGAAAAGGGGTTGACGACCGCGCCGGTCGTCAGCCGATTGAGTGAAGCCGAGCTGCTCGATTTTCTGTTCCTGCCTGGCTTCTCGACCAAGGAGAAGGTGACGGAGATCTCGGGTCGAGGTGTTGGCCTGGACGTGGTGCAGAGCATGGTTCAGGCGGTTCGAGGATCCGTCCAGGTCAGCAGCCAGTTCGGCAAGGGGACCCGGTTCATCCTCCAGCTTCCGCTCACCGTGTCGGTGATCCGCGCCCTGCTGACGGAGATCGCCGGCGAGCCGTTCGCCTTTCCGCTCAACCGCATCGACCGGATCCTGATGCTCGATCGTCAGGACATTCGCGACCTGGAGGGCAAGCCGCACATGCTTCTGGACGACCAGCCGGTCGGCCTCGTGGAGGCGGCCCAGATTCTCGAGCTTCCCGCCGCGCCGCGGGAGGACAGTCGGCTTCCCGTCGTGGTCGCCAGCGATCGCAGCCACCGCTTCGGGGTCGTGGTTGATCGGTTCCTGGGCGAGCGCGACCTCCGCGTCGCGCCTCTCGATCCCCGGCTGGGCAAGGTTCCCAACCTCAATAGCTCGTCGGTGCTCGAGAACGGCTGGCCGGTTCTGATCATCGATGTCGAAAACCTGATCCGCTCGATCGACAACCTGCTCAGCGGCCGCCAGATCAAGAAGCTGAGCGCCGAGGCGGCCGTGCATGAAGAAGCGCGGGGTCCCAAGCGAGTCCTGGTGGTGGACGATTCGATCACTGTCCGTGAGCTCGAGCGGCAATTGCTCGAGAACCGCGGCTATACAGTGGACGTCGCTGTCGATGGCGTGGACGGCTGGAACGCGGTTCGCTCCGGTCGTTACGACCTGGTGGTCAGCGACGTCGACATGCCCCGCATGAACGGCATCCAGCTCGTGGCTCACATCAAGGAGGACGCCCGGCTGAAGGCCATTCCCGTGATCATCGTGTCGTACAAGGACCGCGAGGAAGACCGGATCCGCGGCCTCGACGTGGGCGCCAACTTCTACCTGACCAAGAGCAGCTTCCACGACCAGACGTTTCTGGATACGGTGGTCGACCTGATTGGCGAGGCAGGGAGCTAATGGACGCGGGTTGCGATCTAATGCCTGTTGGCGACATGAAACACCCAAGAAATCGTCGAGGCTGACCTGCCCCCCGACCCGCTTGGAAACGGCCTGCCCGTCGGGACAGCTCCTTACCGCGGGCTGCGACGACGCTGCGGCTGTGTACGACGTTGCGGTCCCTGGCTCAGGTCGCCTTCTTGCGGCCTTGCGAGCTGCGTGGGTGTGTGGCTGTCCCCAGGTCCAGTTCGTGGCGAAGACTTAATTCCGCACTGGTTTCCAAGTTGATGTCCCGCGAAGCTTTCGAGCCTTGAGGCCGACAATTAGCGATCTTGGCGCAGGTACCGCAAATAGGCGTTCGTGGGGTCAAGACCCAAGGCATGCTCCAGAAACGCGTCAGCGTCGTGGGGCCGCCCGAGCTTTGTTGCCTCGTACTCGAGCCAGATGTCTTGGATCACTTCCTCACATAGATGAAGTCGAGCCGGCTCGAGCGGCTGACCGAGTAAGAAATTCTCCGCGGGCTGATGGTGGGGCAGGATATCGGAGTAGCGGATCTCTCTCTTTGGAGAGTAGCGGTCGAAGTACTCAATCCTGGGCTGGTCATCGGTGACAGTCGGCGCGGTTCCTGCGTAATCTGCCAACCCGACATCGGCGGTCACGAACGTCGCCAGGAGTTGCTCGGGGTGACCCAGACCGTAGGCCACCAAGTCTGCTTGGAGGTCCGGGACGGACATCCGATCGCGCATCCTCTTGAGGTCAATCCGCAACGGATCCATCGAGGCGATTACCGCCGCTTCCATTCGGTTCGGGATCCAGAGCGAGACATGGGGGAATTCGGCAAGCATGGTTCTGATCATCATTCGAGGTAGGATCTCAAACCCGGTGTCCAGGGGGATCCACTGGCAAAGAAGGGCGCCAGGGTTCATGTGGCGTCGGGCCAGCCTATAGAACTCCCGGCTGTAAAGGTTCACTACTCCGGCCTCGATCGGCGGGGGTGGCTCGAAGGTTAGCATATCGAAGCGACGGTCGGTGCCGAGCAGGAAATGGCGGCCGTCGGCCACGACCTTCTGGACCCTGGGTGATTCGGTGAAACGATGATTGAGTGGGACGAACAGCGGGGCAAGGTCAAAGACCTCGTGCGCGATGTCCACTGCCCAGATCCGCTCAAGTTGAGGATGAAGCGTTAGCGAGCCGACGGTTGTGCCGGTGCCGATGGAGATGACCAGCGCCGAGTGAGGATCGGTGTGCAACAGTGCCGGTAGGTGGCCTAGAGTGCTCATGTATCGCCGGCCAGGAGGGGAGTTGTTCGCGTAGGACGTGCCGTTCACCAGTAGTTGCTGGTACGGCCCGGTGTGCGGCGAATTATACCCTAGTACGACGAAAGTGGCGTCCGGGTTTTCGCGAAACGCTAGCACCTCAGCCCCCAGAAATTTCGTGAGCGCCTCCTTTAAGTAATCTTTGCCCAAGATCACGCCGCTGGCGAACAGAAAGGCCATCGCTATCGCGCCTTCGCGCACTAGCCGACGGTCGCCTCGCAGCATGGGCTGGGACGCGACCAGAACCACGAAAATGGCCAGATTCAAGAGTACCACGACCGTGTAAGAACCCTGACTACCAAGCAGGGGCAATAGTCCAAAGCCGACTACCAGCGAGCCCAGAACGCCTCCAAGAGTGTTGATGCCGTAGAGCCATCCGAGCCTCGATCCGAGCCCGGTGTGCTGGCGAGCCGTCAGTTCCATCGCAAGCGGGAAGCCGATCCCGAGGAGGGTGCACGGCAGGAGGAGGACGATCAAGCAGAGGCAGAGGAATGATGATTGGCCGGAGAAGAGGCTCGCCAAGGTGTCGGCGCCTCCCAGTCGGTGCTCAAAACCCTCGATGGCCTTCAAGAGGCTTCGTGACCGCCCGAGGAGGGCCAGTGAAAAGACCACCGCCGCGACTACCATGACCTGTATGCGGGCGAGATCGGCCAGGTGCCGATCGGTTCGGTGGGCCAGATACTTCGTGTTGATCAACGAGCCGAGGACGAGGCCCAACAAGTAGGTGCAGAGCATACCGGCGAAAGCATAAACCGTGTGTACCCCGAAATAGGAAAGCAGCCGGAACCAGAGGACCTCGTAAGCGATTGAGACGAACCCCATCAGGAAGAAGACGAGCGTCAGCCATCCGGCAGATCGAGGAGCCGATACATCCTCTAGAATCCCTGGTCCTGTCGCGGCCTCATCCGTAGCCCGATGATCTCCGCGGGTGGCAAGCCGGACAGCGATAGCCGCACCAGCCGCGATCGCCACGTAGATGACTGAGGCCAGCAAAGCTGAACGGATCACGCCCAACCGACCGATGAGGATGAAGCCAGCTAGATAGCAACCGACGGCTGCGCCCAGTGTATTGACGCCGTAGAGCAGACCGATTCTCCGGGCAAGTACGTTGTTGCTCCGCGCCTGGTGCGTCCCCAGGACCGGCAAGGTCGCTCCCATTAGCGTGGTTGGGACGATGAGAATGAGGGCGGACAGCAAGACGGCGAGGGGCCTGAAGAGGCCAGATTCTGGGCCGAGCCACGGGGCCAGAAGCACGACCCAGGTCTCCCAGGTTGAGAGAGTTAGCGTCACAGCAGCGCTAGCCAACCCAAGGCTAAGCTCGAGGAGGACGTAGAGGTTCAGCAAGTGACGACTGCGATCCGCCAATCGCCCCCCTAGCCAGCCTCCGAAAGCGAGTCCCCCGAAGAAACAGGCGACTACCACGCTGACCGAAAACGTCGAGCTGCCCAACACGAACTGCAACTGTTTGAACCAGACCGTCTCGCATATCAAGGACGCCATTCCCGAGCAGAAAAATAAAGCATATATAGTTATAAAATTGAAGCTAGAAAACAATCTGACATCACGCGGTACAACGAGGCCTTCAATTTTGCGGATGACGGGTCTAATCGTGTAGCGACCGCGGCCGCCAGTGAGTTCAGGGTTTTCCATGGGTGCTTAATCCAATCTTCAAGGCCGACTTCACCACCGCCACAATACCCGTGCGGATCGCCGCGGGCAATTCGGGCCAGGCGGCCACGATCTCTTTGGGATGGCGAGCGTCAAACCTCCCCTAACGCGGCCAGATCAGCCAGCCAGAAATCGTCGTCGTCGCCTCCCCGTTCGATGATATCGGAATCCCAGACCCGGCGCATGTTGGTCCCTCGGTCGTAGAACCGTACTTGGGTCAGGTTGCCGCCCGCAGCCTGGCATAGCGAGCGCAACTGAGCACGCCAAGCAAACCGATGCCGAGAAGCACCAAGCTCGCCGGCTCGGGGACGACGGTGCCACTGACGACGGTGCCATTGATGATGACGACGCCGGGGGCGCCGGCCGCGCTGAAGTCCATAGGGAAAGGATAGGGGTAAGTGCTGCCGCTGCTCCCCGAGACATATTACCAACTATGTATGGACATTACAATCGTTGACTTCGCACACCCATTCGGTTGCGCTCCGCTGACCCGCACTAGGTGGCCGCTTTAGCCGTCCGTCGGCTTCCATCATCTCGGCCGAAAAGACCCCAGCCGATTCCGAAACCCAATCTGACTCAGGTGAGTGGCGTGCCTCTACCGAACGTAATGCTGCTTTTCGTCAACAGATGAGAGCCATTGCCTCCAGAACGTCTAGCTCACGGCCATCGATGCCAGGGGGACGATGGGGCCACCCACGTTTCTCCGGTGACAGAAAGCGGGCGGCCTCATCCGCTCACTTCAGGCGGCGGAATGTGACACTGAACGGATGATTTTGCCCGCGCGACTTCTTCGGTTCGGCGCATACTGAGATAGAGGGTCCGCTTGCCGAGATCGGGCCCCGTTCGTTCTTTGTCAATTAGGTGGTTGCAAGTCTTGTGGAAAGGCCAGGACATAAGGGCTGGGGAAGGGTTGACGATTTGCAGCGATGCGAGGTTCAGCCGGATTGACTAAACAGCACGCGGCTTGGGTCAGGCGGTCGTAAAGGGACGTTACGGCGAGCCACGTTTCCCTGGTGCCAGAACGTCACCGGCCCTCTCCGCTCCCAATTTACTTTGAACAACAAAGTAAGTGGCCCCTCCGCGCTCCCTCTGCGCTTTGAGCCGGTGGACCCGAGGGAAAGAGATGGAAATGATTGAGAACTGTCAGAACAAGGCCGACTGCTCGGGTGTTTGTCGTTTCCAGATTAGAGTTTATGACAAAAACATGGGGATCCAGTGCGTCCATTGATGGCTGACGAATCTCAGAAACCTCTACTAATCTCTACCAAACGCCCGTCCAGTACTGGTGAAAGTAGATCTTGTAGAAGCTGACATTGGCGCCACAAAGTAGGTGGCCCCTCCCGCAGGTGGCCCCTCGCGCGTTCCCTTGAACCAAGGCGGTCCGCCGTGCTCATCTCCGGCCTGGTCACCGGGCCCCCGGCAGGGGTGGGCGGCGATCTCGTACCGTTTCCGGCTGTTTGAAAACCACGTTTTCTAGACATTTCTAGACATTTTATGGTCCGTCTGTTCAGGCCATGGATACCCGGCTCGGCGCGCGCCATCGACGGTGAACCCCGACGATTCACCGAGGTCGTGCTCAACGAACAATCTCTGCCGGTAGCTGGTTCGGGCTGGGTTGGAAGACCACGCCCGAACCAGCGCAACAGATCCGATGGGAAAGAAAACACGCGTCAACCGCAAGTTTGCAGCATGCCAGGGCCACGCAGGTCCAATGAAAAAGCGACCCCTTCCTGTCGGGAAAGATGCAGACATCTGGTACAGTGCTACTACGTCGGGGAGAGTCCTGAACTGACGGTTAGAGACCCGCATGAGAATCGGCATCGTCAACGATTCGGTCATGGCCTGTGAGGTGCTGCGCCGGGTGGTGCTGTCGGTACCCGGGCAAGAGGTGGCGTGGATTGCCCGCGATGGTGAACAGGCCGTGGCGATGACGCGAGCTGATGGGCCCGATTTGATCCTCATGGATCTGTTCATGCCGGGGACCGATGGCGTCGAGGCCACCCGGCGGATCATGAATGAAACGCCCTGTGCCATCCTGGTGGTGACGGCCACGGTCAGCGGGCATATCAGCAAGGTCTACCAGGCGATGGGTAGCGGCGCGCTTGACGCTGTCGATACCCCCGTACTGGGCTCGGCAGGCAAGGTCGCCGGCGCAGCCTCATTGCTCCGCAAGATCGACGTGATCGGCAAACTGATCGGCAAGACGCCACCGCATACGGCTGGCTTGCCGTCTTCGGCTCTGGACGAGCGGCCGCTCCAGGAGCCGGCCTTGCACTCTTTGGTTCTGCTCGGCTCGTCGACTGGAGGGCCGTTCGCGCTGGCGGAGATCCTCTCCAAGCTTCCCGCGTCCCTGAAAACGACGATTGTGATCGTGCAGCACGTGGACGCCGCCTTCGCCCCTGGGCTGGGCCAGTGGTTGAGCCAGCACGCGGGACGAAAGGTCGAGCTTATCAGAGACGGAATGGAGCTGACCGAGGGAAAGATTCTTCTTTCCGGCACGGACGATCATCTCGTTCTGGGCACGAACCGCCGGCTTTATTACTCGGCCGAGCCCAGGGCACTTACTTACCGTCCGTCGGTTGATGTCTTTTTCAAGAGCGTGGCCGGGCACTGGCCTCGCTCGGGAGTCGCCGCGCTCTTGACGGGAATGGGTCGGGATGGCGCCGAGGGGCTGCTCCAGCTTCGGCGCCTGGGGTGGACAACGATCGCTCAAGACGAATCCACGAGCGTGGTCTGGGGCATGCCCCGGGCGGCCGTCGCCCTTGGCGCGGCTGATCAGGTCCTACCTTTACCTCTGATCAGCCAGGCCATCGCCAGCTTTTTTCTGGTTCAAAATCCGAGTCAGGCGCAGGCGCGCCCTACCTCATTCTGAAAAGATGATAGAGCTTGGGACGACCGGCCCAGTGAGGTGGGCTGGCCTGCCCTGTGATCATGGCCCGACGATCGGGTGGGTGGTGCCGACGCCATCGAAGACTATGACGTCAGCCCGCCGGGAGGTCTGGAATGAGCACCAAGCCCCTCTTGACACAACACAAGGTCACCGTCCTCCTGATTGATGACCAGCCGATGATCGGCGAGGCAGTGCGGCGGATGCTAGCCGGCGAGCTGGATATTGCCTTCAATTATTGCCGCGATGCCACCAAGGCCCTCGAGGAGGCGGCCCGGATCAAGCCCACGGTCATTCTTCAGGACCTGGTCATGCCCGACATCGACGGCCTGACCCTGGTGAAGAATTTCCGCGCCAACGAGGGGACCAAGGAAACCCCGATGATCGTGCTTTCCACCAAGGAAGACCCGGCCGTCAAGGCCGAAGCCTTCGCACTGGGGGCCAACGACTATATTGTGAAGCTCCCCGATAGGCTCGAGCTGCTGGCGCGGATTCGTTACCATTCGAAGGGCTACATCGCACTCCTTCAGCGCAACGAGGCCTACCAGGCCTTGATGGAAAGCCAGAAGCGGCTGGCCAGCGAGGTGAAGCAGGCAGCCAGGTACGTCCAGTCGCTCTTGCCCGACAAGCTGAAGAAGGGCCTCATCAAGACCGACTGGCGGTTCGTTCCTTCGGCCGAGCTGGGGGGTGACTCGTTCGGCTACCACTGGCTCGACGACGACCACTTTGCGTTCTACTTGCTGGACGTCAGCGGCCACGGCGTCGGCGCGGCTTTGCTCTCGGTGTCGGCCATGAACGCGCTGCGGTCCCAGGCCCTGCCCAATACCGACTTCCGCCAGCCTGGCCAGGTTCTCTTCGCGCTCAACAACGCGTTCCAGATGGATCAGCAGAACGGGCTCTACTTCACGATCTGGTACGGGGTCTATCACAAGCCGACGCGTCGGGTCGATTACTCCGGGGGGGGCCATCCCCCGGCCTTGCTCATCAACGGCCCGACCGCCGAGCAGGCGACCCTCCAGATTCTTGATTCCAAGGGGCCAATGATCGGCGCGGTCACCGACCTCGAATACAAGTCGGGCAGCACCACGCTCGATGCTTTCGCCAAGATCTACATCCTGAGCGATGGTGCGTACGAGATCGAGAAAGCCGACAAGACGATGTGGCCGTTCAGCGAGTTTCTGGCGTTCATGGGCCATGGCCCGCATCACGGCACGGAGACTTCGAAGATGGATCTTCTCATCACCCACGACCGCGAACTGATGGGCACGTACGATTTCGCCGACGACCTCTCGCTCGTGGAGCTTATTTTCTAACTCCCGCCTGGCCCGGTCTCTTCTTTCAGGGGCGTGTTCGCCGCTCGAGCCAATGGAATCCTTGCGGATCCGAATGGCTTCCTGTAGGGTGGCGCTATTACCTGCACGCAGTTTCACCTCGTCGGTTCGAGGCCGGCGTGCAAGATGCGATGCCCCGATGTGGGAGATTCGGGCAATGCTTGTTCCATTGTCGATGTGGATTCTGGCGGTATCCTTGGGCCAGTCACCAGCACCTGTCGCGGCCGACGCCGGATGGTTGAAGGCCGTACCTGCCGACGTCGACGTGGCAGTTCGCGTCCGCGGCGTGGACGCGACGCATGCGGACCTGATGGCGATGCTCAGGATCATGAGTCCGACGCTGGCGGAACGGGCTGAGCAAGGCCTAACCGGTCCTTTGGCCCAGTTTCGCCAGAAGTTCGGCGAGGCCGCGGCCAGAACCCCGTGGGTCGGCCTCATCCGAACCGCAGCGCCGGGCGGTGAGGGGAAGCCCCCTTTTGCCATCCTGGTCCTGAACGATGACTATCCAGGCGTACTCAAGGCGATGGAAGGTGGCAAGGACCCTGAGCTCAAGCACCAGGAAGGGGGCTACGACGCTTTCAAGACCCCCAACGGCGAGGCGGGGTACGCCGTCAAGGGGCCTGGGTTCATGGCCTTTGGTCCTGACCAGGCGCTGATTGCCGCAATTGCCAGGCCCGGCGAAAAGACGCTCGACAAGGCTTTGACACCGGCTCTGGCCAAGCAATTCCTGGCTGGCCACGTTGGCGTCTATGTGAGCGCCGGCACGCTTGTGGCACGCTATTCCGACCAGATCGACCAAGCCCGTCGGGCCTTTATGGGTGCCCTTGATAAGGCCGGGCGTGTCCTTGACGCCCAGGCCTCCCTCCGGCTACGAATTCCACCTCGTCGTGCCCAGCCAGATCGGGCCGATCTTCGAGAAGGGCCTGATGCCGCTGTTTCAGTCGATCACGCCACCGAGTAAGCCTTGAGGACTCACCCAGCACCTCGTCACGACGCTGCCGGAGGGAGACGTCCAGTATAATAGAGGGTCTGTCCCTCCGGCTCGTCTCTCGATTGAGTGTTGCATCCTGTTCCTGCACTGAGCCGGCAAGGGCATTGCGGCGACCATGATTATCTCGCTATCCCGCTGGAGTGCCCGGTCCATGGAATACGCGACCTGGTCAGGCCAGATTGTCAAGCTGGCCCAAGCGGTGTCACGTCTGGAGGCGGAGGCGACGCCCCTGGGAGTGCCTTCGCCCGGTTCGACCGCCTGGTATGCCAACCTGTTTCAAAAACTGCTGCCGCAGGTGACCGGGGGACCCTATCTTATCGTGGCCGTTGCGGGCGGGACCAACATCGGCAAGAGCACAATGTTCAACCACCTGGTTGGCTTTCCGGCCAGCCGGGTCCATCCCGACGCGACCCAGACGCGTCATCCGGTTTGCCTGCTGCCTCGGACCTTTTCCCAGCGTCACGAGCTGGCCCGGGTCTTTCCTGGTTTCGAACTGGGCTCCTGGACCTCGGAGGACGACGCGGTCGCGGAAGGACCGTCCAACCGCCTGATCCATCGCGAGGACACCAGCGGTGTTCAGCCGCCCAACCTGGTGCTTCTGGACACTCCCGACGTGGACGGTGCCATTCCTGTGAACTGGGACCGGGCCAGGCTCATCAGCCACGCCGCCGATGTTCTGATTGCCGTCCTTACCCAGCAGAAGTTCAACGACGCCGCGGTCCGCCGCTTCTTCCGCGAGGCTGCGGAGGCCGACAAGACGATCCTGGTTGTTTTCAACATGGTCGAATGGCCGGAAGACCGCGAGCACTGCCTGCGCTGGCTTGACACTTTTTGTAAAGGGACCGGCGCGACACCGGCCCATGTCTATGCCGTACCTCGCGACCGGTCCGCGGCGCGCGAGAATCGGTTGACGTTTCACTCCCTGTCCCAGGGCGCGACCGAGCCCAGGGGCGATCTTGCCGAGCTGCGCTTCACCGAGATCAAGGTTCGCTCGCTCCGTGGCGCCTTGCGGCAGATGCTCGAGGCGCGTGAAGGGCTGCCGGCCTACCTGCGTGAGCTCAAGAACGTCGCCGAGGAAAACCGAGAGGCCAGAGATGCGATCCGCCGGGCGGTCCAGACGAAGATGATTGCACCGGAGCTTCCCGGTCACATCGTGTCGGATGAGATCTGGCGGTGGCTAACGCCAAGGCGGACCCGATTTGACCGGGCCGTTCACAGCTTCTACGGTAGGATCGGCAGCGCCATGGTCCGTCTGCTCCCCGGCCATCGCGATCCCGCGGAGCAAGAGGCCGGCTACATCGAGGCCGAGCAATCGCAGCTCAATCGAGCCCTGGAATCGATCTATGCAACGCTCGAGCTGGTCGAGGCCACGGCGACTTCCGTGGTTCGCCGCGAGCTCACCCCGATTCTGACCGGAGAAGAACGCCGGCGCGCATTTGACGAGCTGCAAACAGGCCTGGCCAAAACCCCGATTCTGACTGAGGCCTACCGCCAGACCATCGCACGGAAGCTCGAGCAGTTCGAGGCCAATAACCCCACGATGATGCGAGCCATTGAGTGGGGACTGGTGGCCACGGCCGTGATCCGGCCGGCCATCACGCTCTGCATGTTCAGTGGTGCCGACCTGGCTGCTCACGCGGCGCTTCACGTCGGCACCCATTCGATGGCACAGATCTTCGTCGACTTGGCGGCTGGAACCGCGGTCACGGTTGGGGGAGAAGGTACGCTCGCCGGCCTGGGCTCACCTGCAAAGAGACTCCTGGCCGACTTGTTCGCGAAGTATTACGAAGAGCGTGCAACAATACTGGCCCGCTTGGTCCGCGATTGCGTCCTGGGCCGCCACCTCGAGCGGATTGACCGCCTGGCAACTCTCGCCGAGAGCGGCGATTACAAAGATGCGATGGAGAAAATCGAGAACTTGTCTCGTGAGCTTGCAGTCCTGGACGAGTCGCCGCCGGGCTCCGCCGATGATCACAAGGCCCCTGTAGCGGTCGAATCCCGAACAGGATGAAGTGAGTAGAGAGGTATCCCCTTGGCTGATCGATTCAACGCCCCCGACTGGGAGCGCGAGCACTTGCTAACCGGGTTCGACCGGTTTCACACGCGGCTGGTCGACTGGGCCCGCACGGCCCCGTCCTGGCCACCGTTCGCCGCGGCGGAGCGCCTTATCACCCGGCTCGAACCAAGACTGCGGGTTCCCGAGATCGATCTCGACCGGGCGCTTGTAATCGGCTTTCTGGGAGGCTCGGGCACGGGCAAGAGCACGCTCTTCAACGCCCTGTTGGGCCGGTCGATCAGCCGGGCCGGCAAGGAATATCGGCCCATGACCCGGCGTGCGATTGTGGCCTGTCACCCTGACGTCGATCCCTGCTTCCTCGGCCTCGATGCCGATGCGATGGAAGTCCATCGCCTGAGTATCCCGCTCCTCGAGCAGATGATCCTGGTTGACTGCCCGGACCCCGACACGCAAGACCCCGACGATGGGTCTGGTGGCCAGCGCCATCTCGACATCCTGCGCACCGTGCTTCCCCACTGTGACGTGATGGTTCACACCGTCACCTCGCAAAAGTACAAGTCGCACGTGGTAGGCCAGGAATTGCTCAAGAACGCGCCGGGCCGGCAAATCCTCTATGTCCAGACTCACTCCGCGATTGATGCCGACAACCGGGCCGATCTGCGGACATACCTCAACGCCCTGGGCCTGCGGGTCCCTGAAGTCTTCCGGTTCGACGCGGTGGAGGCGCTGGCCCACCAGATACACGGCGAGCCGGTGGATGGTGACTTTGGCCGCTTCCGCGACTTGCTCGAGCATGAGCTGGCCAGCCGGGCACGGCACCGCATCCGGCGAGCCAACCTGCTGGGGCTGTACGAGTGGTTGCTCGCCACGATCAAGACGCCGATCACTGGCCGGCTCGAGCATGTCACCCGGCTGGAGCAGGCGATGGACCAGGACCGATCGGCGCTCCTGGCCAAGGTCCGCACCCGCATGACCGAGCGCATCGACACCAACCGGCGGCTCTGGCGGTCGCGGGCTCTCCGCCAGTTGACCCAAACCTGGGGTGCCGGCCCGCTGGCGGGGCTGCTGGGTCTCTGGTCCGCCGGAGGCAGCCTGATCCGGTCGTTGATCCTGCTGCGAGCGCGGACGCCAACCCAGGCGCTTCTTGCCGGAGGATTGGCGCTCAGCCAGCTTGTCGGCGAGAAATGGCGCGAGCGCCAGGCGACTACAGCCTGGGCGGCCGAAGCGGATCTGGGACTGACTGAGGCCGACCTGGCCCGCGCCCGTAGCGTGCTCCGCGGCCACCTTGCGGATGCCGAGATCGAGCTGGCCACGGCAACACCTGCAAGCGGCTCATCTGGCGATCTTTCGAGCGAGCAACTGGCGGCCGTGGCGTTGCAGGTTTACCAGAAGCTCGAATCCGACATCGCCGAGGTGATCGAGCGCAGGGTCGCGCGCCGCGCCGGGCGCCTCGTTCACATCGTCTTCGAGCTCGCCTTCTGCATCCTTCCGGCCTATCTCGTTTTCCACATGGGCCGCAACTTCTTTTACGAACACCTCTGGCTCAACTCCCCGCTACTCGGCCTGGACTTCTTTTTTCAGGCGGCCTTCTGGTGCCTTCTCTGGGGCGTGGCCATCGGCGCTCTGCTCCTGAACTGGCTGAACGGCGGCCTCGATCGGCAGTTGAAAGAAGTTGTCGTCCGTCTTTCACCCGAGCACCTCTTTGACGCTCT
>Ga0208827_1000591_pt1 | contig 16915 bp, 9 predicted proteins | sample Sb_taG_5_FD_187709 | JGI IMG/M metagenome (GOLD analysis project Ga0208827, IMG submission 187709) | Peat soil microbial communities from Weissenstadt, Germany - Sb_50d_8_FC metaG (SPAdes) (version 2) | ecosystem: Environmental > Terrestrial > Soil > Wetlands > Peat | place: Germany: Weissenstadt... | reverse complement strand
CCGAGTTTGGCGATCGCGTGGGGCGCATGGCGGGAGCGTTGCGCAGTGCCGGACTAAAGGCGGGCGATCGCGTGGCGTTTCTCAGCCTGAACTGCCATCGGCTGCTGGAAGCCTACTACGGAGTTCTGGAAGCGGGCTGCGTTTTGCTTCCGCTCAATTATCGCCTGGCCGCGCCGGAGCTTGCCTACATTCTGAATGACGCCGGAGCGGCGGTGCTGTTTCTGGAACAAGAGTTTGTTGGTATCGTAGATTCATTCCGGCGGGACCTGCGCACGGTGCGCTCGTTCCATCAGTTCGAGGGGACGCCGCAAGCGGGGTGGCTCTCCGATCAAACCTACGAGCAGATGCTGGTCTCCGCCACGCCCTACCGCGGAGAACTGATGGCGTTTGACGAAAACTCCGTGGCAGAACTCTTTTACACCAGCGGGACCAGCGCCAGCCCGAAGGGCGTGATGCTCACGCACCGAAACGTGTACCTGCATGCGATGAGCATCGCTTTGTACCATCACACCCGGTTTGAGCACGTGCTGCTGCACACGATTCCTCTGTTTCACGCCAACGGCTGGGGAGCGGCGCATACGATCACACTCATGGGCGGAACGCATGTCATGCTTCCGCGCTTCGTGCCGGAGGAAATATTCCGACTGGTGGAGCGGGAGCGGGTGCAGGCGCTGATCCTGGTGCCGATTATGGCCGCCGCGCTGGTGAACTCGCCGGCGCGTCCCAAGTACGACCTGAGCAGCGTGGAGTGGGCCGCGATCGGCGGTGCGGCATCTTCTCCGACCCTGATCCGTGAGGTGGAGCAGAAGCTGGGGTTTAAATGCTTTTCGGGATACGGACTGACGGAGTGTGCGCCCTCGCTGGCCACCGCCGAACTGAAACCGGACGTGCAGTGCACGCCCGAGGAGCGGTACGTGCTGCAGGCCATGACCGGGTATGCCTATCCGGGGTGCGAGCTTCGGGTGGTGGACGCGGAAGACAAGGACGTGGCGCACGACGGGGTGACGATGGGAGAGATCATTGCCCGCAGTGACGGAGTGATGGCGGGTTACTGGCAACAGCCGGAAGCCACGGCCGAAGCTATGCGGGGCGGATGGTTTCACACGGGCGACATGGCCGTGATCGCGGAGAACGGGTACATCCTGATCGTGGATCGCCGGAAAGACATTATCGTGAGCGGCGGAGAAAACATTTCGTCGCTCGACGTTGAAAAAGTGCTGTTGGCCCACCCCGACGTTTACGAAGCCGCAGTGATCCCGGTGGCTGACGAGAAATGGGGTGAGGTGCCAAAGGCGTTGGTGGTGGCGAAACCGGGTTGCAAGCTCAGCGAAGTGGAATTGATCGAGTTTTGCCGCGCCCGCCTGGCCCACTACAAGTGTCCGCAATCGATTGAGTTTTGCGAGAGCTTACCCAAGAACGCGATGGGAAAGGTTCTGAAAAAGGAGTTGCGCAAGAAGTACCATGCTGGACGGGTAACGATGCGCGCGGATGGTTGAGCGCGCGGTGACGAGGAGAGCTGGATGGATTTGAATCTGACTGCGGAAGAACAGCAGTTCCGCGACGAATTGCGGGACTGGCTGAAGGCAAACGTACCGGCGGACTGGAGCGCGAAGCGCGAAGATCCGCTGGAAACCCGCTTCGAGTACTTGCGTACATGGCAACGCAAGTTGTTTGACGGAGGCTGGGCTGGAATCTCGTGGCCCAAGGAATACGGTGGCCGCGGGGCCAGCCTGATGCAGCAGGTCATTTTCTGGCAGGAGATGGCGTTGGCCGGCGCTCCGCCCATGGCCAACGCCCTGGGCCTGGGACTGATTGGTCCCACCATTATTAGCTTTGGAACGCACGCCCAAAAGCAACGCTATCTGTCGAAGATTCTGAGCGCCGAGGAAATCTGGTGCCAGGGATTCTCCGAACCCAATGCCGGATCGGACCTGGCTTCGCTGCAGACATCGGCGCGGCGCGAAGGCGACTTCTACGTGGTCAACGGCCAGAAGACGTGGACCAGCTATGGCTGGATTGCGGATTGGTGCGAAGTGGTCGTCCGCACGGATCCGAACGTTCCCAAGCACAAGGGACTCACGGTGATGCTGCTGGATATGAAGACCCCCGGCATCTCGGTTCGTCCGCTGCGCCAGATGACCGGCGAGAGTGAATTCAGCGAGGTGTTTTTCCAGGATGTGCGAGTTCCCGTGGAAAACGTGGTGGGCGAGGTCAATCAGGGCTGGGACGTGGCGATCGGGACGCTCATGCATGAGCGAGGCACGTTCGGGGCGGGACTGCAGATTCTCTACCGGCGCAACATGGAGCGGCTGATCGAACTATCGCATGAACTGGAACGTGGCGGACGGCCGGCGGCACAAGACCCGCTGGTGCGGCAGAAGCTGGCGCAGTGCTATGCGGAAATCGAAATCATGCGCTTGAACCAGATGCGCGCCTTCAGCCGCATCAGCGCGACGGGCGTGCCCGGTCCAGAGGGATCGATCCAGAAGATCTTTTGGAGCGAACTCAACCAGCGGGTGCAGCAGGTGGCGCAGGAATTGCTAGGGCCTTACGCACAGCTTGCCAGTTCTTCTCCGTACGCAGTCGACAAGGGAGTGTGGGCGTATGGATACCTGCGCTCCCGCGGCAACACAATCGAGGCTGGGACGTCGGAGATCCAGCGCAATATCATCGGGCACTTCGTGCTGGGTTTGCCGAGGAGCTACTGAGGACCCCTACATGCAATTTGGATTGAGTGAGAGCCAGGAGATTCTGAAAGACAACGCGCGCAAGTTTTTTGCCGGGGAGTGTCCCATCAATCACGTGCGGAAGCTTGCGGAAACCGGCAGCGCGTACGACGCCGACCTCTGGTCGAAGATGGCCGCCCAGGGCTTCACGGGAATCATTTTTCCGGAACAGTACGGTGGAATGGGCATGAGCGTGGTCGATCTGATTTTGCTGATGGAAGAGGCGGGTCGGGCGCTGGTTCCCGGACCCTTCTTCGCAACGGTAGCGCTGGCGGCCACGGTGATTGACGCAGTCGCCACGGATGCCCAGAAGAAAAAGTATCTGGCGCCGATTTGCTCTGGCGAAACACGGGCAACGCTGGCGGAGATCGAAGCGGGGGCCGGTTGGGGCAATCGGGTCGGCAAGAAGATGGCCGCGGTCAACGGCAGGCTGACGGGAGAAAAGTTGTTTGTGCCCGACGCCGACGTGGCGGACTTCCTGGTGGTGACGGCAGGCGGCGGAGTGTTCGCCGTGCAGCAGAACGCTCCCGGTGTGTCGGTCACGCCGATGCCGGCGATGGATTTGACGCGCAGTGTGTACGCGGTGCGGTTGGACAACACTCCGGCCGAGAAACTCGGGGATGCGAGCGGCATGGAGCGCGCGACCGATGTGGCAACGGCCGCGCTGGTCGCGGAAATGGTGGGAGGGATGCAACGCATCCTCGACATGAGCGTGGAGTACGCGAAGGCGCGCAAGCAGTATGGCAAATCGATTGGAGCGTTTCAGGCGGTGCAGCACCAGTGTGCCGACATGTACCTGGAGACGGAGAGTTCGCGCTCGGCGGCCTACTATGCGGCATGGGCGCTCGATCATGATCCGGCGCAAGCTGCGACGGCGGTCTCGATCGCCAAGATGTACGCGAGCGATGCTTGCCGCACAGTCGGCAATCGTGGCGTCCAGGTCCACGGCGGGATGGGTTTTACCTGGGAGAACGATCTTCATCTTTATTACCGGCGGGCGAAAGCGTCGGAAACCATGCTGGGCGACGCGACGTTTCATCGAGAACGGATTGCGCGCCTGGTCATTGATGCACCCGGGTCCCGGCCCCAGGAAGTTCAGGAGTCTTACAGGAGTGCCCTATGAATAACCTCGTGAGCATTAGCAAGGACAAGGATGTCGCGGTCATTACCATCGACAACCCACCGGTGAACGCTCTCAGTCCGGGCGTGGCGGAGGGAGTTTTGGCGGCGATTGACGCGATGAATGGCGACCAGGCCGTTAAGGCAGCGGTCGTAATCGGCGGCGGCCGCACTTTTGTCGCCGGCGCTGACATCAAGGAATTCGGCAAAATGACCTCGGGCGGACCGCGTCGAAGCCTGCTTCCCCTACTGCTTCGCATTGAGGACAGCGGCAAGCCGGTGGTGATGGCGATTCACGGGGCCGCGTTTGGAGGCGGGCTGGAACTGGCCATGGCCGGCCACTACCGGGTCGCGTCGCCTACGGCGCAGGTGGGTCAGCCGGAAGTAAATCTGGGTCTCATTCCCGGGGCCGGTGGAACGCAGCGTCTGCCGCGCCTGGTGGGTTTCGCCAAGGCTGTCGAAATGTGTGCCGGGGGCAAGCCGGTTTCCGCACGCGAGGCGGCCGCTCTTGGACTGATTGATCGGTTGATCGAGGGGGACCTGCTCGCCGGGGCGGTGGCTTTCGCACACGACGTCGCCGGCAAACCGGCGCCGAAAACTCGGGCGCGAGCGGAGAAGTTGGGGACGGCCGCTGAGAACGCGGCAATTTTTGCGGCGGCGCGCGAGGCGGCGGCCAAGAAACAACGAGGGTTGAAAGCTCCGCTGGCGGCGATCGATGCGGTGGAGACTGCGACCAAAATGTCATTCGAGGAAGGCTGCCAGGCGGAGGCGAAGCTTTTCACCGAATGCCTTTTCTCCGATCAGTCGAAGGCGCTCATCCATGTTTTCTTTGGCGAGCGCGAGGTGGCGAAGATTCCCGACATTCCCAAAGAAATTCCGGTGATTCCGGTGAAGCGGGTGGCGATCGTCGGCTCCGGAACGATGGGCGGAGGCATCGCGATGGTGTTTGCCAACGCGGGCGTTCCGGTGCTGCTGAAGGACGTCGATGAGGCGGCGCTCAATCTGGGGATGGAAAAAATCCGGAAGAACTACGCCAGTTCGGTGCAGCGTGGGCGTTTCACGAAGGCGTTCGTGGACGAACGCTTGCAGCTGATCACTCCGGTGTTCAACTACGAAGCGTTCTCGGGCGTGGACCTGGTGATCGAGGCGGTTTTCGAAGGCATGGCGCTGAAGAAGACGGTGTTCGCGGCATTGGACCGCGCCTGCCGGCCGGGTGCGATTCTGGCGAGCAACACTTCGACGCTCGATATCGATGAAATCGCCGGGGCCACGTCGCGGCCGGAAGCGGTAATCGGAACCCACTTCTTCAGTCCGGCCAACGTAATGCGGCTGCTCGAGATTGTGCGCGGAAAGAAGTCGAGCAAAGAAGTGATTGCCACCTGCATGCAACTCTCCAAGAAGCTGGGCAAGATCGGGGTACTGGTGGGAAACTGCCGCGGCTTCGTGGGTAACCGCATGTTTGGCCCGTATCGGCGGGAAGCACAGTTCCTGATTGAAGAAGGAGCGGAGGTGGAGGCGGTAGACAAGGCGCTCGTCGACTTCGGCATGGCCATGGGACCGCTGGCCACGGGCGACCTGGCGGGTCTCGACGTGGGCTGGCGCATTCGCAAAGAGTACCGCCACCTGGAAAAACCCGGAATCCGCCAGCCGTTCGCCGAGGACCGTCTTTGTGAAATGGGCCGGTACGGCCAGAAAACGGTGAGGGGATGGTACTTGTACGACGAAAACCGGCGCGCCAGCGTGGATCCCGAACTGGCCGCCCTGGTGCGGAAGTGGAACGCGGACGCGGGCATCCCGCAGCGGCAGATTTCCGCGGCGGAGATCGTCGATCGTTGTATCTATGCGCTGGTGAATGAGGGAGCGCGGATTCTGGAAGAAGGATACGCGCTGCGGGCGGTCGATATCGACATCATCTATCTCAACGGGTACGGATTTCCCGCCTATCGCGGCGGGCCGATGTGGCATGCCGACACGGTGGGATTGCAGAAGGTCTACCAGCGCGTTTGCGAATTTCACAAACAGCACGGAGAACTGTGGGCGCCGGCTCCTCTTCTGCAGCGTCTGGCGGAAGAGGGCAAGACTTTTGCCGAGTTCGACAAGGACCAGGTTGCGGCGGCGTAGGGTTCGGAACAGCCCAGGGACAACGCCAGCGCGGACAACGCCGGCGCGAGGACCGGCGCGAGAGAACCTCGCCGTGCGCATGGGAAAAACATAGGAGACCTCATGAGAGAAGCAGTCATCGTAGCTAGTTCGCGCACAGCTCTGGCCAAGTCATTTCGCGGATCGTTCAACCTGACGCGTCCGGAGGAACTGGCGGCGCACTGCATCCAAGATGTGCTGCGCAAGACACCCCAGCTCGATCCGCGCGAAGTCGAAGACGTCATCCTGGGCTGCGGACAGCCCCATGGTCCGCAGGGACACAACATCGCGAGAGTTTCCGCCATGCTGGCGGGGCTGCCCACTTCGACCGGCGGCGTCACCGTCAACCGGTTTTGCTCTTCAGGTCTGCAGTCGATCGCGCTGGCCGCGTACCAGATAGTGAGCGGAGGCAGCGACGCGTTGATCGGGGGCGGTGTGGAAAGCATCAGTCTGATTCCGCGCAACTACGATCCGAATCCCCGGCTACTCGAGCAGATGCCGGGCGTGTACATGGTGATGGGAGAGACTGCCGAGGTCGTGGCCAAGCGCTACAAGATCAGCCGGCAAGCGCAAGACGAGTACTCGCTCCTGAGCCAGCAGCGCACGGCTCGCGCCCAGCGGGAAGGCTTTTTCCAGGGGGAAATCGCTCCCCTGCGGGCGCTGCGGGCGACCCTGGATAAGAAAACCGGCGAAGTGATCGCGAAGGAAGAGGTATGCGCGGACAAGGATGAATGCAATCGTCCGGAGACGACGCTGGAGGGCCTGCTGGCGCTGAAGCCGCACTTCGACCCGACGAGCGGCCAGGGCACGGTGACGGCGGGAAATTCCTCGCAGCTTTCCGACGGCGCTTCGGCCACGCTGGTAATGTCGCGGCAGCGCGCGGAGGAGCTCGGCATTGCCTACAAGCTGGTGTTTCGAGGTTTCCAGGTCAGCGGTTGCGATTCCGACGAAATGGGCATCGGACCGGTCTTCGCGGTACCGAAATTATTGCAGCGCACCGGGGTGAAATTCAACGACATCGACCTTTGGGAGCTCAATGAAGCATTTGCGGTGCAGGTGGTCTACTGCCGCGATCGCCTGGGGATCGATCCGGAGAAATTGAACGTGAACGGTGGTTCGATCTCGATTGGGCACCCCTACGGCATGACCGGGTCGCGGCTGGTGGGAACGCTGGCCAACGAAATGGCACGGCGCAAGAACAAAGTGCACTATGGAGTCGTCACCATGTGCGTAGGCGGCGGGCAGGGTGCTGCGGGGTTGTTCGAGCGGGCGAACTGAGAAGAACGGAAGAACATGAGCCACATCATCCTGGTGCGCCATGGGCAAGCGTCTTTTCTGGGACCGGACTATGACAAGCTCTGTGCGAACGGCGAGGCGCAGGCTGGGTTGCTGGGGGAGTATTGGTCGCGGCGGGGCGTGGTTTTTGGCAGCGTCTATTCGGGCCCGTGTCTCCGGCAACGGGAGACGGCTGGGATCGTGGCCGAGGCATATCGCAGCGCCGGTCTTGCTTTTCCCGACACCGTGGTCATGAACGAATTCGACGAATATCAAGCGGAGGCGGTGCTGCGGGAATGTCTGCCGCAACTGCTGCGGGTGAATGCCGAGATCAAAGAATTGCACCGCGCGTATGAAAATTCCAGCGAATCCGCCGACTCCGGCGAGCGGCGCAGGACTTTTCAGAAGCTGTTTGAGGCGGTGATTAGCAGGTGGGTGGCGGGAGAAATTATAGCGCCCGGCATTGAATCCTGGCACGAGTTCTGTTTGCGGGTGGAACGAGGGCTGGCGCAAGTAGTGCGCGACACACCTCCGGCGGCGAGCGCGGTGGTCTTCACTTCGGCGGGAGCGATTGGCGCGGCGATGCGCCGGGCCCTGCATTTGTCTGCCGAGGACGCGCTGCAGCTGACCTGGATGTCGCGCAACGCTTCGTTCAGCGGCTTTCTGGCTTCGGGTGAGCGTTTCACGCTGAGTACGTTCAATGCGCACCCCCATCTCGACGGGGACGGGTTGCTGACGTACCGGTAGCGGCTAGAGGAATTGCCAGTATGGTGGCAGTTTGCGATCAAGCGGGAACGGTAAGGGCCGGCGAAGAACTCAATCTCGCCCGGCTGCGGCCATTTCTACTGGAGCACTTCGACCACAGCGGACCGGTCTCCGTCGAACAATTTCCGAACGGCCACTCCAATCTGACATACCTGCTGCGACTGGGTAACGCGCGACTGGGAAACCGGGAAATCGTCTTGCGACGTCCGCCCTTTGGCAGCACGGTCAGGTCCGCGCATGACATGGCGCGCGAATATCGTGTGCTGTCGAAACTACACACCGCATATCCAGTCGCGCCGAAGGCGCTCCTCTATTGCGATGATCTGTCGATTCTTAATGCGCCCTTCTACCTAATGGAGCCAATTCGGGGAATGATCATGCGCCGCGAGCCGCCTCCGGGTGTGCCCTTTCCGCCGGAAACGGCGCGGCTATTGAGCGAAGCGTTCCTCGATAACCTAGCGCGTCTGCACCGCCTGGACTACGGCGCAATCGGCCTGGCTGATTTGGGCAAACCGCAAGGCTATCTCGAACGTCAGGTCAAGGGCTGGATCGAGCGCTACCACAATTCGAAAACGCACGACCTGCCGGAAGTCGAACGCATTTCCGCCTGGCTCACCGCACGAATGCCGGTCAGCCTGGAGACGGCGCTTATCCACAACGACTACAAGTATGACAATGTCGTGCTTGATCCCGGCGACGCGACCAAGATCGTGGGCGTTCTGGATTGGGAGATGTGCACGCTGGGGGACCCGCTGACGGATCTGGGGACGGCGCTCGCCTATTGGACCGATCCGCAAGATCCGGAAGAACTCCTGGAAATTCGCAGCGCCCCGACCACGTTACCGGGCACACTGACGCGGGCGCAGTTGGTCGAGCGCTACGCGGTCGCGACCGGCCGCGATCCCGGCGACATGATTTTCTATCTGACGTTTGCCCGGTTCAAAGTTGCGGTCATCATTCAGCAGATCTACTACCGGTACGCCCAGGGATTGACGCAGGATGAGCGCTTCGCGGTCCTGCCGGAGAGAATCCGGACTTTGGTGCGCGCCTCATGGCATTGCGCAGAAAGCAGGACGATATGAGTGGGCATTTACTGCAGAGCTCACTGCGAGTAATAGCGCACCAGCCACTCGGCCACACAGCAGGGTTTGCCGGAAGGCTGATTTTCAACACCCTGACTCTCGACATGGATGAGGAAGGCGGCGTCCACAAACTGGGGCGACTGCTTCGCCGAAAGCAGAGTGACGCGAGCGCGAACCTGCGAACCGGCGCGGACAGCCGATGGAAATCGAACCTTATTCAGTCCGTAGTTGACGCTCATTGCGGGGCCCGATCGGAACCGGATGGCCTGTTTCAGGAAGTAACTGAGCAGCGAAAGGGTCAGAAAACCGTGGGCAACGCTGCCACCGAAAGGCGACTCGTGCTGGGCGCGTACCGGGTCAAGGTGAATCCACTGGCGGTCCTCGGTGGCGTCGGCAAATTTCTGGATACGATCCTGGGTGACGACGAACCAGTCGGTCGCGGGGAATTCGCGGCCTTCGCATTGTTTCAAAGAATTTAGATTTTCAATCTCAAAAGGCGGCATAGGGGTATTTTATGACGACATTAACAGACATTCCGCGCAAGACGACAAAGGGAACGGCGTTTCTTATCGAGGAGTCGGCGCCGCAAGACATTTTCACGCCCGAGGATCTGAGCGAAGAACATCTCGCCATCGGTCGCATGGTAGACGAGTTCTGGGCCAACGAAGTGGAGCCGAATCTGCCCGCGATCCGCGAAAAGAAGCCGGGCGTCGCGCTGGGTGTGCTGCGGAAGTCGGCGGAACTGGGTCTAACCGGGATGGCGATCCCGGAGGAGTACGGGGGCATGGCCATGGATCTGCCGTCGCTGATGGTGGCGTCCGAACACATGGGACGGGACGGCTCTTACGGGGGCTGGCACTCGGCTCACACCGGCATCGGCACGCTGCCCATCGTCTACTTTGGAAATGAGCAGCAGAAGCGGAAGTATCTGCCGAAGCTGGCCAAGGTCGAAATGCTGGCTGCCTACGCGCTCACCGAGCCTCTGGCGGGGTCGGATGCGCTGGCGGCTCGAACGCGGGCCGATCTCGCGCCGGATGGAAAACACTACCTGCTGAATGGCCAGAAGTTGTGGATCACCAACGGCGGCGCGGCCGATCTGTTCACGGTGTTTGCCAAAGTCGGCGGCGAAAAGTTCACGGCGTTTCTGGTCGAGCGGAGCTTTCCCGGCGTGAGCAGCGGGGCGGAAGAACACAAGATGGGCATCACCGGTAGTTCCACCACTGCCGTGTATTTGGACAACGTTCCGGTGCCGGTGGAAAACGTGTTGGGAGAGATTGGACGCGGGCACGTGATCGCATTCAACATCCTGAACATCGGACGGCTGAAGCTGGGTCCAGCCACGGCCGGAGCCGCGAAAAACGTGCTCACGATTTGCCTGAAGTATGCCAAGCAGCGCAAGGCCTTCGGCTCAGCGATTGCCGAGTTCGGCGCGATTCAACACAAGCTGGCGGAAATGGCGATCCGCATTTTCGTGACGGAGTCGATGGCCTGGCGTGTAGTAGGACTGATTGAGAATCTAATGAGCGTCGCGTCGACGGAGTCCGGGGACGGTTCCACTCGGGAACGGAAGGCGATCGAAGAGTTTGCGGCGGAGTGCTCGATGGTCAAGGTTTACGCCGCCGAGATGCTGGACTACGTGGTCGATGAAGGCGTCCAGATCCATGGCGGCTACGGATACCATCAGGACTACGCGGTGGAGCGCTACTATCGCGATGCGCGGATTAACCGTCTGTTTGAGGGGACCAGCGAAATCAACCGGCTGGTGATCACAGGGCAGCCTTTGAAGCGCGCGGCGCGGGGCCTTCTACCTCTGTTCGAAGCCGCTCGCGTTGTCCTGCAGGAAGCCGAGTCGCAACCCGCGAAGGCAGGCGCCGATGCGGAGCTGAGTCTGGTCCGGAACGCGAAGAAGATCGCCCTGCTAACGCTGGGAATTGCGCACCAGAAACACGGCGCGCAGCTCGAACAACAACAGGAGATCATCATGAACCTGTCCGACATCATCATGGAAGTGTTTGCGATGGAGTCGAGCCTGCTGCGCAGCCGGAAACTGACGGCGGCCGGTGGCGGAGTCAATGCCGCGGATGCCTGCGCCATGTATTTGCGCGATGCCATCGCACGGGTCGAACTCTCGTCGCGGACAGTGCTGAGCGCCTGCGCCCAAGGCGACGAACTGCGGCGGAATCTTTCCCGCGTGCGCGGGTACGCCAGTCACGATCCAGTGAACGCGATCGCACTGCGGCGCCTGATTGCAGGGCGGTTGCTGGCGAACGAGCGATACACGGTCTGAGGGATGAGATCAGCAACGAAGGAGGCAGCATGGCACTCACCAATCACAAGTTTCTTCTGGCGGCGCGCCCGGTAGGAATGCCGAAGCGCAGCGACTGGACCTACGCTGAAGAAGCGGTCGCCGAACCGAAGGAAGGCGAAATGCTGGTCCAGGTGTTGTACATCTCGCTGGACCCGGCGATGCGCATCTGGATCAATGACGTGCGTTCGTATATCCCGCCGGTGGGCATCCTAGAGGTGATGCGGGCGCTTGGGGTGGGGATCGTGAGGGCGTCGCGTAGCCCGCGCTTCGCGGTGGGTGATCATGTCTCCGGATCGTTCGGAGTGCAGGAGTATGCGCTGACGGACGGACGGGGCGTGACAAAGGTCGACGCGAGAATAGCTCCGCTGCCAAAGTATCTCAGCGTATTCGGCATGCCGGGCATGACCGCATATTTCGGGCTTCTCGATACGGGGCAGCCGAAGCCGGGGGAGATGGTGGTGGTCTCGGCGGCAGCGGGAGCCGTGGGCGCGGTGGTGGGACAGATCGCCAAAATCAAGAACTGCCATGTGGTGGGCATCGCGGGAGGAGTGGAGAAGTGCCGCTACATCGTGCATGAACTGGGCTTCGATGCGGCCATCGACTACAAGTCCGAAGACGTGAGCCGGTCCCTTCGGAAGCATTGCCCGGAGGGCGTTAACGTCTATTTTGACAACGTGGGCGGTACGATTCTGGACGCTGCGCTGGCGCAACTGGCGCGGGGCGCCCGGATTGTGATCTGCGGGGCAATCTCGCAATACAACAATACTGGCCCAATCGCGGGGCCCAGCAACTACTTGTCTCTGCTGACGAATCGCGCCACGATGAAGGGCACGCTGGTGCTGGACTACGTCGATCGCTACGCACAAGCCGGAGCGGAAATGGCGGGATGGATGGCGGCGGGCAAGCTCAAGTCGCGCGAGGATATTGTGGAAGGACTCGCAACCTTTCCCGAAACCCTACTCAAGCTTTTCAAGAGTGAGAACTTGGGGAAGCTCATGCTGAAAGTGGGCTAGGGCTTAAAGAGACGCGGCAAGCCGCGTCTCTACAGCGTGAGTACGTTCCATCGCCGTAAAGTAGGACTCGATGGCATTTGTCGACGGATTCCAGGCGCAAAACTCGTTCTGCTCGAGCATGCGAGTCACTTGTTTACTACCGACCAGCCCCAAGCGGCACACAACGAAATACTCGAGTTTCTTTTGTCGCAGGCTGGCGGAGGGCCGGGCCTGACAGCAGCAAGGTCATGAGTCCGTTCCATGGGCGAAAGTGAACCTCAAAATCGACATTCTCGGCACGCATACATGATCATCAAAACAATTCATTTGATGAATTTCGCGAACGCGGATACGCTCGCGCCCATTGTGGTGATGCGGCGCTCTGAAACGGCGAGAGCGTGCGGGAGTTGTTTGTTCTCATTGAGCAGATCCAAGAAACGGGCGAAGCTCGCTCGAAAACAATTCCGGCCGGAAAGCAGTCAGCAGGTTGGAAGAAAGCGGCTGGATGCTGGTAGGCGACCGGCCCTTTTGTGTGATTCAGACAAAGCCTGAGGTGGGGGGATATGTCCTCACGTATCCAGAAGGAGAATCCTATGAAGTCACTGCCATGTGTGGTTCTGTGCTTAGTGTTGGCGAGCAGCGTGGCTTTAGCGCAGGGTGTGGGCGCCTCCGGCGATATCCAGGGAACCGTGACCGATCCCTCGGGCGCTTTTCTGCCGAAGGCCACCATAACAGTGGCAGACACACAAACCGGCCTGCAGCGCACGGCAGTCAGCGATGCCACGGGTCAGTTCCGAGTGCCAAACTTGGCCCCGGCGACCTATGACGTTAGTGTGCAAGTACCGGGCTTCGCCAACGCCGTTCGCAAGGGGGTGGTGGTGAGTATCGGGCAGACCGTCGTCTCGGATTTCCATTTGAAGGTATCGCAAGTAGCCACCGTGATCGATGTGTCCTCGGAAGCGCCCGTCGTCGAGACCGAACGGAGCAGCCAAGCGAACAGCGTGTCCGAGAGATATATAACCGACCTGCCCATTGGCCGGCGCGACTACCTCACGTTCACCTTGCTGATGCCGGGCGTCAGCAACTCAAACACCATTGCCAGTAATGCCGACTATCGTGTGAAACAAACTCCGCAAAGCGGACTATCCTTCTATGGAAGCAACGGACGCGGGAACAGCGTAACCGTGGACGGCGGCGAGGCCAACGATGACGCGGGTGGCGTCCGCCTGAACGTAAGCCAGGACGCGGTGCAGGAATTCCAGATCAACCGCAGCAACTATTCGGCTGAGCTGGGTGGGGCGAGCGGCGCCTCCGTCAACATTGTGACCAAGTCGGGCACAAACAACGTGCACGGCGGTGTTTATGGTTTCTTTCGCAATGATGCGATGGATGCCCGAAACCCTTTCGCTTTCAGTCCGGCTCTGGCGCCAGGAGAAGCATTCTCGCTGACCGCTGAAGGTCAGCCGATCAAGAATTCTCTCAGCCAACAGCAATACGGCGGGACGATCGGATTTCCGATCAAGAAGGACAAAACTTTCCTGTTTGCCGCTTACGAAGGTCTGCGCTCCAATGCGCAGGACTCAGTCCCCTTGCTGACCAGCAGTAGTATCTTCGCTCCCACCGCAGGACAGCAGTCTATTGCCGGAGGCCTGACGGCTCAAGGCAACGTCACTCCGGTTCCGTGCCTGAGCGGCCCTGTGGGCGCCGCAGTGGCAGCAAAGCTAGGACTTCCCGCGCCCAATCCCTTCACTTTCCTGCCGGCGGCCACTTGTGCGGCCGTGCTGGGTGGGGCTTTGACCGTGAGCCCAGCCGCCGGCCCGCTTTCGCTTAACGCTTTCGTCATCAATCAAATGGAGAAAGACGGTGGGGTGTTTCCGTTCCCCATCCGGCAATACGAGGGATCCGCCCGTCTCGATCACCGATTCAGCCAGAGCGACTCGGTTTTCTTCCGCTATAGCGCTGCGAACCTCCAAGAGTCTGACCCGGACGTGCAAGCTCTGATCGGCTTCTCACGCGGCACTTCCATACTTAACTGGGACAGCACTCTGCAAGGCTCGTGGTTTCATCAATTCAGTTCGAATGCTATCAACGAAGCCCGAGTGCAGTGGAACCTGTACCAATTTAACGTGGACACGAATGATCCCGGGGGGCCCGGTCTGGACGTTCAGGGATATGGTTTCTTTGGGCGCCAAATCTTCTTACCCAGCCACAGTACAGTGCGCCGTTATGAGTTCGCCGACAATTTCACGCTGATCCGCGGCCATCACAGCATGAACATGGGCTTCTACGAGTTGATTCGCGGCAACAACACCAATTCCGACACTTTCTTCGGCGGACGTTTTGAGTTCCTGCAGTTGCCCGGTGACCTGCTCAGCCCCTGCATGGAGTTGCCTATCCTTTGCAATCTCCCGACCACCGCTTCCTCCCCCATCAGTACTCTTCAGTCGTGGGGCTTCGGTTTACCGGCGTTCTATGAGCAGGGCTTTGGCAATCCATCGTATATCGAGACCAGGCCGTTCACTGCCGGTTACTGGCAGGACGCTTGGCAAATCCGGCGAAACTTCACGCTTACCTACGGTTTGCGCTACGAAGTGGATTCGCAGTATGGGCCTCTCAATACCTATAAGAAGGACGTTGCTCCCCGGGTTTCGTTTGCCTGGGACCCGCGCAGCGACCAAAAGACGGTCGTCCGTGGCGCGTATGGGATCTTCTACTCGCCGATCTATGCGCAGATTCCCAATGTCGTGAAAACCCTGGGCAATGTGAACGGTACCCGGCAGATTGCCAATACCCTGGTATCAATCTTGGGCGTCTTTGGAACCTCAAACCCCTTCCAGAACTCCGCCGCGATCTACCAGATCCTATTTGGGGAAGGTAAGATTGGGTGCGGCACACCTCCTGCCGGGCAGAACGCCTGTATCTCGGAGACGGATGTAACCAGTCCTCCGATCGATCTCACAATCTCTAACACCGGCAAAACCCTCCCGCCGGGAACTGTGCTCTTCTCCGGACAACCGAATTACCGGCCGCCGCAGTCGCAGCAGGCCTCGTTCGGCATCGAGCAGCAGGTCGGAAACAGCTTGTCTATCTCCCTCAACTACATTTACGTCCACACCACCCACCTGCCTTGGGCGGTGGATAAGAACCTGCTGCCGGGAGCGCCAATCGTTACCGGCATCCCTTGCTTTGCCGGAGGCCCGTCAATATGCGGCGCGGACGGTCTGCCCACTAACGGCCTTCCTTTCCAGAACTGGGGAGACCCGTCTTGCTTCGCCCTTAACGAGACCTGTTTCGCGGATCCAAAACACATTATTCTTCAGAACAATCAATATTCCTCCCTTGCGAGCGCGGTTTACCATGGCGGCATTGTGGAGGTGAAAAAGCGCTTCAGCGATCGCTACAGCTTGATTGGCAGTTACACATATAGCAAAGCGATCGACGACTCGACGGATTTCAACAGCGATTACGCTGCGTTCGATGAGGTAGACCTCCGTGCCGAGCGCTCCCTCTCGGATTTTAATCAAAAGCACAAAGTGGTGTTCGCGGCTGTGCTAGACAGCCCGTGGGACCAGTCGCGCGTTTTTTCCGGTTTTGAGCTTTCTCCGATCGTGAGCTACAACAGCGGCCATCCTTTTAATCTGCTGGCTGGCGCGGACATCAACGGTGACGGTCACTTCACCAACGACCGTCCGCCAGGTTCTCCGCGCAACAGCGGACTGGGTCCCGATTACGTGGGCTTCGATATGCGCTTGAGCCGGACGTTCAAGTTCGGCGAGAAGTACAGCCTGCGATTCATGGCAGAAGGATTTAACATTGGCAATCGGACAAACTACGCCAGCGTGAACAATATTGTCGGCTCTGATTTCGCTCCGCCATTCAATGTTCACGGCACCGCCCGCCTCTCGCCCAGCCAGCCGCTGGGTTTCACGGCAGCTCTTCCGAAGCGCGATATCCAACTCGGCCTGCGCTTCGCGTTCTGAGGCGGGCGCTTCCTGGCGTCGAGTAGGCGGCCCATCCCGGCCACATCCCGGGATGGCCGCTGACGCTGGGAGCGGCGAACGCCAGGCATGGCACAGTGCTTGCGCCTGGAAACCACGCTGCTGCAAGTCCAGGTAAATGCCATGCCCACGCAGGAGACGATCTACGAAGTCGCGGATCGAGTCGCCACTATCACGCTGAATCGTCCGGACAAACTGAATGCCTGGACCGCCATCATGGAAGCGGAGGTACGTTCCGCAGTAGAGGAGGCGGAGCGAGACGAGAGCGTACGGGTGATCGTGCTGACGGGAGCGGGCCGGGGATTTTGCGCTGGCGCCGACATGTCGTTGTTGAGCGCCGTCGCTACTCAGGGACTGGATAAAGATGTCACCCGGCGGATTCAGTCCGGGGGCGCCCCGCAGGCAGGACTGCTGCCGGATTTTCAGCGGAAGTTTTCCTATTTTCTCGACGTCGCCAAACCCGTGATCGCCGCCATTAACGGGCCGACAGTAGGCCTGGGCCTGGTGATTG
>Ga0208827_1000576_pt1 | contig 17185 bp, 17 predicted proteins | sample Sb_taG_5_FD_187709 | JGI IMG/M metagenome (GOLD analysis project Ga0208827, IMG submission 187709) | Peat soil microbial communities from Weissenstadt, Germany - Sb_50d_8_FC metaG (SPAdes) (version 2) | ecosystem: Environmental > Terrestrial > Soil > Wetlands > Peat | place: Germany... | reverse complement strand
CGACAAGCAGAAAACGGCGGCCCGGGGAAGTTGAGACGTGCTGGACCTTGCCACGGTTCGCCGGAATCGTCCAGGGGGGGCCGCGCCGCGATCTTCCAGGGGCCAGGTCTTGAATCGCCCCTGCCAGACGTGGCCGGTGGAGTGATAATGCCGTTGGTAGCGGCGGACGTGGGCCGTGAGCAACCAGTGCATCCAGCGGCCTAGGTCTCCATCCCCCAAGGGCCAGAGAGCCAGATGAAAATCACGAATCTCCTGCTGATCTGACCTCCGACTCAAGCCGACCACCCCGTGTTAGAGGTGCCCGCATGCCACGCCTCACCGTTCTGACGGTCGTCGCCGTTCTCGGCCTCTCGACGACCGTCTTGGCTCAAGACGCCGTTGAGTTCGACACGCGCCGAGTGTTCGCGTGCCGGGAGATCCCGTCCCCACCACAGGCCGATTTGAGCCAAAATGTGATCGTGGTGGTCATCCCGGTCTCGGCCAACTTCAACGCCGCGGCCGGTGACACCGGGGTCGGATTAGAGCCCCGTTTGGGACGGTGCCGAAACTGACGCCAAGGCGGAGACCGGGGCGCCAACGCCGGGTCGCTCATCAGGCCGCCTTCGCTGTGTCCAGGGTCCCCATGGTGTTGGCCCGGCCTGCCGCTCGAGACTCACCGAGCATGTCCAAAACGAGCGGCCGAGGAGGGGGGCCTCGGTTCGAGCGCAATCGACGCTCGTCAACATTCAACTCGACCGAGCAACATGCCCGAACTGGTCACCGGGATCACTGGACGGGTGGAAAGCGGGGGGTGGATCGGGCTGAGCGCTCGGATCGAACCCGTCCGATTGCAAGAATGCTTTTGACTCGACGACCCTCCTGGTGGATCATGGATGTCGAGGCCGGCTTCGGATCCCGCCCGGTCCACTCCGGCTTCAAGCCCTGACGCATAAGCGGTCAGGGATGAATCTTGTCCGCAAGTCGTCAACCTTGCCCTCTCAAAGCACGCATGCACATGGCCGAATTCTCTACCCTGTCCGCCGTCGACCTCGGGTCGAATTCGTTCCGCCTGGAGATCGGGCGCGTGGTGGACGACCAGATCTACCCGCTCGACTCCCTCCGCGAGCCGGTCCGGCTCGCCGCTGGCCTGACGCCCGACAAGCGGCTCACCGAGGAGGCGCAGCAGAGGGCACTGAAGGCCCTCGCGTGCTTCGGCGAGCGGCTCCGCGGGCTCCCCCCCGAGACGGTACGCGCCGTCGGCACCAACACCCTGCGGGTGGCCAAGAATGCCAAGGACTTCCTCACCCGCGCCGAGGCGGTACTCGGCTCCCCCATCGAGGTCGTCGCCGGGCGCGAGGAGGCCCGCCTCATCTACTTGGGCGTGGCGCACAGCCTGCCGGTCACTCGCGACAGGCGGCTGGTGGTCGACATCGGCGGCGGCTCGACCGAATTCATCATCGGCAGCGGGTTCAGGCCGCACCAGTTGGAAAGCCTGTACATGGGTAGCGTCAACTGGAGCTTGAGGTTCTTCCCCGGCGGCAGGATCAGCAAGAGCGCCTTGAAGCAGGCGGAGTTGGCAGCGCGCGTGGAGCTGGAGACCATCGCGCGTGAGTTCTCCGCCGGCCACTGGGAGGCGGCGGTGGGCTCCTCCGGAACGGCGCGCACGCTGGGTGAGATCCTGCAGATGCGCGGGTGGAGCGATGGCGGCCTCACGGCCGATGGCTTGGAGCAACTCCGCGCGGAGCTGATCAAGGCAGGTGACGTGGGCAGGCTCGAGTTCCCGGGCCTGCGTCCCGACCGCATCCCTGTGCTGCCGGGCGGCTTCGCCATCATGTCCGCTATCTTCTCCGAGTTGGAGGTGCCGCGGATGGAGTTGGCCACCGGCGCCATGCGCCAGGGCATCCTCTATGACTTGCTCGGGCGATTCCACCACCACGACATGCGGGACGCGACCGTCGCGCAGTTCATGAAACGCTACCACGTGGACAGCCGGCAGGCACAGCGGGTCGAGGTGCTGGCGCTGGACCTGCTGCGCCAGTTGTCCCTCGACCTGCGGACCAATCCCGAATACCCGTTGCACTTGCTGTCCTGGGCGGCGCGCCTGCAAGAGATTGGCCTGTCCGTCGCGTACTCGGGCTATCACAAGCACTCGGCCTATATCCTGAGCCACGCCGACATGCCCGGTTTCTCCAAGATGGAACAGGCGCACCTCGCGCTGCTGGTGCTCGCCCATCGCGGTAACATGGAGAAGATGAAGGGTCAGATCACCGACTCGCTCGACCTGGCCATGGTGATGGCCCTGCGCTTGGCGGTGCAGCTCCATCGCAGCCGCAGTGACGTGCGCCTGCCCCCGATGGAGGCCCACTACGACGGCAAGAGGTTTGAGCTGAGGCTTGATCCGGGGTGGCTCGCCGCCCACCCGCTCACCGTTGCATCGTTCAGTGAAGAGGTGAAAGAGTGGAAGAAGCTCGGCGTGGGGCTGCAGATCCGCGACCTGGAAGTGGTCGAGACCGACGAGGAGCCGGCGGCAGCGGACGGCGAGTAGCCGGAGTCGAGATACTGCTCCAGGATTTGGTGCCCGCCAGGAGGGAGTTCCGGGGACGCCCTACGCAACTCCGGCGGGACTGGTCTTTGCTCAACCTGGGTCAAGCGGCGTAGGACCTCGTCAGGAGCGTCACTGCCATAGCACGCAATGAACGCCCGCACCCTTGCGCCGGGAAGATCCGCTTGGGCCGGCCTCAAGAAAGACGCTCAACGGCTTCGACCTGCCAATCGGAGGGCTACTATTGGGCAGCGGACAGGTCGCCTTCCACCGGCCCGTTAACATCACGATGGGCGGCGAGTTGGCTCATCTGCGCGGCTTGTTCCATGCACGCACGCACAAAACAATTCGAGCCTTTATTTTATTCTTGAGGTCATTTCTTGGCTGTGATCAGATGACTTTATAGGTAACCGTTCAGTCTCCCCTTCTGGCATCAATTATGCGGGAAAGGGCCTGATGATCGTTAAACACGTTGCAATTCCTGGCCACCTCTGTATCCTCGTCATACATGACGGAGCCTCCTCCGAGCCCTGTGGCCTCTTGTCCTGAGTGCGGCCAACTCCGGGCTGCTTTGATTGCCCCGGTTCAGCACGTGATAGCATAGATTGGCGGCTGAGGCACGGGCAGTACGCGGCATCGCGGTCTGTCCTGGAAAGAGCGTCGACGGAGATAAGTCCCTTTCCCTTCTTACCCAAAACCTGATCACAATTCACTATGTCCCCTTCGCCCCCCGCTGCGGTTCACGACGTGCCCGTTGAGGATATGTGTCACGGAGTCGCCCTGCGCGATGACCTCGGCGGTGTTCCACCCTTCGACCTCGAACTCGCCAGCGAGGTGCTTCTGGTAGCTGATTCCCCTGCCGCCGAGCACCCGGGCCACGCCGCCGTGGGCGGGCTCGAGGAACGTCGGCATCGTCTCCTCGCGGGTCTTCGGGTCGGTCCAGGAGTCGAGCTGGAAGCCGTGGAGGGCGATCAGGTCACCCACGTTGGTCTGCTCCACCTGGAACTGGAGCGCCTGCGGCCAGACTGCGTCGGGGCCCAGGATATGGTAGTAGATTCCCGCGTCGCGCTTCAGCGCGTAACGGGGCTGGAACTTCTTCGAGCCCCAGCGATACTGCACCCGGAGGTGATAGTCGCCGTACTCCTTCTCGGTGGCCATGTAGCCCATCACCACGCGGTCGCCGGCGGCGGCGTTCCTGTACAGGTGGATGACGCCGTTCTCGATGGTGATCACGTGATCCGGATCGGCATTCTTATCGTGTTTCTGGAGAAAGGTGTACCAGCCGGTGAGGTCGCGGCCGTTGAAGAGCGGGGTGAAAATCTCATCCTTCGCCGGGGGATCGCCCGTGCCCTGGGCCGGCACCGCGAGGGCAAGGCTCGCCAAGATTGACAGGGAAATTGTCCGCATCACAGGAACCTTCCTGAAAGCGGCCGGCACGGGGCAGCCCGGTCCACGTCGAAGTGATCCCACGGGAAACCGCGTTATCGAACGGATGCCTGGAAGCGGAGACGGGCGAGGTGCATTGACCTTTGTCTCGTGTTCACCCCAAACTGTCTTGTCGCGGCGAGCGGCTCCCGTCAACGGTATAAGCGCACGCGGCGGATAAGGTGTCGGGAGCCTATTTCGGGCACATTGACGCAAGAAAGTAATTTTCGGTTCCGGACACCTTCTTCCACCCCCTTCTCAGGGTGTGAGAGGCGGCAGTCCGAGCTTGCGAATCACGTGCATCGGCAGAAAGAGATGATGCGGGTTGTCGAGCAAGGGAGCGAACCCAAACTTCAGGTAGAAGTTCCGGGCCGCTTCATCGATCGCATCGACTTCGACCGCCCGGATTCCGACCTGTCCCGAGAGGTATTCAGCCCGTCGTAATGCATCGATTAACAGGAGGGAACCCAACCCTCTCCCCTTGGCAGACCCGTCCACGGCGAGGCGACCAAGGAGGACCACGGGCACGTCCAGTCGGGGCAATCCCCTCGCCTGATCGGCGGGGAGAGCCTTGTGGGTGACCCGGTGGTTCGAGATCGCATAGTAGCCGAGGACGACAGTCTCGCCTCTCCTGGTGGCGACGTAAGTCCGAGCAAGGTCCCGCTTCTCGAACTGGCTGGCTCTCAGCTTGAGCCAGTCGGAGAGCACGTGGTTGCCGCAGTTGAATAACGACCGGTCGTGATTCGACCCGAGCCGCTCAATGATCCAGTCGTCGCCAGGGAATTCAGCCAAGGTGCTTCTTGTACCTCTTGGCGGCCTTGAGTAGTGCCGGGTTTGGCCTGGCTTCGGCGTCGTCCAGGAGGGCGATGAAGCGGTCCCGGTCCCGGTCGCCCAGGACCGTCACGTTCCTTTGCTCGATAACGGTTCGGGCCTGCCGAACGAGGGTACTAACGGCGAAGTCGCTGACGGACTGTCCCAGCGTGGCGGCGGCCTCCTCGATGACCTCCTTGAGATCGGCCGGCAGCCGGAAGTTGAGCCGGGCATCTCGGGCTCCGGTAGCCATGATTCACCCCCACTGGGTCAGACAAAGGGGAATTCTCGGAGCGCGGATCATTCACGACGAGTCGCGTCGGGGTAGCGGCTCTCGAGATCGTTGAGATAACGGTTGATCTGATAAAGGCTTTGCTTGTGAGTCTTGGGAAATCGCCGCTCGAACCAGTTTTCGACCTTGCCGAATGCCTTGGGCCAGAGGACAAGCCCGCCGGCGATGGCGGCCGGAGTGCCGACGACTCCGGGGAGAATGATGCCCAGCACTCCCACGGTCATGAGCATGACGCCCAGTTCCCTGGGAAGATCCTTGATCCGGCGGAGCTCGGCTTCCTCTTCGGGAGTCAAGACAGATTCCGCGTGGACCTGCTCGGGGTGGCCGGACGGTTTCGGATGCTCTCCGCCGGCGGGCGGTGGCTCCGAGACGGCCCGACCTGATTCATGGTCTGGCGATTGCTGGCTTTCACTCTCCAAAGTCATCAGTGTGGCCGGCGTCAAGATGTCCTCCATCGTCAACTTGCGATCCGGGACACCCGGCGTCGCGAGACCCGGGCGAGTTGCTGTTCGAGTCCACGAATCGCGGCCGAGGTGCGTGCGTAGGTGCTGTACGTGCCCAGGTTGGTGATTGCCACCGTCGTGAGCGAGGAGAAACCGAGGAAGAACGCCCCGGCGACACAGAAGAGGTTGGGGATCCAGGCCGAGCCCTGAGCCACCAGGAGGCGCCTGCGATGGATCCGCGTGACTTCGTAGAGCACGCCGAGCCGGGCGAGATCAGGCTGGAGCAGGACGATCCCAGCGGGGTTGCGATCCAGGTTTTCGACGCCGTCAGCGTCGAGTGAGATGGCCACGTCGGCTTCCCGGGCGGCCCGGGTGCGGAGCAAGCACTCACCGGCGTATGCGACCTTGAGCCCGCGCTTGCGGCAGCCGCGAATGAGCTGAACCAAGTCGTTGGTCGCGAGTCCGCCGTGATGAAAATCGACTCCCAATCTCGTCGCAAGGTGGCGGACCCGGGGCTCGTCGCTCTCGGAGATCAGCCCGATGGCCAGCGGATGATGCGCCTTTGTTCGCAGTTCCTGAAGGGCGGTCGCGGCCGCCAGACGGGACGAGGGACGAAAATCAATCAGGCCGGCAATCTGGCCGTTGACGCCGACCATCAAGGAATCAATGGGACTGGTCTGAGGCCCGCCGCGGGGACGCGCGGCCGGGTTGGTCCCAGGCCCCTGGCCCCCCAGATTACCAACCTTGATCACCTGCTGCCGATGGATCAGGGTCACGTCCGTGTCGTAACTGGTGGGGATTCGATCCAGCAAGGTGATTCGCCGCGACCGGCAGGCCGCCCGGAGGGCCCCGGCCCGTTCGTCATCCAGATCGCGCAGCGCGGATGCCGCGTACCGCAGCATCTGGAACTCGGTATGCCCGGGAAAGACCCGCACCGAGGCGACTTCCGGCTCGAGCGACTCGAGCGCGGGGTGATGGTCGAGGAAGAGTACGTCCGCCGTCGCCAGCCGATCGATGGCCTCCGGGTCTCGCACCACGATGCCCTGCTGATAGCAGAGCGACAGAGCCTGGAGGGTTTCGAGCGGGTAGGCCAGGCCGGGGCCTGAAGCATAGTCGGTGTCGAGGATCGCCAGTGCCGTCGGAGCGCCACCCAGAGAAAATCCCAACCCGGCTGCCAGCAGCGTCGGCCCGACCACGCGGCTCGCGAATTTCTCTCCCTTGAGCGTGGGCGTCTTGGTGCCGAGCTGGTGGTTCGCCGCGGTCAGGGCGACGCGGGCCAAGGTTGCGGCCCGGCTCTTCGATCCTTCCCCGCACGTTTCGACCTGAAAATCACCGCTGAGCACGATCGAGCCCGCGTAGACTGCCTCGTCGGGGCCCTTGCGGGTCATTCCGATGGCTCCCCGAACGAACCGTTCGTCGATCAGCCCGTGCCCCTTGATGATCCGGCCATCAACGCAAAGCTTTTCGCCCACCGACGCCAGGATCACGTCTCCGGGAGCAAGCCGCTCGGAGGGGACCTCGACCTCGACACCGCCCGCGGCCTCGACCCGGGCAAAGCGCTGTTGCTGGATGACCTCTCCGAGGAGCCGTCGCCGGGCGCTGGCAAGCTGCTGCTGGTACTGTCGCTTCCAGAGCCGCAACATCCAGTTCATCGCGGCCCAGGGAAGGAACTGTCCGGTGGCAAGCGTGCCCGCGGCAATGGTCGTGTAAAGCACGGGCAAGCCGAGCTGGCCACGACCCAACTGGCTCGCTGCGTCGCGGAACATCTTCAGGTTCGAGCCGACCAGCAGCGCAGCGGTCGCCGGCCAGACCGAGGGAACCACGAAATCACTCACGACCGAAAGAGCGACGGCCGAGTTGACCAGGCCAAACTGGACCGGGACCGGGTCACTACCCACCGCGATCTCCAAGGGCAGCGAGTCTGGCGCCGATTCGAGGGCTCTCAGAAGCCGCTCGGTCCGGGTCTGTGCCGGATCGAAGCGGATCTTCAGGGTTCCGGAGAGCGGCCGAACCACGCTGCTGAGCACCCCGTGAACCGACTCGATCCGGTGGGCGATTCGCCGGGCAAGGGCGGAGTCTGCCGCCACGATCTCATGCCGCAGGCAGAGCACGCCGGGCTGATCCCCGACCACCTCCCACGTGGACAGGAGGCCGTGGTGGCGATGGATCGTCAATCTTGATTTCGCCAGATCCTGCGGCAAGAGATTGACAGTCTGAGGCCCGGGCGCGGCCTCGTGTGTGCCCCGCAGTGCGGCCGCCAGTCGCTGCATCAGGTCGACGGCGCCCAGCTTGCCTCGCTCATAGCGGATGACGGCCGTGGATTGGGGACGATCGATCTGAACGCTGCGTACTTCCTCGACCGAGAAAACCCGCAGCAGGAAGCGGCCGCAAAGTTCGGCCCCTGTTGTACCAAAGACCTCCTCGTCGCGGAGCTGGAGCGTCTGAGGCCCCCAGCTCACTCCGACCCGGGAGGGTTGCGGTGTTTTTTCGTGGGGTTTGGCGTCGATCACCATGCGGGACTCGGGGCAAGAGGTGGAGAGGAAGGCTCCGAGGGAGTCTGTACGGCGGACGGGACCTGTTTTAAATCAAGTGGAGTGAGAAACCACGAACGGCTCGAGCTCGCCACTCTCGACCCACTGCTCGAGTACGGCGGCGATCTCGCTCTCTTCGCGATCGAACACATTGAAGATCGAGCGCAGCTTGTTTCGCTGCCGATTCACCTCGAGTCCGAAATAGCACAGAACCAACGAGGCGACAAGGAGCGGGAAGATCGGAATTCCTTCTTCATTCATGGTCAGGTCCTCGAGTGAAGTGGATTGCACGGTTAGAGTAGTTCGAGCGACGCACCGGAGGTTTCCCGGAGCAGCTTCACCATGTTGCCCAGGCCCTCGCGGTGAAGCTCGCGTTCGACCTCGCACGACAGGCAGTCGGCCGTGCGGTGCGTGGCGACGAACTTGAGGAATTCCTGCAATTTAAACAGGGCCTGCTGGGGGTTCTTGATGATGCCCAGGTTCAGGCGAAAGCCGTGATAATTCGCCTTTTCCTTGGATTGGTCCTTCTTGGGACGGTAGATGTCATAAACCACGATCATCGGATCACGGCCGATGTGCTCGGGAGCCGTCTTGAGGATCTTGATCGACTGTTCGCGGCTCAGAATGTAGACCGGGTCCTGCGGATGGTAGTGATGGAACAGGGGCATGTTTTCGTGGAGGACCTTGGAAACAGGCCCATTCCAGCCGGTATCGATCAAGAAAACGTGAAATCGCGGAGTTTCCGGGGTCAGTGGCTGCTCGCGAACCTTGGGCCGGAGGTGGAGCTGTCGCCCCGATGCGGCATGCTTGCTGGATTGCTCACCCATCGTCGGAGTCCCGCCTGAGAGGTGCTGTGCCGGCGAATCTCCCGGCACAGAGTCGCGCGAGGCGTTACAGGTTCAAGTCATTGGCGATGCTGTCGATGAACTGAACGGCGACCTGCCGGTTCTCATGGGTGGCCAGCATCTTGGCGGCCAGCGAGAGCTCGGCGTCAACCCTCAGTGTCTCCTTGTTGAACTGGACGATGAACGAGAGCCATCTCGTCTTGATGGTCATCTCAGGCTTGGCCGGGTTCTGGAGCAGTTCCGAGGGCACCGGGATCTCATGCTGCCGCCGATGAAACTCGAAGCGGATGGCCTCAAGCGTCGGCTTGTCCACGGGACGCTTGAGCCGTCGCTCATACAGCTTTTCTCGCCAGGCCATAGGCTTGCCTCATCTCCTGTTCGTGCTTCTTCTCTGCCTCGATCTGGGCAATTTTCCTCAAGGGCAGCATGCCGTTGGCCAGGGCGCCTATTGCCGAGACATTGTTGGTGATGACCGAGGCCATGATTCCGAACCCCATTGTAAAGACGCCGGCGATACATGCAATGTTGGGTACGAGAATCATGCCCCAGCTTCGCTTCACGTTCCGATCCAGGTCACGGGCGATGTCACGGAGATCGCAGAGCTTGGATAGCCCCTGTTCCATGAAGACAATGTGGGCCGTGTCGGTCGCGATCGACGAAGCGCCCCGCAACGAGATCGACACGTTGGCCTTCTTGAGAGCGATCGAGTCGTTGATCCCATCGCCCACGAAACAGACTTTCCTGCCTTCCTTCTGCAGCTTCTCCACATAATCGGCCTTGTCGGCCGGCAGGACCTGGGCGAAGTAGCGATCCATTCCCAGCGACTCGGCCAGTTTGCGGGTAGGCGCTTCGTGATCGCCGGAGATGATGGCGAGGTGCTTGATCCCCCTCTCTCTGAGGCCCTTGACAATGTCTCGGACCTCGGGGCGAACCGCCGCGTGCAGCTCGATGGCACCCCCGACCACGCCATCCACCCCCACCATCACCATTGTATGCCCTTCGCCGTGAGCCTCCTCCAGGGCGTCCCTGACTTCCTGGCTCATGGGCAGGCCTTCGAGCTCCATGAACCGCTTGCTGCCAACCCGGATCATGCTTCCGTGGATGTGGACCGTGATCCCGTAGCCAACCTTGTACTGCGTGTCGTCGGTCGTGGGAAGGTCGAGGTTGAGCTCTTTTGCCTTGTGCAGGATGGCCAGGGCGATGGGATGATGGAACTTCTTCTCGGCCGCGCCCGCGTAGAGGAGGATTTCCTCGGGGGTATGATCGGGGCTGGCGATGACCCGGCCGACCTCGGGTCGTTCGCGGGTCAGCGTACCGGTCTTGTCGAAGAGAACGGTATCAACCTCGTTCATCAGTTCGAGGGCTCGTCCATCCTTGACCAGGATGCCCTTGCTGGCGCAGAGAGCCAGCGAGGAGAGCATGGCCAGGGGGGCGGCCATCCGGATGCCGGTGCCGAAGTCGCTATTGAGGACGGCCACCGCGCCGAAGGGACCCATGGTGGCCAGCCCGACTGCCCCGATGGTCAGGGTTGGAATCACGGCCTTGTCGGCCAGCACTTCACCCCTGTGCTGGGAGCTCAGCTTGTAGCCGGCCGTGTCATTGAGGATCTGGCTGATCTTGGCCGACGCCGTCTCGCTGCCGGATTTCTCCACCGAGACCAGGATCTTGCCGGCCACCAGCAGGGTCGAGGCGAAAACCCGATCTCCCACGCCTTTCTCGGCCGGAGTCGACTCACCGGTCAGGGCGTGCTGGTCGATCATCGCCAGACCTTCGGCAATGATCCCGTCGACCGCGACCACCTCGCCGGTATTCACGACGATGATGTCGCCGGCTTGCAGCCGGTCGAGCGAGACCTGCACTTCAACGCCGTCGCGGTAGAGCCAGACGAACCGCGGCTGCTTGCCGAAGGCGTTCAGGAGCAGCTTCTTGGAGTTGTCCTGGGTTTTCTTGACCAGGACCCGGCCGAAGCCGAGGCACCAGCAGAGAACCGCCCCCGGAAAGATCGACATGGTCCCCAGGCAACCCAGGACCACGATCGCGTCGAGAACGTCGACCCCCAGCCGCTTCTCTTCGACGAGCACCTCGCGGGCGCCCTTGAAGGTGGGGATCGAGGTGTAAGCGAACAGGGCCGCGGCCACGGGCAGCAGCCCGGGCGCGGCGAACTGGGCCACGGCCGCCAGCGGCATCGAGACAGTGCAGAGCGGCAGATGCAGGTCGGGCCGGTCCTTGTGCGGCGGATGCTCGGCTGTAGCCAAGGCGCCGTCGATGATCTCGATGATCTGGTCGCGCGTCAACTCCTTGGGATCGTACTGGACTAGGACCGTGCTGGTCAGCGGATTGGTCTTGTACGCGTCCACTCCCAGGACGCTCATCAGCTCGCGCTCGATGGCCTGGCAGAGGTCGCTCTTGCGATGAATCGCCGAGTTCTTGATCCGCAGTCGTCCCGGGATCTCGGACTTGACCTCCCAGTTCGTGACGGCCGACCCATAACGAAAGAAGCGGATCTGGCCCTGCTCGTTGCGGATCGGAGTCACCCTGGTGATTGTCACGCCATGAGGTCCGTTCGCATTGGTTGCAGGGGCCGCGGCATGGCCATTCGTCTCGACCGCCGCGTGACCGTCCGAGCCGGCCTCGCCAGTGGAAGGGGCGTGGATGTGGAGGCCGTCCTTCCCATTCTCCCGGCCAGGGGCCAGGCAGGTGGAGATCCTCTGAACGACGTCAGGAAGGGCGAACGAAGTGTGGCAGAATCGCAAGTCGGCGTGCGGCGGTTGCCCGGTGTTCTGATGCGAATTGATCGTGACGTCGGTGATCTCCGGAGCCTGAAAGACCCGCTCAAGGAACTGCCGGCATGTCTCGTTGCCCGGTTCGGCAAAGAGATCGCGGCTCTCAAGACGAATCTGGCCCTCACTGGGAAAGCTGATCGCGATGTCCATGGTTGCCCTTGGGTTTATCTCGTGCGGTTCGTGATGGTCTCATCATCGACAAGGCATTCACCATCGCCCCACGAGATCGGGAGGCCGTCTGGCGGGCCGGACTGATGTTGATCGAACCAGGACTGTTCCTGCCAATGTGTCGGTCCGTCCGTGACCCCGCCTTTAAGTCAAGAAGAGTCGACAAAGATCCGTCGAGTCGAGAGAGAAGTCAGCAGCGGTGATCGAGCGGTTTCAGATATCCCGCGATCGGACGAGGAAAGGTCTCTCAGGTCGTCCTAGCTTCCGCCGTGTCGCTGGGAGTCGCCGCGGGCGAGGCCGATTGCTTCATCTCGGCCATGGCGTCCTGCACGGCCTCCACCTTCTCCGCCACCTTCTTGGCCATCTCCGCGTACGATTCGCCAAACGCCGAGCCGGCACCCGCCAGTGCTCCCGCGAGCAGCGGCCCGAACTTCTCTTTCAGGAGAGGATAATTGGCACCCGCCGCCGCTCCAATCACGAGCCCGGCGGTGAAGAACATCGCTTCTGATCTGGTCATCGGCATCGCGGTCTGCCTCCGGTGCGTGGAATCAAAACAGGTTCATGAGATCGCGTATCTCACCAGTATCGGAGATTCGGTCCGATTCGTCGAGAGACGAGATCTCGGCTGAGTGGCGCAGTGTCTCAAATCCGGAAGGCCCGAGCATCATGGCCCAAGATCCGTGTCGTCCATTCGCGCGTCCGGGTAATCCGTGAGTCGCCTGCTCAGGACTGACCGATTGCCGGCGAGGGCTCGCCAGAGGGGGCCTCGAGCTTCCGCTTCCTCATCTCGTCCACCATGTCCACGGCCGCGTGGGCACCATCGACGAGCCCATGAACGAGCGGGTTGTCCTTGGGAACCGAGCGGGCGACCAGGACGGTCGGGAACACCACGCCATAGGAAAGCGTATAGCATGTCGTATATACGAACCGCGACACGAACCGGTTCACCCCCGGAAGCGCCTGGTCAACCTTCGCCTTGGCGTCGGAGGCCCCGTCCCTGGCCGCCTGAACCGCGTGCTCCATCGCGTCGGCAACCGTTTTCAACGGATCGGAGGCCTGGGCTTCGACAGAAACGTTGTCGCTCATGGGTTTTCCTCGTCAAGAATCTGAAAATCGAAGGTGATCACGCGATCACGCTGGAGTGCGGTCGAAAAATTATACGATGGACTCGACCGCAATCCAAAGTCACCATCGGAAGAGAGACTGAGTGAGTAAAGTCTAGCTTATCGCCAAATTTTAAGGAAAGGATAGGCTAGTCTAAACGATAACACAAAGAGGATAATTTGCGGTATTTGGGAAGTCAAGCGATTTCTGAGCGATTACGGTGTCGCAAGACCTTTCCCGCCTTCCCTTTCTGAGATGCTGCTCGCGACATTTCCGTCGCCAGCGAGTTTTGGGATCGCCTCTAAACCGGTCCGGGTAACCTGGAATGAGTTTCCTCGGGGACATGGTTATTCTTCAACGGGGTGTGTCTGAAGTCTTTCGAATTCCCAGCGCGGAATCTTTTCGAATTCCCATGGCACCAGGCATCTACAATGCCACGGCGAAACCGAGGAAGGCGATCGTCGTGGGGGAGAATTGGGTCAGGCCGAAGTTGTAACTGCCGTAGATGGCCAACCGGTCGTTGACCGTCCAGATGCCGCCGACACCCGTCACGACGGCGATGGGATTTCGGGTCTGAGTTCTGACCGTTTCCAGCAGGTCGAAGCGGCGCAGTCGAGGCAACGCCGCGGCGTTGTAAAATCCTTGCCAGAAGACGTCAAAATCCTTAACGACCTGGTGCTGCAACGACCACTGGTAGCTGAATTGATAGATATTCAACCTGAAAGGACCCTGGTTCCCAGTAAGTCCGAAATTATGCTCGTAACTGAACCCAAGCGGCAGCGTGTGGTCAAACAGCAGAGCGGTGGAGGGCTGGGTGCCGCTGTTGAACGCAGGGGAGCCGAAGGTGGTCTGGATGTAGATCTCCACCCCCATGGCGGGGATCCAGTACCTGGTGTTCTCCTCCCAGAAGTTGATCTTGAAGTCGAAGGCCAGGGGTGAAACGCCGGTTGTTGCCCCCTTTCCCTTGGTCGCGGTCAGGCCGTTGGAGAAGAGCCGCAGCTCAAGGTTGTCGGTCAGGCCGTAGCGGAGCAAGTATTCCCAGTTGTACTGGGGAGGAGTGATGGTGCTTGGCCCGTAAAAACTGACCGGCGAGTTCTCGATATACACGCGACCCTTGGGCAGCGTGTACGCACCGTTGGGGAAGTTGGCGGTATCGGGGTCAGGATCGCGAATGTCGATCTTCATCCGCCGCCGGAACTGGTTCTGAGTGGCTAGGGTTGGATCTCTCTCCGCCAGCAGCCAGCGGTCCTCGAAGATCAGGTTCATGAGCCAGGGAAAGAGGAAGCGGTCGTGCTCTTCGTCGATACCGAACCGGTCGTGGTAGATTTTTGCCGGGTCGGCATGGATGTCGGGATAATTGAACTGCGGTTCCTCTCCGGGCGCGACCTCACGCTGGAGGCGATTGCGCGCGATCGGGTTCAGACCGCTCATCTGTGGGCCGGCAGGACTGGCCAGAGGTCGTCCGGCGGCGGCGCTGGCCAGTGTGCTGCCTGGGCTCGCGGGAGAATCCGAGCCTGCCGGATTGGCCACGGGGTCCAGGGCGAAACCGGGAGGGGCGGAAGCCAGGTTGCCGACAGGAGGGGCGGGCGCTGGGGGATCCGGTTGCGGAAGCGGCGGCGCCGACCCCACTGGTGCAACCACGGCTGCTGATCCCGCGTCCTGCGGTCCGCCCTCCTGATCGGCTCCGGGGTCCTGGCCGCGGACGATCGGGTTCTCGAGGAAACCGGGCAGCGTGGCCCTTTGGTTCGTGGGAGGGTCATTCAGCACCCCGCGCGGCGGTGCTGACCGTACGCTCGGGTCGAGACTTTTCGCAGACCGATGTCCGGTCGTCATGCATCCTGGCAGCGCAAGCATCAAGACCCCGTAGACCAGGCGGGATCGCGAAAAACACCCTGCTCGCTCCCAGAGCTGGAGGGTCCACCAGGATTTCGGCGACCCGTTGCCGACAGGAGATCGCATGAATGCGTGTTCCTCGCGGTCGATTCGTACAGCCGCGATTCGATATGGGCGCGGCGCGGTCCACGAAACGGAGGTGATCGATAGTCTTTTTATCGTCACTACAACCGCGAGAATTGATACATCTTGTGAGACGAACAAAATCGCCCGAAGTCTCCAGTTTCGGATGGTGAAGACCCGCGCCGACCGAGATCTTCAGATCTCATTGGAGAGAATGTTGATCACCAGGCCCAGGATGGCGGTCACGTAGAGGAACGAGATGACGGCATGGAAGAGAGTGATCCGCCGCATCGATCGACTGCTCACCGTCACATCCGAAGTCTGATAGCACATGGCGATCGTGAAGGCGTAGTAGATAAAATCCCAGTAATCTGGTGGCTCGTCGTTGGGAAAACTCAAGCCTTTCCTGACGGGAAGCGCGGGATCGCCCTCGTCCACGTCGTAATACCGATGGGCGTAGTAGAACGCGTAGAAAACGTGGAGGAGAATCCAGGACAGCACGATCGCCAGCAGAGAAGAGACGGTGTGGATTCTCTTGTGGAGCGGAGTCCAGTTCTTGGAGGTGTTGGCCATGAAACCCACCCCGGCCATGCTGAGACTCGAGAAGACCACGGCCGTCATGACGACGAATCTATTACTCGGCTCCCGATCCTCGTAGTAGTCCTGGATATCTTGTGCTGTGATCCGGTTGATCCGGTACGCATGTAGAGCCAGGAACGAGGCAACGGCAAGGTCGTAAGCGAGCGAGATCCGCAGGCCGGTTTTCAGCGGGAACGTCAGCAGATAGACCGCGATCGCTATCAACGAGGCGATTATTAATCGCCTCTTCAGATCGACAAAACGGAATATGAGCTTTCTCGGCGCAGGGGTCATTGAGCAACCAGGCATGTCAATGGGGAAATGTCGCAGCGGCAGGGCGGAATTACGATGTAACGCCGATCACGGCTGAGCCACGGCGGCCGGGAGAGACAACAGCGGATTGGGCGGATCGGTCTTGGGGTGGTGGAAAAAACCAATTCCGAACATGACGTAGACGGCGATGAGCATCAAGCCTTCCAGCCAGCTCGACTCGCCGTCGTATGTCAGGTTTCGCGTCAGATAGATCGCCATCACGATCGCGATCAGCTCGAGCGGGGAAAAGATCAGGTCCATGTTCTGGCCCATGATCACTCCCAGGAACACCAGCACGGGAGCGACGAGCAGACCCACCTGAGTGCTGGCGCCCACCGTGATTCCGATGCACAGGTCCATCTGGTCCTTGCGAGCGAACCGAATTGCGTTGAAGAGCTCGGCGGCGTTTCCGACCAGAGCCAGCAAGAATACCCCGGCAAACCGCGGAGTCAGGTGCAAGCTCTCGGAGGCGGGCTCGAGGGCTCCGGTGAGGATCTCGCTCATGATCGCCAGGGCGATCGTGACCGCGGCCAGAATGCCCAGTGCCTTGTTCCTGCTCCAGCCAGTCTCTGACTGGTCTTCCGCCTCATCGGGCCGCTCTTCCTTCTCTTTCAGATTCGCCCTGACCCCCTCCTTGCCGATCACCGACTTTTGAGTCACGAAGATCGCAACCAGGCTCGCCAGATAAACCAGGAACAGGAGGGCCGCGACTTCCAGACTGATCCTCCGGGAGGCTGAAGCACTGAACCGGGTCGCCGCCGGGATGATCAGGCCAAAAGAAGCCAGCGTGAGCAGCGCGGTGGTCATCCTGGCCGCCTGAGTATCAAACCGCTGATTCCGGCGATGTTTGATCCCGCCGGCGAAAAACGCGACTCCGAGGCCAAATAGCAGGTTGCCGATGATCGAGCCCGTCAGCGAAGACTTCACCATGTTGACCAGGCCCGCGCGCAAGGCGAAGCCAGAGATGATGATCTCGGGCGCATTCCCCAGCGTAGCATTGAGCAGGCCGCCGATGGTCGGGCCCAGAAATTTCGCGAGGGCCTCGGTGGCGTCGCCCATCAACCCCGCCAGGGGAACGATTGCCAGCGCCGATGCCAGGAACACCAGAATCGGACTGGCCCCGAACCAGCTCAGGCCGATTCCGATCGGGAGGAATACCAGCAGCCAGTTCAGGGTCATTGCCTTGCTCCATCGGCGGCATGGTTCCTGAAGACGGGCGCAATACCTCAGAGCGTAAAGCAGATCCGGTCGTCAGTAAGCGATCTCCAGAAGAGCATATCCGGGATCGTTTTCGAAGAGTCGTGTACTTTCCGCGATTTCCTTCCTGCGGGAATCAACGGGCCTGGATGATGGCCAGCCCCGGTTCATAAGATACTGTTGGTAAGGCATTCCTGAGTGAGAGCGGCACTGCCCGGG
>Ga0208827_1000561_pt1 | contig 17392 bp, 24 predicted proteins | sample Sb_taG_5_FD_187709 | JGI IMG/M metagenome (GOLD analysis project Ga0208827, IMG submission 187709) | Peat soil microbial communities from Weissenstadt, Germany - Sb_50d_8_FC metaG (SPAdes) (version 2) | ecosystem: Environmental > Terrestrial > Soil > Wetlands > Peat | place: Germany... | reverse complement strand
TGTTCCGGGGGCTTCCCGGAGTCGAGGCCGGTTTTCGGTTTTCGCGAGCGATAACCGGCTAGCGCGCGGTCTGAAATCCGCCCCGGCCGATCGCGGGTCCGGACGAGGCGGGGAAAACGAGGCGGGAGAGCGGGGACGATCATGTTGGCTTGTGCTCACCAAGCGAGCACGGCTCCAGGCGCCGTCGCCAGGTCCGGTGCCGTCCAGTCGGCCCCCGCGGCCATGAGCGGGTAGGCCGAAAAAGGTGAATAAGGTCCGAGACTACAGCAGGCAGCGTCACCGACGCCCCGCCGGGCTCGACCCGGCCGACTGGTTTCACGAACGGCTGGCCGACCCGAATGAGGACTTCGCCCGCGAGGGGGGATGAAACAGGGACGCAGTTAGTTTTCTGCCTCACTGAAACGCACCAGAATCGGCCTTTTGCGAAAAATGTGGATTTCGACGACCGATCGGTTCAGGACATGTTAAATCTGGTTCATCCGGGGCAAGCGTACAGGCCTTGAAAAAAGTGGACATGATTGCCCAATCTAATGTTGCGTCAATTACCCCTTTCAGATTGGAGACACAGCATGTCCACCAGCTTGTTGTACCATGCGTTCGGGATTCAGGAGCGCGGTGACGCCGGGCCGTAGCAGTGTGCGCCGGACAAAGTCGCGTTGTGCACTCGAAAGGTGGTACGTGTGAAAGAAGATGACGAGCCGGTAGGGCGACGGGTCGAGCCGGTCGAGGTCGTCGACGAGCACCGAGTCGAACGGCGCCCCGATCTTGACGAGGGCTGGCTGCGTCTCCGCGAGCGACCGGGCGTAGGCGCCGTTCTCGAAGGTCAGGTACGCTCCGGTCGTCTCGTCGGCCACGAGGAGGATCTGTGCGGCCGGCGAGCGGTCAAACTGCGCGGACTCGCCCAGGACCCGGTAGAGTCGCGCCAGCTCGGCGAGGATCTGCGGGTCGTAGTAATAGCCGCCGTGGAGGTCAAAGAGGCTGGTGAAGAGCCCGTGGCCGAGTGCGAAGCCGGCGTTGCGCCGGTACATCCAGGCCGTCTCCTGCGTCGTCCTTGTCGCGCCGAGGTTCTCGCCAGTCTGCTGGATCGTGCCGGGGCCGAACCCCTCCTTCAGACCGAGCCGCTTGATCACGTCGGGAAACTTTGAAGAGACGACGTCGTTGTCGTGGTACCAGAGCTTGCCGTGCAGGGCCAGCGAGAGGGCCGGCGAACGCAGGTAATCGGCGCCAAGGCCGAGCTGGCGGTGGCCGTAGCTCGAGGTGACGAGCATGAAATCGAGGTTCGGCGAGCGGGCCAGGCACCCCAGCGCGTTGTGGCCGAACTCGGGGTCGCCGCCGAACTCGAACATGTAACCGTAGAACGCCCCCACGACCTTCGTGCCCCGGGTGACGTCCTTCACCGTCCTGACGAAGCGACCGATCGTCTCGGGGATGATCTCGTTGTAGAAGAGGTAATAGTCGATGACGGGCATCTCTGCCGCCGGATCGCGAAACGTCCGCTCCCTGTGGCGCTGGCGGTCGGTCTTCGAGGGGACAGCCGCCGTGGAGAAATCGACTCGGGGGTCGCACCAGGCCTCTCTCAATGCGGCGACATCGCCGTATCGTCTCTGGAGCCAGGCGCGGAAGGCCGCATGCATCGCGGCAGAGTAATTAGACAGTTCCCCGGCGTGAATGCTCCAGTGGTACCACTCCTCGGTCATCATACCGGTGACCATGTAGCCGAACATGTGCGCGGCGTAATCGGAACGCTGGATGTGTTCGATCAGGCGCTGCAGGCCGCCGGCCATGTCGCGCCGCCACACTGGCGAGGCGATCGAAGGGAACGACCGCCCGGAGCGGCTCTCGGAGCCCGGAGGGTAAGCCCGCCGGCCGTCGTCGAGCACCTGCACTTCCTCAGGGTGCTGCAACAGCCACCAGTCGGGCGTCTCGAGGAAGACCCGCGGCATGATGTAACCGTCAGGCCGCGCGTCGAGCGCGCGGTGGGCCAGGGTATCAAGGTCCGAGAAGTCCCAACGATCGGGGCCGATCCAGGTGGCGGGCCGGGTGCCCACGGCGAGATTCGTGGAGAAGCTGAAGACGCGGCAGCCGACCCGGGCGAGCTGGCGGAAGTAACGCGACTCCGGGACATGAGTCTCGAACACGGGGCTGGTGAACGGCTCACCGTCGAGGAAGAACGTCGGCTTGCCGAGATGAATCGCCACGCTCGTGCGCGGGCCGGGGATAGGGTTGGAGTCCTCAACGATCGCGGAGCCCGGCATGCCCGCCGCAGCGAAGGACATGAGACCGTCTCGCAAGAGCTCCCGCCGGGTTGGGTTGTACGGCATGGTAGTAGTCTTCTCGGAAGAGGGCCCTTGAGCGCACGGGTCAGGCAGCCGAATTGTCAGTTTCACGACTCTCATACTCCCGGGCGCTGTTCCAGGACTGACCCCTTCACGATTGGTTCAAGGCTGAACGGGGATTTCACGAGGGATGGGCTGCTTGTCATGCAACCGGCGTGCGGCGTCTCCGACGAGCCGCAGATACCAATCGCTGGGCAAGCCATCGTAGCCGACAAAGTGCCCTTGCGGGGGGGGAGAACTGGTCACTTTGAAAATGGCCGTGCCTTCGTCCACCTCGTCAAACATTGCCACATACACGGTGTCCACACCCAGCCTGGACAACTCGAAAAACTGCTCCCATAAAAACCGGCCGCCACGACGCGAAATCAAGCTCGTGCCCGGCGATTGGCGTTGGAGATTGTCCCAACTGAAGCCCGGATAGACCCCGGGAATCCAGAGCATCCCCAGGCGTTCGCACTCGCGCTGATCTTCAGCCCAGTAAGACGTGGCCGCGTGCTTCACTTTGGATTGGTCGGGGACATAATTGCCAATATTCCAGGGGCAGTAGGCGCCGAATCGCCGGTAAAACTTCTGCCACGCGGGATCGAGATTGCGCCGCCAGTTCCAGTCGCCGCCACCGACCAGGAAGGCGGAATAACGGCCAGGGCTTGCAAAGAAGTCGATCAGGCGGTTGGCCAGCTCCGCGTTCATCGGATCGTGCTCGTTCCCGAAGTAGAAGTCCCAAATCTGCACAGCCGGATGGCCGCCTTGATGCAAGTAACGCGGATCTTCGACGACTTTTTCATCCACCATTTTCTTCCAATCTGAAGTGAGGACGTCGAAAATGCGTTCCACCGGCATGTCGGCGATATCATAGGAAAGCGCCCAAACCCGGCCAGTCTTCAGTGCCGCAGCTCGGACATGGTTGAGCACTCGCAAACGGGACGAACACCGGGATGGTTGCGGTCCACCGGGCAGATCCACGAGGAAGTGTTGCAGCCAGGCGCCGTCGATACCATAATCGCGCATCCATTCGAAATGGCGGAGCACGGTTGGGGCACTATCGGAGCTGAACAGCTCGGCCTGGCGGCCGCCGGGATAGGTGAAGCCCGGCGCTGGATAACGCTCCGTCGCGGAATAGTCGGCCATGTCAGGCCACATCTCGAACGTCAGGAGGCCGGGCGCGATCCGCCTCGAATCGCGACTCCAATGAATCCAGCCCATCTTGGCAGTATCATCCGGGCAGCGGAACCAGCCTTGGTAACCGCACATTACCTTACCCCGCAAGGACGTTGTGTCCACGGTGCCGGCGCGGCTCACTGGCTTCGTCGAAGCCGTCGACTGTCCATGAGCCGTCAAGCATCCGGCTAGCAGGGCGATGACCAGAATGATTGTGCAATGTGGACGCATGGCGGCCTAATGGTCCTGCTCACCTGCCCGCCCCGCTCGGTGAGCTCATATCCCCGGAAGCGAACGCGCGGGCCGGGTGAGGTGCAGCGCCTGGTCAGGCGTGCCTTGCGAGCCGAGACGCTGACGCTCTCTCCTTATGCAGGCGCTGCCTGCCCAAGCCGCCCGTAGACGGCTGCCCGGGCCAAGTAGTGCTGTACGAACTCGGGCTGCAACACGATGGCTCGCGCGAAGTCCTCGGCGGCCCCCGTAAATTTGCCCGCTTCAAGCCGGGCCTGGGCGCGTGCCCGGCGGGTGTACTGGTCGTCCGGGGCGATGATGGCGCTCATGGTACGCGATTTTCACGATACGGCCCGGGCGTTCTGGTGTCCACCCGAGCAGCGGAACACAGCCGGCCTCGGCGACCCCAGGAGCATTCTACAGCTCCATATTCCGTCCTGCACGCCGGAATCGTGAGACGTTCAGGCCTTGCCGTAGCAAACGAACAAAAAACAAGGCTAAGCTGGATGCTGGCCCCGACATCGAAGCGCCATGATCGCGCCCTCTTCGGAGAGAGAGAATCGCTTCACGCTCGGACAATAGCATTCGGTGATTCGACCCTACAGAAGGCCCCATGAACGCACTGGCGCATCGACCCATTTCGCTCGCGGTCCTGGTCGTCGCGAGTGCCCTCCTCGCCGACTCCGCCGGTCTGGACGGCGACCCATCGCTAAAGGCTGCCGGCGCTCAGGAACGCGAGGGTAAGATCAAGGCGAACGGCATCACGATCGCCTGGGAGTACCAGCGGGCGAAGCACAGGACCATCAAGGTGCCGACCGTCGTCGTTCACGGCACAGAGGTGAGGCTCGGGACGAGCTGGAAAATGGGCTTGGGCATCGACGTTGAGGCGCGGCTTACCGACGAAGAGGACCTCTGGCTCGATTCTGGCATCCACGATCCGAAGCGGCTTGAACCGCTCCTCGTGCCCTTTCCCGCACAGCAGGTGGACGCGTATCCTAGAGGCAGGCTGGTGAACGACCCTGGCCACGATGCGCCGGAATGCATCCAGTCGATCGAGACGGGGGACTGGCTGCCGGGGTTGTCGTCATGGACTGACGCGGCTGAGAAACCCAACTCCTGGTCGGATAACCCATGACAAAGACGGTTTTCATCACCGGGGCGTCCAGCGGCATCGGCCGCTCAACTGCACGATTGTTTCAGGAGCGGGGCTGGAATGTGGCGGCGAGCATGCGCAGCCCCGACCAGGCGGGCGACTGGATCAAGCAGGATCGAACTCTGGGATTACGTCTCGATGTCACGGACGGCGAGAGCATCGGGGTTGCAATGGACCGGGCTGTCACCCATTTCGGTGCGGTCGATGTCCTTGTGAACAATGCAGGCTACGGGACAGTCGGGCCGTTCGAGGCATCCACGCCCGAGCAGGTCGAACGTCAGATTGCCACCAATGTCACCGGGTTGATGAACGTAACCAGGGCTTTTCTGCCTCACTTCCGGGAGCGGCGAAGGGGCGTGATTGTCAACGTCGCTTCGATGGGCGGGCGAATCACATTCCCTCTCTACAGCGTCTACCATGCGACCAAGTGGGCAGTGGAGGGCTTCTCCGAGGCGCTGGTCTACGAACTGGAGCCGTTCGGCATCCGGGTGAAGATCATCGAGCCAGGAGCCATCAAGACCGACTTCTACGACCGGTCGCTGGAAGTGCTGACCAGACCGGGGTTGACGGCCTACGATGGGTTCGTCGCCAGGGCGATGCGCACGATGCAGAAAGCAGGGGCGGACGCACCTGGGCCGGAGATCGTGGCCCGGACCATCTACCGGGCGGTGACGGACGGACGCCATCGCCTGCGATATCCAGCGAACTCGGCCTCTATCCTGTTGCTCCGTCGCCTGCTGCCGACCGGTGTGTTCATGGGACTGGTGAAGAGGCTGGTCCTGAAGTGATTCGGCAGCAGGAGACTCACCGGTCAGACGCAGGACGACCGCACATGGCCAAGAAACAACCACCGAGCGACGTGTCCATCGGCAAGTTCGACATCCTCGCCACCTACGCCTACGCCAAAGCCCTGCTCGACGGGATGGATGACGACGAGGCAAAGCAGCGGGGCATGGTCGCCGCCATCATGGGTGCCCAGGCACGCCTGGGAATTCGCAAGGAACACCACGAGGAGTTCCAAGCCCAGAAGGAAGCCGCCGAGAAGAAGCAAAAGACGACCATCACCGCTGAGTCGTTCGACAGGCAGGTCGCCCACAAGATGGGCAAGTTCTTCGAGGAGGTGTTTCTTCCGGCTCTGAAGAAACTGGTCGAGGCGGGGTTGTCGTATGACGAGGTGAAGCGGCTGGTGAAGATCCCGAGCACCTGGGGGGCCAAGATCCGCGGGGAACAGTACCGGGAACGGGTGAAGGAGTACCTCTCGAACTGAGGAATCCAGCCCAGGAGTGGTCCTTGTTGTTCCTCTGTGGGTCGGTCCATGGCTGGGTGGCGGAAGGGTTTGAATACCGCAGGATGGCTCGATCCTGGAGCAAGTGAAGGATTGCTCGGTAGGATGGGAGCGGTTCATGCGGTGGTGAGAGCGGACTTGGTGTCAGGAGGGGGGCGAAGTCATGGAACCGTTCTTCCCTTTCGTATTGCTCGGGTTTGCCGTTGGGCTATTGATCTGGGGCGTCAACAACTTATCCGTGGAAGGAAGGTACACGAAACTCTTCGCCACCAGTGCCACAGCCGTCGGCGTGGCTGTGCTGGGCTGGTTTTTCACGACCTATGGGAAAGGTGGCCCTCTGTATGCAGTTTTCTCGGTACTTCTTCTCCTCGGACTGCTGGTCTGGGGGCTGATCCATCCCGTCGTTGGGCGGCGACTCGCAAGAACCTTCGCCGTGATAGCGATGGGCCTGGGAATGGGCCTCCTGCTCTGGGGCATCAGCGGGGCAGTGAGTGGAGAACGTCTTCACCCGCCCTTCGGAAGCAACATCATCACGGAAGTCAGCGAAGCGATCGGTTGGGGAGCAGGGTTCCTCACCGGCGGCATCGTCGCCCTTGTACTCTCATTTCTTGGGAAAACCAAGAAAGCCGTTGAGCAGGACGCTCAAGAGTGCGAGCCCACTTCGGAATCACCGCATCACCCCGTGTAACCCTCCTGGGATGATCATTTTCTGTCACCTCCGGGCGGCTCGAATCGTCAGGTGAAGGGCGATCCCTGGAGTGAGATGACGTGAGAGCGATGATTGACACACGCAATTTCAGGAAATGCAAATAATTTTACATTGACGGCTTTAAACACTTGCCTTACCGACACCGGTTATCGGCTTTCCAAGATCTTCAAGGGCATGGTCTGCTGAAGAGTCCCCAAGACCAAGTACCGAGCCACTCGTCGAATCCGAAGGAGCCGTCGGGTGGTTTCATTCTCGGCAGGAATCCGTTCGGCTCGAACACACCCCGCAGCGACCCGGAAAGTCAAGAAAAGCGCGCCTCTTCCGGGCAGTTAGGGAAGTTTTCCATAAAAGTGATTTCTTTTTGCATGAAGGTTGTGTATACTTCAATAGGTTGGTCTGACGACTGAGTGAACACCTTGGGTCCTCACCGAATCACTTTTTGCTTCCCCCTCTCGCCTTTCCCACCTCCAGGGTTCGATTGTGCGCCTCTTTCTCATCGACTCAGAAAGCATTCAACGGGTCGAAAAGCCTTCGCCATAGGGAGATTACAAGTGGGAAAAAAGTTGTATGTTGGAAATTTGACCTATGCAGTGACTCATACCGATTTGGAGGAGTGGTTCACTCAGTACGGGACAGTGCAGAGCGCCCAGGTCATCCAGGACCGTGATATGGACCGCAGCAAGGGGTTCGGTTTTGTCGAGATGGACACCGACGCCCAGGCTGACGCTGCGATCCTGGGACTCAATGACCACGAACACGAGGGGCGGCGGCTCATCGTGAGCGAAGCCAAGCCTCGGGTGGCCCGTGCCGTCGGCTTTGCTGGTGGTAACACTGGTGGTGGTTATGGAGACGGTGGCGGCCGGCGTTATTGATCGTCCACCATCTCGGTGGGTTTCGAGGGGATCACTCGTGCGGTCCGTCGATCCCTCCGGTACCGCCGATGAGTAGGGCCTTTCTGTCGGGTCACCGCCTTCGTGGCTTCTCGCCTGCCGGCCATGCGAATCAGAGGAATCTGAACACTCACCCGGCCCGGACCAGAGCAGGCGGAATGAGTCCTCTGCTATCCCGCCGTCCACTCGTGAGCAAGTCACCTTCAGGGAACCATCAACGAAGAGTCGACCTAACCACCATCCATGGTTCGGAGCCTCAAGTGAACAGTTACCCCGCCAGCGAACAAAGGATATCGGAGGTTGAGAGAGGTCGAATCTGCAACGCAATTCTTCCGATGCCTCGTGCCAAGACGCTTTCCGCTGGAGATTCCATCATCTTCGCCCTTGCTTACTCAAATGCGGGCCAGGAGACTCGTTACGTCAAGCGTGGGGATTCGGTCTGTGTCTTGCTCACCGAGGTCACTGATCTCGGAGCAACTGATCCCGCCACTGGCCAAGCCCTTTTTCGACTCTCCTGGAACCCGCTTGGTCAAAGCGATTCACCCGGCACTATTGCCAAGCGTGTCGTGAAATCCCGTAGCTCTCATGCGTGGGGCTAGCCGGGCACCCTGCTCGATCCGACCGAGTAGCCAGAGAGGTCCTTTGTCTTCGATCCCTGCCCACGATCCTGGTGAACGGCTAGAATCCCTCTGTCTCCCACCGCCGGTTCCGGGCTACCCATTGCAGCTCCCTCCAGCGTGCTCACACACCAAGAGGCCCTGATGTTTCCCAAGTACCGCCACACGCCGATCTTTGATGCCGAGCGGAAACGCTGTTCAGTCTGCCGTCAAGCCGTTTATTCGCTGGCGGGCATTCATCCTCAGTGTGCGATCAAGCGAGCCATTGCTCTGGAATCAAGGAGCAAGAGGGAGGCGGCATCCAGGGCTGGTCCCGAAGTCGCTGTCGTCGCTCTTCGGACGGACAGCGCTTTCCGAGATTGAGATGCGTGGTCACGTAACAGACAGCAAACGCCAACAACGGCTTTGATTCAAGACCGTGGTCCACTCCCTCGGGATCGGAGTTGACGACGTAGTTCGCCAACGCCGTTTCCCTGACTCGATTCGCCTCTCGACCCAGCAGCTTCCTGCCCCGGAACTTGAGACAAACCAGGGGAGCCAAGTGGAACAGGTTGGCGTCCGTGATCCGCTCACCGGTCAGCGTGCTGAAGGGTTCGGTTTCACGGGCGTCTTTGATGGCCAGCTTGATCTCCAGCAGCCATCCTTCCAGTGTGCGCATGAGCGGCCGTTTCATCGAGAGCCACCTTGCCCGCCTGATGAGTTCTTCGCTTCTTGAAGGTGCAAGAATCGAATCGATTACCCTGGTTCCGCTGATGGCGAACGCTTGATCACTTTCAATTGGTCTGCTTCTTGATTTCACGGAGAAACCCCAGCACCGACCGCTGATAAAGGTCGGGGTAGGTCTCCGGCAAGTTCATGTGTCCGGCATGCTCGAAGAGGACCAGCCTGGCGTGTGATCGAACACGATCAAGGATCGCCTCCGCCTCATCTGGTCGGGCAACAGGGTCCTCGTCCCCCGCCAGGATGAGTACCGGCACGTCGGGAGGAATCGCACCGATCGCCTCGACCGAGGACAACTGCTTCCTGGGCAGCGGCGACGACTTCTTCTTGACCCTGTTCAAGGCCGAGCGACCTGGCTTGAACCACTACTGCTACGCCATCAGGGGCTACGCTGCCGGTCAATCCGAGGAAAAGCTGAAAGCGGCCGGGTTGAAGTCTCGACGTGAAGGGAACCGGGTGTACTTCCCCGACCCCGACGGGATCGAGGTCCAGGTCGCAGGGACGTGACTTGGGCACTCGAAGCTGCTGCAAATCCACTGTGGCAAGCTAATCGTCCCGCAAGTCCAAGGTCAGCATGCCGAAGCCGCCGAGAAGCCCAACCCTCGACTCTTTGAGATATCCAGTGCAGAAGAGCGTGAACGTCCCGTCGTCTTCGGGGATCAACCCCAGCGGTGTCCTCACATCGCTCGTCCAAAGCTTCGACCGATCGAGGACGAGGTATTTCGCTTTTCCCCACTCGACCCCATCTTGGGACAGCGCATACCCAATCTGGTCTGTAGGCCCCAAGCTGTCGAACACGGCAATGTAGTGCCCATTCTTGAGCCGGGTGACGATAGGGTTTTCGACTCCGTACCGCGCATCGAGAGGAACAGGGTTGTGATCCGACAATCGCTTCCACGGACCTGTCAGAGCGGGAGCCGAGACCAGGCCCACTTTCCAATAGAGAACCGGTTTTACCTCGGTCTTGGCGCTGCCATAGAATCCATACCACCGGTCCCCAACCCGGAAGGGATAAAAGGAATCGGTCCCCTGAAGCCCCTCCCAGGATTCCGAGTCTTTTCCGGGTTCAAGGATCACCCCGACATCCCTTGTATGGACCACCGATGCCGTCCGCCCCCCGGTCGTGTCGAAACCGCCCGCCAGATGCGTCCCTCGTAGTTGTTCAACCACTTCTCGGCGGTGTTTGGCTGGCTGCGGTAGGCAACGTAGAACAGCTCCCAGCGATTGTCCTTGTCATTGAAGACAGGCATCGGAGCCCAGAGAGCCGCTCGCGGGTCTGCCCCGTCGAAGTTCCCGCTTGACTCATAGAGGGTCGAGACCCGCTTCCATGTCCTCTTATCAGGGCTGGTCCAGTGGGCGAGCTTCATCTTGACCCACAGGGGATCGCCCACCATCTCAGAGGTGAAGAGGTGGTAGGTACCGTTCAGTTTGACCACGGAGCCACCCTCGAATCCGTGCTTGTTATCTTCCGTGCCGGGATCACCCTTCTTGATGAGGGGGTGATCTGGTTGGTCCAGGATGATCAGGACGCTCCCCGCTCCCGGTTTATCTCCCGCACGGCCGCTGGTCGTCGGACCTGCTGTGACCAGGATCGTCATCACAAGAGACGTCGCCAAGCGCCGGACAAGCTGGCGATTTGTTGTGCACATCGACATTTCTTCAGACTCCAGGACTCTGCTTCAATCAGGAACGGAACCTGTTTCACGCCTCATCGGGCAAAGGAGTGGGTACGGGGCTGTCGGCCATTTTCGGCACGAACTCCTCATAGACCACCAGGGTGCCACGCCAGTCCCCGAACACCGCCTCGACGAACGCCCGGACGTTCTTCCACGACAGTCCGCCGTAACCCACGCCGATGCGAGGCATGGCGATGCGGGTGATCTGCTCAGCGTCTGCCTGCTTCCTCATCGACCGCAGGGCTGTCTCAATCGCCTCGTAACTGGCCCTCGCCCGCCAGTAGCCCTCCTGGGTGCCGAGGTTGAAGACCCAGGGCTGATTGTCAGCTTTCCAGAGCCAGCAGTTCCCCAGGTTGAACTCCCGAGGTTCGGCCTTGCACCGCCTGCGGTATTCCTTGTACATCTCCGAGTAGCGAGCCCGGAAGGTCTTGGCGATCCCCGCCCCCATCGACCCTTGGCAGTTGCAGCCGTGGGCGAACGCTTGGGCTTCGTGGGTGTTGTCGAACAGATCCCCGGAGACGTACTGTGTCGTCATGAGTCGCTGTCCTCGAGGCTACCGTTTGACGAATAGTGTACGTGCGATACGATGGCAAGGCAACTACAAGGCTATGCATTGTACGGGGAAAGGGGAGACCAATGGGGCGAGAACGATTTGAGTCGGCATACCAGGAAACGGCACCGTGGGACATGGCTGGTCCCCAGCCTGCGTTTGTCGGTTTGGAGGAGGCGGGGGAGATCCGGGGATCAGTGCTCGACGCCGGGTGCGGCACCGGAGAGAACGCCCTCTACCTGGCATCCTGTGGGCATGAGGTCTGGGGTCTCGACTTCATCCCCGTCGCCATCGAGCGAGCGAATGTCAAGGCGAAGGAGCGGGGGCTGGGCGTCCATTTTCAGGTCGGCGATGCCTTGAAGCTCGATCAACTGGGTCGCACCTTCGATACGGCGATCGACTGCGGGCTGTTTCACACCTTCGCCGACGAGGAGCGACCGCTGTACGTTTCGGGGCTGGCGACGGTTCTCCGTCCCGGAGGTTCTGTCCACATCCTCTGCTTCAGCGATCAGGAACCGCCCGGTCAGGGACCGAGGCGGGTCACCCAGCGGGAGATCCGTGACGCCTTCGGTGACGGCTGGCGGGTCACCGAGATCCGGGAAGCTCGGTTTCAGACGTCGGACCACCCGGAAGCCAGGACATTCAGCCCCGGAGGACCGAGGGCGTGGCTGGCAACGATCACCCGGACCTCAGCAAGCCGGTGATGGTGGCGGACACCTACTTCTACAGCGCCAGATCGATCGGCGTCGAGAATGCAAACGATGCCGGGGAAGTCGCTTGCAACAAGCCTGAAGCGCAAGCGAAGGACATTGAATGATATGCATTTTCGAACACCCTTCGCTTGCGCTTCAGGCTTGTGAGCCCGGTTCCTGCCGACTCGGATGGGAAGTCAGCAGCTCCGATCCAGCGCTGTGGTACTACATGCCTCCCGATTCTCTCCGGGAGCAGGCGAATATGGCAGTGGAATCAATCGATCGCTGATCACGAGGAGATCCTGTGATGATGGCGAAGCATCCTCCGGCATCCTTGGCATTCCTTCTGCTTTTCTTCGTTTTCTGCGTGCCGAGCTACGGAGACGACGCCAGGCAGCCGTTCGATGATCCGGTCAAATAGTCCCTCGATACCGACTTGAGGTGTCCGGGCTGGCTCTTCCTCGATGGGCTCCGGTATGCTGAGGCCATACCCGTCTTCTGCCCAACCAGGAAAGGGTCTCTCATGGATACCTCTCCATCGGATCGCCTCGCTGATGCCATCGGATCGAGCTCCAGCCGGCGGGATTTCCTGCACCAGACTGCGGGAATCGCTGCCGGCATTGCCACGATGGCCACCTCGGTGTCAGCCAAGGACCAACCTGCCTCAACGTCCTCGCTCTTGCCGGCCATTCAACTGGGTCCACAACGAGTCACTCGGCTGATCATCGGGGGCAATCCCGTCTACTGCTACTCCCACTTCAACAAGCACTTCGACCGCCACATGACCGCCTGGCACACGCCGGAGCGGTTCATGGAATTGCTCAAGCGGTGCGAGGATTGCGGACTCAATACCTTCCAGAACAGCTATTCTGAGCGAACACTCTCCGACCTGGAACGCTACCGTGCTGCGGGCGGCACAATGAATTGGCTCTGCCTGGGCAATCCCGACTGGGATGAGCATCCCGAGTTCATCGACGACGCTGCCAAACACAAACCCATCGGCATCTCCCCCCCACGGGCACTTGAACGAGCGGCTCCATCGCCAGAAGAAATACAACGTACTGACCGGCCTGTTGAACGAATCCGGGACCACGGCATCCTCGTCGGACTCTCGGCCCACGACCCGACCCTGATCGAGACCGCCGAGGAAAAGGGTTGGGATGTCGATTATTATATGTGCGCCCTCTATTTCCTCACTCGGACCAAGGACGAGTACCGGGCGATCCTGGGCAGCGACTTGCCGCTGGGCGAGATTTACCTGTCCTCCGATCCTCCCAGGATGTTCAAGGCGATCAAGGCGACCTCGAAGCCTTGCCTGGCATACAAGCTCCTGGCCGCTGGGCGTCGGATCGGGAGTCCCGCCGAGGTACGGCGCTGCTTCGAGGAGGCATTTGCCAACCTCAAGCCCAAGGATGCGGCGATTGTGGGGATGTACCAGCAGTTCGGCGATCAGGTGGCTGAGAATGCCGCAATCATCCGCGAGGTCGGTTCGAGGGGATGAGGAGATCAATGACCGATCTGGTCTGCGAAACGCTCGGGGGCGCTCGAGTCCGCTCCACTGATCGGACTGTCCGCACGCTCCCGGCGACTACGCCCCCGAGAAACCGCTTCATCCGGTCGGCGAAGAACTGTTCGCAGTCGGTGAGGTGGCAGACCACCTCGAGGGTGCTCCACTTGCCCGGTATCGGGCGGGAGCGAAGCATCTCGCCGGTCATGCCCGAGACGGCAGCCCGGAGATCGGCGACTCCTTGGTCGTAGACCGAGAGGAGGTGTTCGACCGACAGCGACTCGTCATCCTTCTGGGCATCGACGGCTTCATAGGTTTTGGTCACGTTCGAATCCAGTTCATCCAAGTGATCGACAGTTGCAGGACGGTCGCAATCGAGACCCAGACCAGATACGGCACCTGAGCCACGGCAACCCAGCGATAATGAGGGTCGAGAGCATGGACAGCGAACTCCAGTAATCGAGAGCATCGATAGGACATCTTCCATCGACGACCGCACCTCTGCCATCAAACGGGTCATTCGAGTATCATCGAACGAGATCGGGGAACAAGGAAGACCGACCGGTCGGGACGATTCACGGACGATGTGCTGGAACTTCAGGTCCCCCTGAAGCGGGGCTGCGCGATGGTCCGGCTGACGAAGTCGTGACGGGAGACCGTGTTCCCGGGCCGGGCACGCCGTCAGGGCGCTTTTGAGATAAGACCAGACCGAGTTTGCGACCGTGTCCACGCGGACCGGCACACCCGTTCGATCGCCGTACTTTCCGATTTCTGTCTGAAACTCCGGCGGATGACTATGTACCGGAACTCGATCCTGGAGACGTCGTGGTCTACCACCTCGCCGGAATCGACGCTGTGTCATCGCGTAGTGAATTTGTGCGACCAGGCACTCTGAGTCGGGCCGATTGCGGTACAATGATTTCCGCTGCCGGGGTGTGCTGCTGGGGACGAGTGCGATCGAGCGTACGATCGGAATCGCCCGTCAGGTGCAGCGGCTGCAAGAAACATTCCTCAGGCCAGCCGAATGTCGGCCAGTACGCTCTCAGGCTCGGTGCTCTCGAACGGCGAGCAAGGTCTGAGCGGCAGACTTGTACCGGCTTCCATCGTGCACGTTTGCCAATCGTCACTGAGTCCCGGAGGCATGCGATGCGACGGTTCCATCTCGCGGTTTTTTGCGGGCTGATGGTGGTAATGCTGGGCTCACGATCGCGTGCGGCCGAAGAGGGCCAGGCGGTCAAGGAAGAGCTGGCGCGGATACAGGGAACCTGGCAGCTCGTCTACGCCGAGACCGATGGGAAGACGGCTCCCGGCGAGCGGATTCAAGCCGTCCGAGTCGAGATCAAGGGCAACAGCCATGCGGTCTACTTCGGCGATAAGCAGGTTGTCCACGACGTCAGCTTCACGCTCGATCCGACCGCGACGCCCAGGACCAGCGACGACACGATCAACGACGGCCCTGATAAGGGAAAGCAGATTGACGGCATCTACGAGCTCGAAGGAGACACGCTGGCCTCCTGCGTTGCCAAGGTTGGTGAGGACCGGCCCAAGAAGTTCGCCACCACGCCCGGGTCGGGGCACACATTTCGCGTCTTCAAGCGCGTCCGGCCCAATGAAGACCCCAAGGAAAAGGCCGTCCGCGACGAGCTGATCCGGTTCGGCGGTACCTGGCTGTTTGCCGAACTGGAGATTGGCGGCAAGAAGGTTCCCGCCGGCGACTTCGCGACGAACCGGCTGATCCTTCAGGGCGATCGGTTCCTCGCGACCGATCCGAATGAGACCGCCGCGGGTTACTACAAGATCGATCCCACCCGGGTTCCCAAGACCATCGACCTCGTGTTCACGTCGGGCTCGCCTAAAGGAACGACGGTGCGTGGAATCTACGAACTGAACGATGACACCTACAAGCAGTGCTTGAGTGTGGACGATACGCCCCGTCCTGAGAAGTTCGAGAGCACGCCCGGCAGCACGTACGCCCTCGAAGTGCTGAAGAAAGAAAAACCCTGAATCCGCCCAGGACCCGTCTTAAGTCGCAATATGCCAATGATTAACACCACGAGCAATTGGCTTTGTTCTGGCGCTTTTCGATCACCGCCAGGTCCAAATCCTTCCGTTTGTCCCCGCTCGCCTCCGCCCGATCGTTAACCACTCTCTCGTGGCCGGAGGCACTCAACGCCAGGGGATCCAGACGTGCCAGCTAGCGGAAGGGGCCATCCACATTCTGGCACCTGAGAAACGTGGGTGGCCCCAACGTCCCCATCACGGCGGGTTCATCGGCGGGGAAGATCTGCGAGCGACGAACCCGAGGCCTGACAGCGCGAACCTTGACCAGCCTGGGTGCGTCTCTCCCTACACGGTATATTGACGGGTGTATAGTATGGGAGAGCACAACGATGTCGATGAAACAGCCGAGAAGGCAGCAGCGTACGGAAGACCAGCACTACGTGCCACAACTCTACCTGCGTGGCTTTACGAACGCATCCGGTCGGATGTTCTGCTATGACAAGGCGACTGGCAAGTCGTACCCAACCTCCACAAAAGCCGCCGCTCAGGAGCCGTACTTCTACGAGATCCCGTCGACCCCCGGTCTGAATGTGGCGGTCAACACTGTCGAGAATGCGCTCGGCGTCGTCGAAACCGCGTGGACCCCCGTGCTAGCCGACCTGATCAAGAACGCCGACGCAGGAGGAATTAGCGCGCGGCAGGTGATCGAGTTTGCCCCGTTCGTCGTGATCCAATGGATGCGGACGCCGACATTCCGCGCGGTCGGGTATGAAATCCTGAAAAAGTTCGGGCAGTCCTTGGTCGATCAACTGGTCGATCTGAACGCCCCCGACATGGCAGGGAAAATCAAATTCTGCCTTGAGCAAGAAGGGATAGCCGGCGTTCATGCCGAGAAGCTTTTCGAGCCTGCCGAGGTAGAGAGGTAGAGAAGATGGCGCGAGACCTCGCACGGCATCTTTGGGTCATCGGAATCAACGAAAGCGAGCATCCGCTCTACACCTCCGACCACCCGGTCGTTCGTCGAGGCAATAAGCATGTAAACGGCAGCCCCCTTACCGGCGCCAACGATCCCGGGATCGAGTTCGCTTTTCCGCTGGATAGCCGCCACATTCTCCTGATCCTGGAACGCACCCACTTTGCGATATGTGCGCAGTTCGACAGGCGGTCAGTTCGGCTGCCTCCGGAGATGATTCGGGATTACAAAGAACTTCAAGTCCTGCGGAGCAACCAGAGAATCTACTGCGCGAACGACGATTTCGACCTAGCGCGCGAGGTCTGTACGGCTCATCCTGAAATATGCGATCCCAAGCGTTCCCGCGTTGTGGTAGAGACCACGCCGATCATCGACATGAGCAGCGAGACGTGGGTTCGGGTCTTGGAGTAGGGTAGCGCGTGTTGCCATTGAGGGCTTTGAGATGATCTTCTTCCCGTCACATGAGATCCACGACCGCTTGCGCGTGGAGCTGGCTGGCGTTTTCATAGACCGCTCGCTGAACCCACCACACCTCTGGTTAGTGGCAAAGCTGCCGACGAACCTGATCCGAGAAATCCGGGCCGGGGCTGGAGTGTCGCTACTCGCTTGGATGGTCGAAATCGATGATAATCTGATCGCTGCATTCGGGCTTCGGGTTTACGACGACCAAGCGGCGCCGCGCACCTTCTTCGGCTCGTGTCGAAGCGACGAGGAGGCCGCGGACCTGCGTGCCGTGCTTGCAGCCGGCAGCGTTCCCCTCCAGATCCACAGCGAGAATTTCTTGCCGCTGCTTTCAGTGGAGTGCAAGTTTGACCCCGAACCGGCCCGGCCAGCGCTCGCCCTCGTGCCGTCGGCGCTCTGCCCGGATGAACAGGGGTTTCGCCTTCGGGAGCGGGC
>Ga0208827_1000548_pt1 | contig 17717 bp, 17 predicted proteins | sample Sb_taG_5_FD_187709 | JGI IMG/M metagenome (GOLD analysis project Ga0208827, IMG submission 187709) | Peat soil microbial communities from Weissenstadt, Germany - Sb_50d_8_FC metaG (SPAdes) (version 2) | ecosystem: Environmental > Terrestrial > Soil > Wetlands > Peat | place: Germany... | reverse complement strand
TGGCTCTCGAGATAAGGATCGATTCCCGGAAAAGGACTGGGCATGGCGGGCCTTCCTTCCGAATCTTGGGCGTTCCACTGGAATCCAGTTTATCGCCGGGAGAGCAGGCCGGCAGCGCCGATGGCCCGCAGACTCCCCTCACGCGCATTCCGCCCGCAGCTTATGTCCCCGGCGGACGAGCGGACCGTATTCCACGCGGAAGAGAGAACCCGGCCGGAGGTGGGTTCGCGCGGCCTGGCGGACCTGGCGAGCGGTGATCCGGGAGATCCGCTCGGGCCAGTGCTTCGGCTCGTAGAGGCCCAGGCCAAGGCGCTCCAGCTCCAGCAACCGTTCGGCGCGCTGATCGACGGTCTGGAAATCGAAGACGTAGGCGCCGGCCAGGTAGCGGCGGGCACGGTCCACCTCATCGTCGCTGAATGCCCCGTCGTGCATGGCCTGGATCTGCCCGGTGATCGCCGCGACCACGCGATCGGCCTCCTCGGGCATCGTCCCGGCATAGACACGAAACAGCCCCGGCAGCAGGTCGGCCGAGTCGGTCATGCCGCCGCCGATGCTGTAGACCAGTCCCAGCTCGTCGCGGACGATCCGGCCCAGCCGGTCGGAGAATCCGGGGCCCGTGCCGAAGATGTGGTCCAGCACGACCAGGGCCTCGAAATCAGCATGATGGCGGGGTATTCCCAGGTGGCCAAGCATCAGGTGAACCTGCTCGCCGGGACGCTCGACCCGACGCACTCGCACCTTCCCCGACTTCTGCAAGGCGGGCAAAGGGACTGCCGCCTCACCCCCAGGCGCCCAGGAACCGAAGTGAATCTTGACCAGGCGCGCCAGCGTTCTGGGCTCGAAATCTCCTACGGCCACGAGAAACGCACGGTCGGGCTTGAAATACCGGCGATGGTGCGCAACCACATCGTCGCGAGTCAGCAGCCGGACATCACGCAGGCTTCCTCGAGGATCTCGACCCAGCGGGTGCGCGCCATAGACGAGACCCCGGAAGATCAGGTCGGCATGACAGCCCGGATCTTCCCGATCGTTTTGCAGCTCGGCCAGAATCCGCTGCTTGGCCCATTCGACGGCACCGTCGGGGAAGACAGGTTGGCGGACCAGGTCGGCCAGCAGCTCGCACGCCAGGGGAAGGTCCTCGACGCGGATCCGCAGCGAGCTGCACGCCGAGCTGACCTCCATCGTCCCGCCCACGTCCTCGATAGCGGCGGCTAGCTCGGGTGCCGTGCGGTTCCTGGTCCCTTCCTCCAGCAACCGGCCGGTCAGGTACGAGACCCCCGGCCGATCCTCGCGGAGGAAGCCCGCATCGACATAAAGCTCCAGGGCGACGACTCCCGTCTCGGGCCGCCGCTCGTGGATGACGCGCAATCCATTCTCTAGCCTCAACCGCCTCGGCCGGTAATCGACCAGCCGCGTGATGCCGCGGGGAACCTTGATCGCAGGCAGGCAGGGAACCAGGTTCGCCGGCGCTGGTGCGGCAGCGGGAGCAGGTGTGGCTGGAGGTTTGGATCTCTCGGCCCCTCGTTCAAGCACCCTCGCCGCGATCTGTCCCTTCCGCGAGGCCAAGGACATTGAGGCGGTCCCGGCCACCAGGGCTTCGGCCGGCGCCGGCCTGCGGCGCGGGCGGGGAAGCGACCAGCCGGCGGTGAGATTGGTCTCGACCAGGTAGCGGGCGGCCATGCGCCGGATCGCGGCGGCGTCCACCGCGAGGGCCGAGGCATGCTCCGCCTGCCAGTCTCGCCAGTCGCCCCAGAGAGCGGCGTGACCGATGCCCGCCGCAAGTCCGGCCACGTCCTCCTGTTCCCATCGCCAGCCAGCCTCGAGCCGGTTTCGCGCCCGGGTCAGCTCTTGCTCGGCCGGCCCCTGCTGGGCTAGCTCGTCGAGAATGCCTGCGATCCGCCGTTCGAACGCCGCCGGATCGACTCCGGAGACTGAATCGATCTGGATGAAGAACTGCCCCGCCCGGCGGGAGGGCGCATGCGAAGCCTCGACCCAGGTCGCCAGCTTGTCTTGTTCGACCAGGGCCTGCCAGAGCCGCGATCGCCGCCCCGCGCCCAGCAGGTCGGCCAGCACGTCGAGTGCCGCGGTGTCGCGATGCCCGCGCGGCACCGTGTGCCAGCCAAGCAGACCGCGGGGCAGGGTTTCAGCCTCGGCCAGCGTGAACGCGCGGCGCCCGATCTGCGGCGGCTCGTCGCACGACCGGGTCTGGCGCGATCCCACCCCCCGGCTCAACGATCCGAAATGGGCCTCGATCTTCTCCAGAGCCGCGGCGGGCTCGACATCGCCGGCCAGCACCAGCACCGCGCCGTCGGGCCGGTAGTGCGCCTGGTAGAAGGCGACCAGGTCGTCGAGGTTGATCCGCGCCACGTCTTCCGGCCAGCCCAGCACGGGATTGCGATAGGGGTGCTTCACGTAGCTGGTCAGCTCATGCATCTGGTCGAGCCGGGCCTGGGGCGACTCGATCTCCCTGGCGCGCTCCTCGCCGATGACCTTCCGCTCGGCCTCGACCTCGTCCACATCGAGACTCGCCAGCGTCATCCGGTCGGCCTCGATCTGCAGCGCCAGCTCCCAGCGGTCCGAAGGAAACATGAACCAGAAGTGCGTGCAGTCCTCGCCGGTCTCGGCGTTGGCCTGCCCCCCCGCGATGAACGCGAGCTGGTCGATCTGGCCCTTCGGGAATCGTTCGGTCCCCTTGAACAGCATGTGTTCGAGGAAGTGCGCCAGCCCCGTCTTGCCCGGCGGTTCGTCGAACGAGCCGACCGGATAGAAGAGGTCGCAGACGACGATGGGTACTTGCCTGCGCGGCAGGACCAGAGCGCGGAGGCCGTTGTCCAGAACTCGCTCGAATACCGGCAAATCGCCGACCCGGGGAGCCGAGGGGCGGGCCTTGAATCGTCGAGCCATGTCCGTGCTGCCCCTGGATCACCTGATGATAAGAGGACGTCCTGGTGCCCCGCGCCGGCCGCCTCTCGAAGAGGGCGACCAGCGTCCGGGCCTGCTGGGCCCACCCCGGCGCGGATGAGGCGCAGGGGTTACCCTGTCGCAGTATTATATCATCGGGCGCCGCCAGATTCAGGACCGATTCCCAGGAGAACGCCCCAGGTCATCGGCGGTACTGGTAATATGCAATTCCGGCCTGTTTAGGCTTTGGTGGATCGGTTATGATAACGACATGCGGCTTTGTCGATGTGTCGCCTTCCGCGAGTGGCGTTTTTTGAAGCGCAAGTCAGCCACGAGACCATGCCACGCAAAATCCGAGAGTTGATCCGAGATCTCGAGCGGGCGGGGTTCGTCTATCGTGGGGGCAAGGGCGATCATAGAAACTTCGAGCACCCTCGAGGTCTTCGGGTGACGCTATCCGGCAAGGCGGGGCAAGACGCCAAGCCATACCAGGAGAAAGAAGTCCGCAGCGCGATTCAGGGGGTCCAGTCGTGAAAGACAGCGCCAGGTACGTCAAGCTCGTCGAATGGTCTGACGAAGATGGCTGCTTCGTGGGTCAGTGTCCCGGGATCATCGGTCCATGCTGCCATGGCGACGATGAGGCGAACGTCTACGCGGAACTCTGCCAGATCGTGGAAGAGTGGATCGAGACGATGAAAGGGAGGGGTCAGCCGCTTCCACCCCCGACCATCATGCGAAACATCGCGGGTAGGATCCTATCTGAAGTCAGCGGAAGCCGGGAGAGTTCGTCATAACCCTCGGCATTCCGGAGACTTGTCCCGAAGGACCAGGATTCCCCTGGCTGGCCCTTCATTCATGACGGCTTCTTCCATTCGTTCCTGAGCCAGGCAGAGAGCCGCTCCAGCCAGGCGATCTCGTCGCTCGTGTCCTCGGCGACCAGCCACCGCGCGACCTCGTCGGGCCGGACACCCAGGAAGGTACTGGCCGCGACTTCTTCGTATCGGCCGTCCGGGCCCAACCGCTCGATCGTGAGGATCTCGCCATCGAACCGCCAGACCTCGGCCACGCCCATCGCGGCGTAGATCCCGGGCCGGTCGATCAGCGAGGGCGAAAGATCGATCTCGATGGCCAGATCGGGATTCGGAAACGCGGTGACGTCGTTGTCCCCCCTGCTCTTCGCCGCCGCCCTCAGCTTTTCCGAGTTGAAATAGTAGCATTGATCGGCTTCGATCCCACGCTGGATCTCCGATCGCTTCCAGGTCGTCTCGCCCAGACCCTTCAGCGGCAACTTCGAAGACCGTGCAATCTCGACGACAAGATGCCCCAAGAGCTGGCGGTAACCCTCATGGTCCGGCCCCTTGGTCATGATCTCCAGGTTCCTTCCGTCATAAGCCATCCGCACCGGTGTCGATTCGGGCAGCGAGTCGACCCAGGTCTCGTAGACGCGCCATGAGGCATCCGGCACGACCAGCCGCGCCTCGCCGGCTCTCCGCCCGGCCGCCTCGTTCCTGGGTGGTACGATCATGGTGCTCATGGGATGGGCTACTCTTGGATCCTGTCAAACCCCCCGGGGCTGGTCCATGCCAGACCGGATGGCTTGACCTGCACCGTATCAGACCCTCGGCGCGGCCGTCAATCAGGGGTCTGGTCCTGCCAGGGCCGTTTCGTTCTCCGATTGGGATTGAGACCTGTTCCACCGGCTTCTTGGGGTGGCACATGTCGTGGTTGGGTTCGATTGCTGGCGGACGAACGAAGCCATTGGACGCTAACCCCTGCAAGGAATCAAGTTGCAACCGGATTTCGGGTTCGTTCTTGGGCTGGCCCAAGTTGAAGACGTGGGCCTTGGAATGGCTGCGGCGGATTCGCGTGCTCTACCGGCTGAACAACCGCCGGTTGGCGGTGGAGAGGGACTCGGCGGCGTTCGGGGTAGCGGACGACTGCCTGCGGCAGGCCGTGGCCGAGATGAAAACACAGATGGAGACCGAACTGGCCCAGGCGGATCTTGCACCACCTTGCCGGAGAGCTCTGGAAAGCCTGCAAGCGCACTGGGAAGGGCTGACGCGGTTCGTCGATGACCCGTGGATCCCGATGGACAACAACGCCTCGGAACAACTTGCGCGGGGCCCGGGGGTGGCACGGAAGAACTTCTACGGCTCAGGTTCCCAATGGAGTGGTCACCTGGCGGCGGCGTTGTTCTCGATCCTCGCCACGCTGTCGATGTGGAAGCTCAATCCTCGGAAATGGCTGACCTGGTACTTCGAGCACTGCGCGGCGGTCGGGGGCAAGGTCCCGGAGAATATCCAACTGTTCTTGCCGTGGAACCTGAGCGAAGAGCAAAAGAAGGAGTTCGGGAACGCCGGACTCCCTCAAGGGGATGACACTTCATAGATCGACCTGCATCCCGGCACCCGAATTCAGCCACCGTGAGACGCCCACATTGTGCCGTTGGCCTGCCGGTCCCGGATGGGGCCCGGATTAATGAGCGGGCGGATGGCCGCCGCGATCGCCTTGTGGCTGATCCGACGCGGTTTCCGCTACGTTCCGGTGACCTACACGGGCATCGCCTTCCTCAACTTCGTCCCGTTTTTCCTTCGCGGTGTTGACCTCTCTTGTCGCTCTGGATCCTGGCACCAATCTGGATTCAGGTGCAGAAGGGCCGACTGAAAGGACGGCAAGATCGCGAAAACCAATTGAGCGGGATCGGAATCGCTCTTGGAGCTCGCGTCGGCGATGTCCGCTGCTCCCGCTCGCTCGTGTGTGGCTGTGGTGGGCATCGCGGCAGTCGTGATTGCCTCAATGACTGCTGCCCAGCCACTGCTGGAAGAACGCATCGCGTCCTACAGTCGCGACGAAGAGCACGGCTGCAATCTCCAGCCAGAATTTGAAGTCGATGAGGTTATAGGCGCTCATCACGTCAAGCATCGATTTCATCCTTTCCTCCACTTCTCTCTTGTGGGTGGGCCACGCTCGGGGGGAAATCCTCGGGGAGGGTTGTGGGTGGGAGGTCCGGCTGAAGAGAATCCTGTCTTCTGCCTGGACCTTCAATCAAGCTTAGGCAATCTTTGTCGCGCGAAACCAGAGATGTGGTGAAGCCGCATCATTCGCGCCAGGTTCGCTGTCGATTCTCAACGACCAGGCAGGGAGAACCGACCGAGGCCGATCGGAACCTCTTTCGCTTGCGATTGCGACAAGACCGCGTCTGGGCCGACTTGCTGGCTCACGACTTCAAGAGCAAGAGCAGCATGACCATCGGAGTCCTTGCCTTGACTACGTGGCGCAGCCCGGCCGGCATGTGGGTCCAGGCGCCGGCCTGGGCCTCAAGCGTGTCGTCGCCCAGGGTGAGCGTCGCCTCGCCGCGAATGATCTGCAAGATCGCCGGCTTCGAGGCGGTGTGCTCGGTCAACTCTTGACCCTGATCAAAGCCGAAAACAACGGCCTTGAGTTGCTCGTCGTTGTGGATTGTCCGGCTCAGGATACCTTGGGCCGGCGGCACCGCCTGTGCGGCCAGGTCTGCAATGTGGGTATATGCTGGGCTCATCTTGACTCGCTCAGTATCTCAAACATGGATGAAAATGTCACTGACGCACGTTCCGAAGGGGCAATGACGATCCGGATGATGAACACCTTATCGCGCCGCCGACAACTGGGCCAGCGTGCAATAGAACCGGGCAGTCAGCGGGTCGATCAATTTCCAGACCTGAGATTCGGTATTTCCTTCATAATCGGGAGAATATCCCGTATCCTCGGGAAACCTCGCGGAACCGGCAATCCCACGGTCTGGCCTGCCACTGTCGACCGACCACACGCCACACGCCACACGCCACTCTTCCCCACTTGCCCTTGCATCGGGGGGGTGCGTGCCTGACAATGGTTGTTTCGTCTGTTTCCCGCTGGGCGGGGGTCGCGGTGAGCCGGGGGGGACCCGGGCAATGGGGGTTTGTGAACCTGGTCAGGGCGGGAACGCAGCAGCCATAAGCAACACCTTCATGTGCCCAGGAGAACCTCCCCGGCTCTCCTCGGCCCCTTGCGACCAGAGATCGTGGTCGCGGGCGTGGACGACTGGGTCCGCGTAGTTACGCTTTGACTTGACACCATTTCCGGCACGCGGAGCGCGCTTCTTGGCTGCTGGACCAGGGTCGAAAAAGCGGTCGAGCAAGGCTCCCACCACTCCGGCGCCGGAGTCTTCTTCCGCCGCATCCACGCCCGCGGCCGACCCGCAGCCAGCTCCCTCTGCGGTGAAGCCGGCCGTGCCCGCGAATTACACGGTGGTGGCCCGGCGGTATCGTCCCCAGCGGTTCGAGGACGTCGTGGGGCAGGATCACGTGGTGCAGGCGTTGCGGAACGCGATCCGCCTCAATCGGCTGGCCCAGGCCTACCTGTTTTGCGGCACGCGAGGCGTCGGCAAGACGTCGATGGCCCGGATCTTTGCCAAGTGCCTCAACTGCGTGCGGGGGCCGGCCGAGACGCCCTGTCAGGTCTGCGACATCTGCCAGGCGATCGCCGCGGGGCAAGACGTGGATGTGATCGAAATCGACGGGGCCAGCAACAACGGCGTCGAGCAGGTGCGGGAGTTAAGGCAGAACGCAGCGCTGCGCCCCAGCCGGTCGCGGTACAAGATTTACTACATCGACGAAGTGCACATGCTCTCGACCGGAGCCTTCAACGCCTTGCTCAAGACCCTGGAGGAGCCGCCGCCGCACGTCAAGTTCTTCTTCGCGACGACCGAGGCGAACAAGATTCCAATCACCGTGCTCTCACGCTGCCAGCGGTTTGATTTCGCCGGGATCACGTCCGAGGCCATCGTGAATAGCTTGAAGGAGATATGCACCAGCGAGCAGGTCGATGCGGAGCCCGAGGCGCTGCAGGTCGTGGCACGACGCGCGGGAGGCTCGATGCGCGACGCCCAGTCGCTGCTGGAGCAGCTTCTTTCCTCGGGCAGCCCGCGGCTGACCGTCGAGGTGGTCCACACGCTGCTGGGAACCCCCAGCGACGAGCGATTGCTGGCCATTCTCGAGGCCTTGGCCAACCGCGATCCCGCGGCGGTCCTGACTCTGCTTGACCAGGGTGCCGGCGAGGGTGTGCAACCTTCCGACCTCCTGGCCGGCGCCCTGGAGTTTCTCCGCGACGCCATGGTTCTCTCCGTGGGCGCCGAGCCGGTCCTGCTGGCGGTCACTCCGCGTCAAAAGCCTCGACTTCAGAGCATCGTCGACCGCTGGTCAATCGACGCAATCCTGGCAGCGCTCCAGATCCTGGCGGAAGCTCGTTCCCGAATGCGAGGCGTTTCCCACGCCAGGCTGCTTGCGGAACTAGCACTAGTCCGAGTTGCACGGCTGGAGAATCTGTCCGACTTGAGCAATATGGTCGAGCGACTCACAGCCATCGAGTCCGGTTCGCCGGTGTCGCACAAGACTGAAGCACACGGCATAAAAAAAAAGCTAACCCCTCTTGATCCACAACCGGCGGAGGCCGTGACTGCTGCCGAAACGCCACGGGTTCTGGGGAGCGCGCCGGCACGATCCGGTTCTCGAGAGCAAGCCGTCGATCCGGCTCCACCGGTCGCAGACCTGGCAGAGGGGACCAGGGTCGAGGCTGCCATCAAACCGAGCCCGGCGATGGAATCGTCTGCGGACTCTCGAGTTGTGATAGGTTCATCGGCTCAGGCCGGGAGCCCGGCCAAGGCCCTTCCAGCCTCTCGGCCGCCGGTCGAGGAACGACCAGCGGCACACGAAGCTGGACCTGGGGCCGAGTTGCCGGCCCTGGAACTCGCAGCCATCCGTCAGGTCTGGCCCGAGCTCGTCAAGAAGGTCGGATCGCCGTTGAGCATGCGATTGGCGGTTGCCGAAGCGGTCAGCGTCGAGGATTCGGATGTGCTGGTCATCGCTGCCAAGCCGGGCTACAATTCGTTAGCCGATTCTTGCGGGACCGATGAGGCCCGGGAGAAGATCGCCCGTTGCCTGCAAAGGCTGCTGCGCCGGCCCGTGGCGGTGCGCTATCAGCGCTCGGTGGAACCGGCGCAAGGCAGCGCTCACGAGGCGTTCCCGGAACCACGGTCCGAGATCCTGGCGGCCGACCCAATGGTTCAAAAGGTTGTCGAACTGTTCGAGGCACGTCCTCTGCACCTGGAATACGACGACGACCCGGATTCGACATGATCGGGGACTTCCCACTCAGTTTCTCTGCAACTAAAGAAGGTTCAACGTGTTCAGTCAACTGGGAAACCTGGCCGAATTGATGAAAAATGCCGGCAAGCTCCGCGAGTCGGTTGCCAAGGCCACGGAAGCGCTCGGGCAGCTCCAGGTGGAGGGAACATCGGGCGGCGGAGCGGTCACGGCCAAGGTCAACGGCCGGCTCGAAGTCGTCTCCATCCGGATCGACCCCAAGCTGGTGTCTGACGGGGATACCGAGCTGCTGGAAGACCTGGTCACCGCGGCAGTGAATGCGGGGTTGACCAAGGCGCGGGACACGGCGGCTCAATCACTGGCCTCGCTGGCCGGCGGCATGCCTCTGGGCTTTCCGATGGGCGGCCTGGATCCCGGCTCGCCTGGGAGGCCGTGACGATGCCGGGCTTTTCGGCCGCGGTCGACCGGCTGACTTCGGCCTTGGGCCGCTTGCCCGGAATCGGCGCCAAGTCGGCCGAGCGACTGGCTCACCATCTGCTCAAGTGCCCTCCGGAGGAGGCTCTCGAACTGGCCGAGGCGATTCGGGCGGCCAAGCAGGAGATCCGCCACTGCCAGATCTGTTTTCACCTGACCGAGGCCGAGCAGCCCGTCTGTGCGATTTGCCGTGACGCCAGGCGCGATCAGGGAGTCGTCTGCGTGGTCGAGCAATCACGCGATCTGCTGGCGATGGAAAAGGCGGGAACCTACCAGGGTGTTTACCATGTACTCCTGGGCCGGCTGGCCCCGCTCCAGGGTATGGGTCCCGATCAGCTCACCGCCGACGCCCTGGAAACACGGGTCCGCTCGGGAATCGTACGCGAGCTGATCATGGCCACCAACCCGACCCTCGAAGGCGACGGCACGGCCCTGTACATCGCCCAGCGGTTAGCCGACAGCCCCGTGCGAATCACCCGCCTTGCCCGCGGTCTGGCATCCGGCAGCACACTCGAGTTCGCTAGCCGCGACATGCTGGCAGACGCCCTCGCGGGGCGACAGCCATTCTGAAAGAGTCTTCCACTCGACGCATGACTGCCTGCAAGCGAGCGGCCGCTCGATGAGCCCAGATCCGTGCCATTTTCTCCTCGGCCCGGGGATTCTCCTTGATAATCTGGAATCTGTGGCATAATAATTGCTGTAAGAAGTTGGCCGGGCGATAAAGATCCAATTCCTCTTTATCGCCGCTTACTCTTCCGCCTCGCGACGGAACTGAGGATTGCCTGATGCGTCTTGATACCTCCCAGCAGATGCGGACCGAGATGCGCCTGCGGATGGCGCCTCGGATGATCCAATCGATGGAAATCTTGCAACTGCCGATCATGGCGTTGCAGGAGCGCATCGAGCAAGAACTGAGTGAGAACCCGGTTCTGGTGGATCTCCGCGAGTCTGCGGCCCCTGCGGAGAGGGACGGCGAAGAGGCGGGAACCTCGACTGTCACTGAGCCTGAGGTCGAGACCGAGCCGAACGAATTCGACAGCCTGATTGGTCTGGACGAGAACTGGAGCGAGCTTTACGACGAGGGGCCGCGGCGCAGCCGGGCCTCCCTGAGCGAGGAAGGTGACCGTAAGCAAGACGCCATGCAGAATATGGCCTCGCGTCCGCGTTCCTTTCACGATGATCTGACCGAACAGCTCGGCTTTTTCGATTGCGAACCGACGGTCCAGAAGCTTGCCGAGTACATCATTTACAACCTGGATGATAACGGCTACCTCAAGCTCAGCCTGCACGAGGTGATCCGCGATTCCGGCGGCGAGGCCACGCACGAGGAGGCGGCGGAGGCGCTCCGGCTGGTCCAGAAACTGGATCCTCCAGGCGTCGGCGCTCGCGATTTGCGTGAGTGTCTGCTCCTGCAATTGACCCCGGAAACACCGAGTCACGACTTGCTCCGGACTCTGATTGGCCATCATCTGGACGATCTTCAGCACAATCGGCTGCCGGCGATCGAGAAGAAGACCGGGTTTCCCATCGAGACGATCAAGGAAGCACTCGAGCATCTGCGCCGGCTCAACCCCAAACCGGGAGCGCCCTTCGCCGCGGACAGCGGCACCCAGTATGTTGTGCCCGACCTGATCGTTGAACCGAACGACGACGGGTCGTACAACGTGCGGCTGGTCGACGATCACACGCCGCATCTGTCGATTTCACGGTATTACCAGAAGCAGCTCCGGAACAAGCAGACCGACCCGGCAGCCCGAGAGTTCATCCAGAAACGGATTCAGTCAGCCCGCTGGCTGATTGAATCGATCGAGCAACGCCGCAACACGTTGCTCAAGGTCGCTCGGGCGATCATTGATCACCAAAAGGTGTTTCTTGACAAGGGTCCCGAATTCATCGAACCGCTCAAGATGCAGCAGATCGCCGACCGCGTTGGGGTGCACGTGACGACCGTGAGCCGCGCCGTGGACGACAAATGGGTTCAGACGCCGCGGGGAATCTTTCCACTCAAGCGCTTCTTCGGTGGCGGCACGATGACGGCAGACGGCGCAGAGATCGCCTGGGATACCATCAAGCAAAAACTGCTCGAGATCATCGCCAAGGAGGATAAGCAGAATCCGCTCTCCGATGAGGAAATCGTCGATGAAATGGGCCGCCAGGGTCTCAAGGTCGCCCGGCGAACGGTGACCAAGTACCGCCAGGCTTTGAACATTCCATCCAGCCGCCAGCGCAAGCAATTCTGACCCACTCGTTCGCTCTTCAGCGTGGTCCATCCGCGCAGCGAGTCAACAATTCGAGGCCCCACAATGCCCGACGATGCTCGAGACCGCCGAGCATTGCCCCCAACCGGCCCCCGCCTCTCATTGTGGTTCCCGGATCCGCAAGGCGGTCGCCGCGGCGATTTTCCCGTTCGGTGAGCCCGAGAACAAGATCAGGCCGAAACCGAACTGGTGCGAGCGGATATCGCGGACGTGGCCGTGAGCGGGGGACGGAGGTCGGACCCATCTTTCTCGATCTCGATCACCGGCTTGGCTCCCACGAGACGACTCATGGCGACCTCGTAGCCCAGAAACCGCAGGTTTTCGAGAATTGTCACGACCTCGGCACAACCAATCTTCTGGACGATGCCGAGGATTTTTCGCTCTTCTGGCGAAAGGGAATCCGCGGGTTCAGGTGGTTCGGAATCGAGCTTGTCGTTCGCCAGGTAATCGAGCGTCACGCCGAGCGCCTGTGCCAGGCGGAGTGCGTTATCCAGACCGGGCCGCGACTTTCCCTGCAGGATGCGCGAGATCTCCGAGTCACTGACCTGGGACAGGCGGGCGAGTTTCTGCCCGTTGAGCCCCTTGCCATTCATCAGGTTCTTGAGCTTGAGCTTGAGTTCCATGACTGAACTATAGAATGTCTCCCCGATACGGGGAAGCGCTTTCTTTTCAGAATCGCAATGATATTTCAGTACCCCGAAAAGCGCAAGGGTCGTCAGGTTACATGGGCTCAAAGTATGTTGGAATCTCGGGATTGAACAGAGAAATGCGCCGCGGCGTCAGATAGGTTGAAAGCGTAGTCCAATTTTCCTTGCGTCGGCCCTGGCCATCGCTGGTCGATCGAATCGCCACGAGAGGGATGGGGGCCATATAGCGCTGGCCTCCTCGAGCAGTCGCAGGAGGCAGTCCTTATCATAACTGAGAATTGACCGGATGCAATTCAAAAGGCGACGAGCCGGCGTCTTTCGGCGGAAAAACGAGAAAAGTCTGGCCGAGGATGATCGATCGGGCGAGTTGATTAGCCGGGACGGGGAGGTGAGATGGGTAAGAGCCCGTGATCTGGCCCCGGGACAGGAGGGGAACGAGCCCGCCACGGGCTCGAGAAGGAATCCGGTCAGGAGGTTCGCTGGACCGTGTAGTCGGCTAGCACACGGAGGACGAGCTTGGCATCCGACTCGCGCAGGCACTCCAGTGAATCGATGGCCTCCTTGACATGCCATCGGGCGCGCTGCCAGGAATAATCGAGGGTCCCGGAATGCTCGAGCAAGGGGATCAGTTGCTTGCGACATTCCGCCCTGGCCTCGCCGAGCATTCTGCGCGCGTTGGCGGCGGTCGCGGGATCGGCGGTTTCGAGCAAGCGAATCACGGGGAGTGTCAGCTTCTGCTTCTCCAGATCGGTGCCCAGGCTCTTGCCGGTCAGTCGTTCCTCGCCCCAGATGTCCAGGACGTCGTCGGCGATCTGGAAGGCGATTCCCAGGTTGCGACCGTAGCGGTCGAGTGCCTCGGTCGTGGCCTCGTTGGCCCCCGCGTAGTGGGCACCCAGCCGGCAGGAGATTGCGGTCAGCTCGGCCGTCTTGCCCTCGATGATCGAGAAATACGAGCTCTCATCCAGGTCAAGGTTGCCGCGCTGATGGACCTGATGCATCTCTCCCTCGCAGACCATGTTCGTCGCGCGGCCGATCCAGCGGCACGCCAGAGTCGAATCGAGCGACGCCGCCAGGTGGAATGCGTGGGTAAAAAGGTAATCTCCGAGCAGGACAGCCGTCTCGTTTCCCCATTCGGCGTTGACCGTGGCGGCGTGGCGGCGGACCATCGATTCATCAAGAATATCATCATGAACTAGTGTTGCGGTGTGAATCATCTCGACCACCGCTGCCAGGACCGGGTGCGCGCTGGTGATCGAGCCGGACGCCCGCGCCGCCAGCAGCAGCAGGGCTGGACGCAGTCGCTTGCCTTGATAGTCACCACAATGATCGACGAGCTGTTGAACGAAGGCGAATTGACTCCGCAGCTCGTGCTGGAAAATACGTTCGGCCTCTGCGAGTTCGGATCGGATCGGTCGGAACAGGTCTGTAAGTGTGCGCCGAGCGTTCTCAACTTCGAGCGCAGGTCGACTCGCCATACCCGTTCCCCCTCCAGATTCCAACGTTCGAACCGCTCACGCCCCAAAGGTCCCTTAAGTCGGGTCGGTGCCGCGTTCCCCGGTTTCACACACGACTTTTCCCAGGCTGTCCGCGGCCGTCGTGGGCCGGAGAAAACGACCTCGCCTTCCTCCCGTTTTTTCGTCGAGCTGGATCGGGCCGATCACCAGGTTTCGATCCACCGCCTTGCACATGTCGTAGACCGTGAGTGCCGCAATGCTGACCGCCGTCAAAGCTTCCATCTCCACGCCCGTGCGCCCGTGCAGCTTCACGGTCGCCTCGATTCGGAGGGCGTCGGGAGCGACTGGACTGAGTGCAATTTCAACGCTATCCAACCCCAGTGGGTGGCAAAGCGGAATCAATTCTCCAGTCCGTTTGGCCGCCATGATTCCCGCGAGCCTGGCCACTTCCAGCACATCGCCCTTGGCCAGCCGGCGATCCCGTACCAAGGAAAGTGTCTCCGGTTCCATCTTGACCCAACCACTGGCCCGGGCCAATCGCAGCGTGGGCTGCTTCCCGGAGACGTCGACCATTCGGCTCGCCCCGTCCTCATCAAAGTGTGTCAGCTCACCCATGGACTGTCCCCAATTTCGTTCAATTCGTTCTGAACGTATTTTACGAAATGTCCGCCCGTCGGCTAGTGGGGGGTTTCTGGTTTCCCGCAAACTCAAGGCGACAGAATTGGCGATGAACCGGCTGCCGCACTGGAAGAGGAAGAGCTTCGATCTTGATATCCCCCGCGTGCCGCGGGATCGCGGAGGGGACCGGCACGAGGGAAGTGCCAGAGGGCGGAAAGCCAGACTCCCTGCCGGTTCCGGGTGAAGATACGCTGCCCCATCCCGCTCTCGAGTCGTGCCGTCAGATCCGGCTTCCAGTAGGCCCGGCGGCGGGAAACGACCACCCACTCGGACCCCTTGGCGGCCTCGTCATCCTGCAGGACCACAGCGCGTCGCACCAAGGCGGCGGTGGTGGTCAGGATCCCCTGCCCTGGATAGAGTGTCGGGGCCAGTGCCGCCCTTGCGCCGGGGCGAATCTCGGCGGCCAGTCGGTCCAGCAAGACGCGATCGACGGCATCGCTCCAGTAGGTCAGCTCAAGTCCCAGCCTCTGCGCTCCGGGCAATCCGCCTGTCAACATATTGTAGTAACTCAGGCCGAATGGGTGCAGGGCCAGGGCGCCATGACACTGCATGACCAGAAGGCCGGCCAGCAAATAGCGTCCTGAACGAATGGTGCCCCACCGCTGCCAGAGCCGGCCGAAACCGAGTCCGATCAGCATGGCCCACGCCGGGAAGACGTGCAAGAACAGCCGCTCACCGTCGTAAACCGGGATCCGGGTGCTGAAGAGCCCCAGGAAAACCATGATCGTCGCGGCCAGCAACCAGGGAAAGCGGTCAACACGGCGCTGCCGCCAGCCTTCGACGAGCCCATAGATTCCCAGAAGCTGCAGACCGAGCGGCACAGTGACGGCAAAATACACCCAGGGGTAATGCCAGGGTACGTCACGATCAGGCATGATCTGGCCGAAGTACTCGACCATGATCGTGGCACGCTGCACCGACGTCCCCCAGTAGGATTTCCAGCGCGCCCAGGTGTCGTACCAGAGCCAGGGCCAGCCCGCGAGGAACAGTCCCACCCCGGTCAAAGTCCAGACTACAATGGTCTTGAAGGCACACCGCCACGAAAGTCTCGTGAACGCCCAGATCGCCACGATCGGCAAGAGCAACCAGGCGTGGATCTTGGTGAGCAGCGCCAGGGACCAGAATGCTCCCGCTTTGATGATCGCACGAGTCGAGGCCGGAGGCGCCGTGGCTCGCACACCGGCCAGGAGAGCCGTGGTCCAGAACAGGCTGAGAAACGTATCCAGGGCGGCCAGATGAGCATGGGCAAACACACGAGGCATGACCAGAAGTGCCCAGCCGGCGCCGATCCCGGCGGCACGACACCAGCGTCGGCTGGATTCGGCGGCCACGACTCCGACCAGTATTGCAAACGCCAGAGCGGGGGCAATCCGGCCCGAGAGCACGTAGAGCCCTGTGGGGTCGGCTCCGAAAAGCATGATCTGGAAAGGCTCCCCCAGGCTCGAGGCCAGGCCCAGCAGCCAGCGTCCCAGGGGGGGGTGCTCCGCATTGTCACCGAAGACTTGCTCGACGATAACACGCTCGAAGAACCGCCAGCCCCGAGCTTGCAAGGTGGCCACGTAGGTGCGGCCGGGACGAACGTCCAGGGGCTCGTCAATGGACAGCCCCGGATCACCCAAGGTCAGCAAGACCGCCAGACCGGCCACCGTCGCCGCCATCAGTCCCAGCCGTGCGTGTGAAACAGCCGCGAGGGCTTCGCGAAACCTGTCCGCCCTGGCCTTCCCCTTCATCGTCCAGGCACCCTACCTTCCACCCTGGAGGGCAACTCCTTCGTTTGCTGCTCTTGCGACTCAGGGAACCAGGATGAGCGGTCTGGGGAGGTAGATCAAGTCCGCATTTGCGGGCTGACCGCTCTAGCCCAAGCGGATGACTGCCGTGAATCATGATCGGCGTCGAGGTGCGGCAGGATCGCCGGCAGCCTCGATCTCGATCTAGAAAAACCGACGAGCTCGAGATCCGCACCTGGCCGGGAACCAGGCAACGGCTCGAGCTCGAAGTTCCGAATCGGGGTTCCGGGGTGGGGCGTCGGGTCCTCGGCTAGATCGCCGCCTCTCTTGGATCAGGGTTCTTCCGCTTTCTTCTGGGAGATCAGGCGACGGACTCGTTCGGCTAGCAGAGCACCGTCGAACGGCTTCTTGAACGCGTCGTTGAAGCCGAGCGAAAACGTCTCCTCGCCGGGTTCGTCGCTGGTGAGTGCCAGCAGGATGGTACCCAGATGGTCCGGGCTCTTGCGCAAATTCTGCGCAATCTGACCTGCCTCGATACGGCCCAGGGCCATGTCGATGATTATGCAATCGGGGTGGAAGCTTTCGGCACGAATGCCGGCCTCGAAACCCGACGCCGCCGTCTCGATCCGGAAATCATCGCTCTCGCGGAGATGGTCCCGGAGCACGACCTGGAGCGGAGCGTCTGCCCCGACTACAAGGATTTTATTGTAAACCTCGGCCTCGAGATCGCCCAAGGGCATTCCATGCTCCTTGAGGAACCGCAGGAGGTGCTCCCGCGGGATGCGCCGATCCTGTGAGCCGGGGATTCGATAACCACGCAAGCGGCCCGAGTCGAACCACTTGCTGACGGTCCGAGGCGCGACCTTACAGATTTTCGCGACCTGGCCAGTTGTAAAAACCTTTTTCATCTCGAGGACTCCACTCGCCCAGTTTGGTGCGAGACCACGGAGGTTTCCTCCTCCCTCCGGTTAGGAACCATGTCGGCGCGGTGACAGTCCCGGCCCGGCGGTTGTTCCGGCTCCGGCCGCCCGAGGCGTCGCTGAGCCACCGCAGAGACGGCAATCGTGCAAGACGCTCCGACCCCTCCCCCGCCCTTGAACGTACCCCAGTGCAGAACGCTCCTCGCGACTCAAGCCCAGGCTCGTAGTGAGCCCCGCTCCGCTTCGGTCCGAACGTTCTCTGCGCCAGCGAGTTGAGTGACGGATAGGGAACTCGACTCCCCCCGATCAAGGATGGAAGATCTTCCCGCCCCGGTCAGTGCGGGAAGCGGCCCGGTCCCTGCGACTCAAGGGGCTGTCATTCGCCTCCTCGCCGTAGCGGACCTGACCGTCACGACTAATATTCGAACCGCGCGGCGTGGGACTTTAGGAGGGGTCAGGAGTAGTTCCACCACAAAGGGCAGTAGTCGGGCCTGGGCGGGTTGTAAAAGTCTAGCGGAGGGAAAGACTTGCGTCATTTT
>Ga0208827_1000511_pt1 | contig 18422 bp, 19 predicted proteins | sample Sb_taG_5_FD_187709 | JGI IMG/M metagenome (GOLD analysis project Ga0208827, IMG submission 187709) | Peat soil microbial communities from Weissenstadt, Germany - Sb_50d_8_FC metaG (SPAdes) (version 2) | ecosystem: Environmental > Terrestrial > Soil > Wetlands > Peat | place: Germany... | reverse complement strand
TCGGAAGCAAAGAGCATAGGCGTGTCTGCGCGGGCAGACGAGGCAGAAGACCAGGGGGGCCAAATGAAACCATCAAAGTGGGCCAAATGACAGTATCAAGGGGGGCCGCACCTAGTTGACAAACACAGGCAGGTTTACAAACCTGACCTATGCACGCGGTCAGCGCGCCGAGGACACCCTGAGCGTACGGAACGCGCTGGGGACCCCGGAATACGGCGAGAAAGCGATGGCCTAGGATTATTTCTGTTGCTCCACCCCGAGGCCATGGCGGTCACCCCGCGGGTCCGCAGTAAGGATGAGCCTCGCACCCAAAGGCCCGCCAAACGGGGCTTGCGATCATAGCGCCAAAAGCCAATAAAACAGCGGCTTCGACTGTGATAGGCGATATGGACCTCTCGCGACGTGCGCTTGTAACTAAGGTGAGCTCGCTGGGTGGTCCTGTGCATAGAATTTTATGCATAAGCTGCAACAGACTGAAAACACGCTACTTGCAGGAGCGATTTTGTGGATATGCTGTTTTTGCTGCAGTGAACTGCTAAGCCGAGAACTCAGCGAGGGCACCGATCCGGAATCGACAGCAGCCGTTGTTCCGCCGCAATTGGTGCATAGTTTAGGTTTTTTACAGTGATGTTTGAGCCGTCACTTTCTCGTTATGACTTTTTGCTTCGCTTGCGGTGAGTTGCCCGTCAGCGCCGTCTTCGGATCGCTCACGGTTTGAGATACGGATTCCGTATCACATTGCTCACGGCCGCGGCACCGAAACTCGCGCCTATTGCCATATTAAATACTCCGACATACTTACGCGCCTTTGGCCACTTCCACGCCACCGCGTAGCTTACGACGGCGAGACCGGCCGAAAGTGCTGCCTTACGCACCGTGCCGGAGCGGTAGAACTTGCCCGCATACGGACCGCCGGGCTCCGCCAGCCACTGATTCCCTTCGGGCTGCTTCCAACTCGGGGTAAACCCAACAGTCGTGCTCTGAGCCGCCATTTGGGCCTGGGCGATCCACCGTGCTCGATTAACGACACTAAGAGTCTGCGCTGTGGTGTCGTTTTGAAATCTCGAGCACAGTATTCTTGCTGATATCGAGCTGTTTGCCAATCGCCCGATATGAAAAGCCCTCATCAATCATCGCCAGGACCCGCGGTGCAAGCCGATCCGATTTCGGCCGTTGTCCGAGTTGTCGGCCGAGTCGCTTCCCACGCGCCTTCGCTGACGCCATGCCGGAGCGAATTCTCTCCTGAATTAGCTCGCGCTCGAATTCGGCGAGGGAGGACATGACCGTCGCGATCATCCGGCCGTGTGGCGTCGTCAAGTCAAATTGTAAGCCGTGCAGCGCCACGATCGAGACATTCCAGGCTTGAAGGGACTGAAGTGTCTGGATAAGATCGATCGTGCTCCGTCCCCATCTGGAGAGTTCGGTCACCAGAACGGCATTGATCTCGCGGGCCTGTGCGAGTGCCACGACCTTCTTCCGCTCGGCGCGGTCGAGCTTCACGCCTGACCGGTTTCCTTGAAAACGGCGAAGACATCGTAGCCGGCCCGCGAGGCCAAAGCGAGGAGGTCGCGCTCCTGTCGCTCGCATGATTGATCGCTGGTCGAGACCCGACAATAGATTGCCGCTTTCTGTCCCAATTGAACCCTCGCGGATCAGCCCCCTGAAAACCAGCGGTTTTGCATGGGGTGGATTACGTACCGTTTAGACTTTACGCTAACTGGGACAAAGATGCCAGGATGAGATGCGACTGGGGAGGGAGCATGGACCAAACGTACACCGACCGGACCGACATGGAGAGCCGATGGTCGCTGACATCGGCGGACCATGCCTTGGTGGTAGCAAAGAGCCAAGACAATCGTCTCAGCTTTGCCGCTCTGCTGCTGTTCTTTCGTAACCACGGCCGCTTCCCGAGGACCAAGACGGAGATCGATCACGAAGTGATTGAGATTGATTGAGAATATCGCGCGCCACCTCGATTTGACGTACCCACTCGAGGGAGCTTTCAATCTCTCCGATCGGACCTTGGAGCGTCATCGTGCGGAAATCCGTGCCCTGTTCGGTTTCCGCGAGCCGACCAATGCGGATAGCGAGGCGTTGATGGCGTGGCTGCGGCTACAGATGTCAGATTCATTGCACGATCATGAGGGGTTAGCACAATTGCTGGCGGCGCGCTGCCAAGAACTGGCAATCGAGCAGCCATCAATGGAGCGGATAGATCGGATCGTCCGCAGTGCAGTTGCCGCCCAGGATGAACGGCGCGCCATCCTTCCGCGGCTGGATTCCGCCATCGCGGCCGGCGGCGATTCCACCGGACTGCTACAGGACATCCGTGTGCTTGCCCGGAAGCATGCCGATTCCTTGCGCCTGGCCCTGAAAGCGCCGGACGGCGGCGGTCCAGTGGATTGCCCAGAAGCCAAAGATTAAAACGAGTGTGACGTTTTCGCCAGGATCTTACCTCTACCCTTGTGCCGGAGAGCGTCAAGAAGTCGGGGTCAAACGAGAAACTGCCTTTCGAATCAACACCATCTCGGGTCCACCTAGCAGCCGAGATTGCGAACTCCCCAATATTTCGCTTGGGGAAAATCGGGGCAGCGCTGGTCTTTGTCCGACGTCTTCCCAATAGAATGCCATGTTGCGCTGACGCAGGTTGCACAGGTTGTAGTAGAAATCGTACATGCGTCACCGCGTCCGCCGCGGCGCCGGCCAGGCGCAGCCAGTCCGTGAGGTTTATGGGGGTTGGGTGTTGATTCACCGAATTATCGGTAACCAGAAACAGTTAGCGGGGTCTTGCGTTTCAGGCCTGGCGCGGCTCGGTCCGCGTATCTTCATCGCTGCTGGCCTGGCAACGGGCGCCGGACGTGCCTTTCGGCCCGCCGCCGCTTCCGTCGCGCTCGGCAGACTGGCCCACAGATCTTCTGAGCCGCGTTGAGCTTGGTGAATGGCCGATGGCACTCCGCGCAAGTTGCCTCCCTCGGCCTGTACTTCCACTGCGTCGGCATCGGCAAGGGGACAATATGCGTGATCATCGCCGCTCCCGCCTCACCTTACCATACCATTGTCGCGCCTCTGGACCGGCCCAGCGGGCCGATTGTTTTGGCGCCTATTTCCCAGACTCAAAGCTGGGACCAGACGAACTCAAGCAGCCTGATCACTACTAAAGTGGGTGGCCGTTTCGAGTTCGACACATTCCCTGCCTTTTTCACGAGGTCGAGTGCCTGGATGGTGGGCCGATGGCGCTCGTTGTTGGAGTGGAAGTTCAGGACATGGAGGACCTGTGGCACCATACGCCGGTAGTGGCCCTTGTAGGAATTCCGGATCATCGTGCGTAAGGTGGTGCGATAGGTCGGTCCCGTCGCCTTCCACTCCTTTACCAGATCGCGTAGGGTCTCCTCGCTGACCACGGGGAACACGACCTCGCGCACGATCCCATCCGGTTTCCCGAGCGTGGCGTCGGCGATTTCAAACAGAATGTTCTGCTTGCCGGTCACGCGCTTAATGTCGTCCAGCAATTCGCGGTCGACCTTGCGCTCGGCGCGCGCACCGATGTGGTGGATGGTTTCGATCAGCAGATCGACCAAGTCATCAATGAGGGTACGGCCACGCAGATGGGCAAAGGTGGCCAGCCAGGTCAGCCTGGTTGCCTCTGGATGCCGGCGCAGTTCATAAGGCGCTTCGACTGCAACGCGCTGCCGGTAGCGCTCCCGTTCGTGCGGCAGCGCGTGGCCGAACAGATCTGCCGGCAGTTCGAGTTGCCGAATCAGTTCCAGCTTGGCCAACTGGTCCTGTACGCTGGCAAGGGACCGCAGCGCATACTGGAGAGCGTCAAAAAGTCGGGGGGGCTACGCAAGCCGCTATTATAGGTGGGTATCTGCTTGACTCAGGTTGCCCCTACAGATTGTGGCTTCGTTTTCAGCTTGGCTCCGGGGTGAAGAATCCGATCTAGGGGAATCGGCTCGACTGCCACGGCTTGCTGCACGAGGCGGAAGAAGAGCTTGCCACGGCTTTTTGATCGCCGCCGGTTAAATCGGAACGTGAACTCATCCAGATAGTAGTCCAGATGCTTATGGCTGACCGCGCCCTGGTGGGTTCCCATCAGCCACCGTTTGAGAAGCGAGATCACTCGATGGACCCGCGGCATTAATTCCGACGCAGTCTTCTTCTTGCCTTTGAGGAAGGTGACCTCGTGGTCGTAGCCCTTCTTGTCCAAAGGCAGGTAGCCCAGCCACCCATCGGTGTGGATGACACTACCCGCTTCGACCGAGTCCTGCACAAAAGGCACCAAGCTTTCGGGCCGAAGCGTCCAGGATCGAGACCACCAAAAACTGGGGCGGCGGAGCGAGACCGGAAGAGCATTTCGTACTCGTACCCTGGTGGCATGAGACAACCTCTATCCACCACCCCAACAAGCGTTTATCAGCGGGCCGGGCGTAAGGCAGGTACGCCATGAAGCTCCGCCTCCAACTCGTCGCGGTGAGCGACACCGGCCAGGAACAGGTGCAGGAAGTAGCCCAGCTCGAGCGGGAGGGTGTGGCCATAGAAACCCTCGGCCTCACTCTGGCGGAAGGCAAGCTGATCCTGAAGAAGGTCCAGGAGTGCATGGTCCAGGAGCAAGTCAATGATGCCATGCTTCGGCTCCGATGCTGCCCGGACTGCGGCAAAGTGCGCCACGGCCGGGGGCATCACGACGTCACCGTTCGGACGGTGTTTGGGAACGTGGAGTTGCACAGCCCGCGGTTGGGCCATTGCCCCTGCCAGCCGCATGCGGAAAAGACCTTCAGCCCGCTCCAGACCCTGCTGCCGGCGCATGTCAGTCCGGAATTGCTGTACCTGGAAGTGAAGTGGAGTTCCCTGCTGCCCTATGCGGTCAGTTGTGATCTGCTGCACGACGTGCTGCCGGTGGATGAGAAGCTCAACGCAGTGACCATCCGCAATCACCTATTCCAGGTTGCCGAACGGATGGAAAGGGAGCTGGGTGAAGAACGTCCGTGCTTGATCGAGGGGTGCGAGCAGGATTGGGAGCAACTGCCCATTCCGGATGGCCCGCTGACCGTTGGGCTGGATGGAGGTTTCGTGCGTGCCCGGCACAAGCGAGGATGCTTCGAGGTGATCGTGGGCAAAAGCGTACTGGAATTCAAGCGGAATGCCGAAGGAGAAGAGAAATCCAAGAAGTGCTTCGGTTTCGTGCAGACCTTCGACGAGAAGCCGCGACGGCGGCTATTCGAGCTGCTGAAGTCGCAAGGCCTGGCCATGAATCAACAGGTGACGTTCCTTTCCGATGGCGGAGACGATGTGCGGCAGGTGCAGCAGTATTTGAGTCCAGAGGCGGAGTATTGGTTGGACTGGTTTCACATCACGATGCGGATCACGGTGATGAAACAGATGGCCCGAGGGCTGGCCAAGGAAACCAAACCGTCGCCGGATGGCGACGGCCAGCCAGCCGCGGGGCCGGCGGGAAAGAGCATCGAGAAAGAGCTCCAGAGTCTGAAATGGAATCTCTGGCACGGCAATGTGGAGCGCGCGCTGGCGCGCATCGAAGACTTGCAATGGGACCTGGAGTTGACCGTAGGGGACGCGGAAACCCGGACCAAACTGCTGAAGCAACTGGGCGAATTTAACGGCTACATCCAGAACAATCGAGAGTTCATCCCAAACTATGGCGAGCGATACCGGAACGGGGAGCGTATCTCGACCGGATTTGTGGAATCGACGGTGAACCAAGTGGTGAGCAAGCGCATGGTGAAAAAACAGCAAATGGCATGGACGGAACGAGGAGCGCATCTATTGCTGCAAACGCGGACCCGGGTGTTGAACGGAGAATTGGAAGAGACATTCCGCCGCTGGTACCCGCAGTTCCGGCCCGAACCGCCGCTGGGGCTGAAGGCGGCTGCCTGAGCGCCCCAGTTTTTGGTGATCTCCCAAATGCTCGCTTGCAACGCCATGGCAACCGATGACCGGTCTGTTCAGGCTGGATTTAGGCGCTCTGGGGAGTTCCCGCCCGCCCGGCAGGCGTCCTTTGCCTCCTGCCGCCGCCATATTCCGGCCGATCCCGGCCTCCTGTCCTCCGGCTGCCGGCCGACGCCCGGTCTATCCGGCTCTTCCGGACGGGAGCAGCGCCATGCCTGATGATCCGGATGTGTCCCTGGTTCCGGCAGTGGCGACTGACGACCTGGCCCGCCTCAAAGCTCTGGTCCTCGACAGCGTCACCTCGCCCAACTCCCGCCGCGCTTACGACAAAGCCCTCGACGACTTTCTGGGCTGGTATCGAGCGGCGGGGAATCGCGCGGGTCCGCGGAGCCAAAGCTCTGGGCGTCAGGGCAGGGAACTGGCTCGCCAAGGAACAGGCCGAACAGATGATCGCCGCTCCCCATCCAGCAACGTTGAAGGGCAAACGCGACCGCGTGATCCTGGCCCTCCTGCTGGGCTGCGGCCTGCGCCGCAACGAAGTCGCTGAGTTAAGGTTCGAGGAAGTCCAGCAGCGGGACGGCCGCTGGGCGATCGTGGAACTTGAAAGGCAAGGGGAACCGCGTGCGTACTGTCCCCATGCCGGGCTGGGCCAAGGTCGCCACCGACCACTGGGCGGAAGCCACCGGCTTGTCCTCCGGCAGGATCCTGCATGCGATCAACAAAGGCGACCACCTCATGCACGCCGGCATGAGCCCCCAATCCGTCTTCATGACGGTGCAGGCTTACGCCCGGCTACTGGGGATCCAGGCGGCGCCGCACGATCTCAGAAGAACCTTCGCCAAACTGGCCCACAAAGGCCGCGCCGCCCTCGAACAGATCCAATTATCCTTGGGCCACGCTACGATCCTGACCACGGAGCGCTACCTGGGTGTCCGCCAGGACCTCAATGATGCCCCCTGCGATCACCTCGGTCTCGACGTCCAGGCTGATTGAACCGATGATCTGGTGCCATGTAGTTCCTGTTCCAAGGCCTCAAGGAAAGGTGAGCGACCCACTCCCCGGGCGGCACCCGTGCGCGCCCTCATGGCCGGGATCCGGCGGGCGCGTGGGACCGCGGCGCAAAGTAAGAACCGGCGGTGCTCGGCGCGGACCTCGAACGCATGCTCGCCGGCCTGCCCGCGACGCTGCTCGGCCGCCGTGACCAGGCCTTGTTGCTCGTCGGCTTTGCCGGCGCCTTCCACCGCCCGGAGCTAGTGGCGCTCGACTGGGAAGATATCGAGTGGGGCAGGGAAGGATTGACGGGTCGCGGTGCGGCGCTCGAAAATCGCGGAAGGGCAGGGAAGAAAGATCGGCATTCCCCTACCGGGCGCGAAGCGGCACACTGCTCGGTGCGGGCACTCGAGAGCTGGCGCGACGCCGTCCGGCGGCGACCAGGGTCCGGTCTTCCGGCCCGTCGACCGCCACGAAAACCTGGGGCACGCGCGCCTGTCCTACAGGACCGTGGCGCGGATTGTGAAACGGTTACGATCCGCGGCAATACGCCGGCCACTTCCTGTGCGCCGGCCTCGCCACCGCCGCCGCCCTGGGCGTTGCCCGAACGCTCCACCATGAACCAGACCGGCCACCGCTCGCTCTCGACCGTCCGCCGCTACATCCGCGACGGCTCGCTTTTCCAGGAGACCGCCGTCGCCAAGACGGGTTTATAAGGTTTCGGCGGCGTGGCCGCAGTTCCTGGCCGCGGGCGGGCGCAGCAAAGCAGCGCCTTTCCTTTCCGGGTGGCATGGCGCATCATAGAGAGAAGGAGGGCCCATGAGCTCGCAGGTCGTGACCTCGAATACCGAAGCGGCGATTCTGGCGCGCGTCATCGAATCCGACGCGACCGCCATCACCCCCGACGTCGCCCGCTACCTGCTCTCCATGCAACTGCCCCGCTCCGACCAGGAACGCGTCAACGAACTCTCGGCCAAAGCGCGGGCCGGGTCTCTGAGCGAGGGCGAAACCCAGGAGCTCGACAGCTACCTCCACATCGGCCGGCTGCTGGCCGTCATGCAGTCGCGCGCCCGCCGCCTGCTCAAGAATCTGGAGACCGATCTCAGCCGACAGTGAATCGAGAACTGCTCCGCACCGTCTGGCAGCGCGCCGCCGACCGCTGCGAGTACTGCCTCATGCCGAGCTTTGCGCTGCTGCTGCCCTTCCAGATCGACCACATCGTCGCCGAGAAACACGGTGGCCAGAGCGTGGCAAACAACCTGGCGCTCGCCTGCCCGCACTGCAATCGCTTCAAAGGCCCGAACATCGCCGGAATTGACCCCGCCTCAGGCGAAACCATCCGCTTGTTTCATCCGCGCCGGGATACTTGGTCGGAGCACTTCGGATGGGAGGGCGCTCGCATCGTCGGCCGCACCCCCATCGGCCGCGCCACCGTTCATGTCCTGGCCATGAATGCCGACGACCTGCTGCTGATCCGCGCCGAACTCCTTGCGGAGGGCAGGCTTTGACGATGGGGCAATGGCTCGCCGGCTGTCCGCAAATGATCGCGGGGAAGAATTACATACGTGGCCAGGCGATACCAGAGGGGAATTCTTTGTACCATGACCACGGACCAGGCATTCAGCCAGGAGGCACCATTCCGCGACCACGGCACACATTGCGTTCAGTAAGCTCTGGTGAATTCTACGACCGTCCTACTCTATCGGAATGCCAGCTTCCCAAGCTGGACGCCGTGGGTTCGAATCCCATCTCCCGCTCCATGTTTTCAATGAGTTACGTGAATCGATTCGTTTGCAGCACCCCAGTTTTCGAGGTAACGAGGTAGGTGGAGAAGCGGAACCCCTTGCCAAGAAGCAATTTGCACGCTTGATGGCAAGCGTGCCACGCTGGAAGTCGCAAGCGAAACCTGGCCAGCGGCTGGACCGATTCTGGCCTCACGGATTCCTCGGAAAAAATATGGGACGGCTGCGCCTTACGCCGCCGAAAAGACATGTCGCCAGTGCCGACGTCTTGCTGTGCGGGCAAAATGGTCGATGTTCGCACCGACCGCATTCCACGCGGTCTCGATCTACCTTCGCTTTAGTTTTCCCCCCGCGATCTCTCCCGCAGTTTTGTGTTCCTTGGCTGGTTGCCGCGCCCGCACATTCGACGAGTTTGTCCGAACAGTCCCCGGTCGAATCGTTCCTGCCTTTTTACGGCGAGGAGACGTACGCCGGCTCTGCCCGCTTCTGGTATCGGCCACCTTAAGAACCAGGCGGAGCGCGCCAAGGCCTACCGCGTGTGCCGGGAAGACGCCGCCGCCGATCCTCACTGCGTGGGCGTGCACTGGTTCACGTTGTACGACGAAAGCGCGCTCGGCCGCTCCGACGGCGAAAACTATAATATCGGCTTCCTGGACGTCTGCAACCGCCCCTACGATGAGATGGGCCGCGCCGCCATCCAGAGTCACGAGCGCACGTACGAAGTGGCCGCGGGCCGCGCCAAGCCCTTCGCCGAAGCGTTGGAGTATCTGCCCAAGGTGTACCTGTAGCACAAGCATTCGTGCCTGTGTTCTAATTCGAGTCACCCGCCGCACATCTCGAACGTGCTGTCGCCCTACGTTTCTTGTAGAATCGAAACGGATACCGGGAACCTGTGGAACTGCCAGAAGACACCCCGATGCAGCTTGCGGTGGGCGCGTCTCTGGGGCCTTACTGTATCGAGCGAAAGCTCGGACAGGGTGGCATGGCCGAGGTCTACAGTGCGCGCGACACCCGTCTGGGCCGCACGGTCGCCATCAAGCTGCTGCGCCGCGAATTCGCGGGGCAAGTCGATTTTCGCCACCGGTTCGAGCGCGAGGCCCGCGCCATTTCCGCCCTGAACCATCCTCACATATGCAGCCTCTACGACGTCGGGGAGCAGGACGGCATGTCGTACCTGGTAATGGAACATGTTGACGGTGAGACCCTGGCGCAGATACTCACGAAGGGCCCGCTTCCGGTCGAGCGCGCGCTGCAATACGCCATCGAGATCACCGACGCCCTGCGAACGGCGCACGCGCACGGGATCATTCATCGCGATCTGAAGCCGGGCAACATCATGATTGCCGGGGCCGGTGTAAAGGTCCTCGATTTCGGACTCGCGAAGCTCTCCGAGCACGCCGCGCCCGCCGATGCGGAGACACTTACGAAGACAGCAGGGACCCGCGCCGGGCAAATTCTCGGAACCGTGGCTTACATGTCGCCCGAGCAGGCTGAGGGCAAGCCCCTGGATGCCCGCTCCGATGTGTTTTCGCTGGGCATCGTGCTGTATGAGATGATGTGCGCCCAGCGCCCGTTCCGGGGTGAGACGCGCATCTCGACGCTTGCCGCCATTTTGCGCGAGACGCCGGAGACGCCCAGCCGCGTCCGTACCGGGATCCCTCATGACCTGGAGCAAATTGTGCTCCGCTGCCTGCAAAAGCAGCCGGAAGCCCGTTACGGCTCGGCCGATGACCTGCACACGGCGTTGGAATCGTGCCGGCAGAGCCTGAGCGTGAGGACGGGCAACGTCCCGTGGCGCCGGCCGGCGGTCATCGCCGCTGTGCTGGCGGTGGCCCTGGCTGCCGGAGCGCTCGGAGTTCGATGGTTCGTTCGCGCCTCGCGGGCGCGCTGGGCGCAGCAGGTTGCGGTGCCGGAGATCTCGCGCTTGATGGCGCAGTCGCACCCCCTGGCAGCTATTCGCCTTCTTCGCCAGGCTGAGCCGTATGCGGCATCTACCCCTGAGCTGATCCAGCTCAGAGAACATCTTGCTTTGTCGTCCGTCTCGATCGCGACCACACCGGCTGGGGCGGACATTTACGTAGCGGAATACGCGGCGCCGGAAACCGGTGGCCCTTCCGGCTGGGAGTTTTTGGGCCAGTCACCCCTGACGACCTCGCGCATTCCTTTCGGATACTACCGATTTCGGGTGGTGAAGAAGGGCTTCGAGCCGATCGAAAAAGCCAGCGGTATCGGGGCCAACCTCAACTTCCCGCTTCATACTTCGGAGGAGACGCCAGGAGGAATGGTGTGGGTGGCCGGCGCGCAGAAGACTGCGCGCTCGGCGACGACCTTTCCGGCGTTGGCGGCGGCGGATATCCCGGCGTTCTGGATCGATCGGTATGAGGTTACGAATCGCCAATTCAAGGGGTTCGTCGATCGCGGAGGATACCGCAATCGCGAATACTGGAAGCAGCCTTTTCTCAAAGACGGCCGGACCCTCTCCTGGGAGCAGGCCATGTCGGAATTCCGCGACGCCACCGGAAAACCCGGTCCTGCTTCCTGGGAGTTGGGGACCTATCCGGATGGAAGAGCCGACTACCCGGTTGGCGGCGTGAGCTGGTATGAAGCGGCCGCCTATGCCGAGTTTGCGGGAAAGAGTCTGCCTACCGTGTATCACTGGTATCTCGCCGCCAGTGTTGGCGCGTATTCCGACGTCTTGAATCTGAGCAACTTTGGCGGGCAGGGACCGGCCCGCGTGGGATCTTACCGGGGACTCGGGGAATACGGAACCTACGACATGGCCGGCAATGTCAAGGAATGGTGCTGGAACCTGGCCGGAGACCGGCGCTATATTCTCGGCGGCGGCTGGAATGAGCCAAGTTACCAATACAAGACTCCGGATGCGCGGCGCCCTTTCGATCGCGATCCCACTTTCGGTTTGCGCTGCATCCAGCCTGTGTCACCCCCGGGGGAGTCGCTGGCCGGGATCGTGTCGTTTGTCTCCCGCGACCGCAGGAATGACAAGCCAGCCGACGATCAGGTGTTCCGAATCTTCCAGGGACTGCACTCCTATGACAAGACGGATCTCAAACCGACAGTGGAAGCCCACGACGAAAGTCCTTCCTATTGGCGCACCGAGGACATCACGTTTCAGGCGGCCTATGGAAACGAACGCATGCTGGCTCATTTGTACCTGCCGAAAGACGCGGCGCCTCCATACCAGGCGGTGGTCTTCTTTGGCGGAGTGAACTTCCTTACCGACCAGCGGATCGGGGCCAAAAGCCGTTTGTTTGATTTCGTCGTGCGTTCGGGACGAGCGGTCATCGTGCCCGCATACAAAGGCACCTTGGAACGCGGGCCTGGGGACTACTACCACCTGCTGGGCGAACCCAACCGATGGAGGGAGATGAACCTTCAGCAGTCCAAGGACCTCGGTCGAACCATCGATTACATCGAGACACGGCCGGACATCGATGCACGCAAGCTGGCTTTCTACGGAAACAGTTATGGGGCTGCCATGGCCCCGCACCTGGTTGCGGTCGAACCTCGCATCCGATGCGTCGTGATGATGTCCGGAGGCTCCTTCGAGAAAGTGCCCGCAGAGGTGGATTCCTGGAATTTCGCTCCCAGGGTCAAAGCCCCGGTGTTGATGGTGAACGGGCGCGACGACTTCCGATTTCCACTGGAGACCAGCCAACTCCCGCTGTTCCGTCTGCTAGGTACTCCCGCAAAGGACAAGCAGCACGTGGTCCGCGAGGGAGGTCACCTGAACCCCGCTGGTCGTCCCGACATCATCAAGGAGATCCTCGACTGGCTGGATCGCTACCTGGGCCCGGTTCAGACGAAGTAGGCGCGCCGATTCGCCTAAGAGTCTCGATCAGAGTGGTGCGTTTGACACCGAACGTCCGGCAGGCGGCCGCTTTCGACATGCCGCCGCGTAAGGACTCCACGATGGCGTCGAGCTTTTCCGGGGGGATCGCTGGCGGTCGCCCACCAATGCGGCCCCGGTGCCTGGCGGCCGCTAGGCCGACGGTTACCCGTTCCTTGATCAAGGCCCGCTCGAATTGGGCCAGGGCGCCGAAAATGTGAAAAAACAGCTCGCCAGACGCAGTTGTGGTGTCCATGCCTTCCGTCAGCGACCGGAAGGCGACTTGATTTGCCTTGAGGGTGTTGACGATCTCAATAAGGTGCGTCAACGACCGCCCCAGCCGATCCAACTTCCAGACCACGAGCACATCACCCGGTCGCACGAAGGCCAGTGCTTGAGTCAAACCGGGTCGATCGGCGCGCGCGCCTGAAGCCCGATCTTCGAAGAGGTGTCGGCTATCGATGCCGGCAGCGAGCAACGCATCGCGTTGCAGATCGGAGTTTTGGCGATCGGTTTCGGAAGACAACCGGACGTAGCCGACAAACATGGACGGAAAACCGTGAGTCTATGGTATCCGTATACTGCACCTTTCCGACAGGGTTTTCCGTCCATTCCCGGGAGGGAGTTGGTCCGCGTTTCTTGGCAAACTCGTTCGGGTGTCGGGAAACAAGTGTTTTGCGACAGCCCACATTGCCTGAAATGGCGGCTGGTGACACGACTGTTGGGTCTACCCTTTGAGCAGCTACAAACTTATCTACGCCTCATCCTAAATCTTTAGGAATATCAGCTCGAGTTTTCTTCAGAAATCTCGACTCGGATCCGAAGACGAGGGACGCTGTTGGCTCCCCGACCCAGGCCGTGACAACAGCCAGACCAGACACCTTCCGAGTCGGTAAACCGTCCGGAGCCGGAAGATCGATAAACGCTGGGCGACCAGGGAGGATCTATTGCCCAACGCCGGGTTTGGGACTACCGCCGGGCCAAAAGTCCGAGATGGCAAACCAGCCAAGTGACGGGTCCCGGCGCTGAACCACGGCCCATGCACTTTCCGAGCGCCCGAAACCATCCACCCGGGGACCACAGCCTTCCCAACCCGCACTTCTACGGCTAGCCTCTGGAGTTTGTACTTTTTTTAGGCGTCTGCGGCGGCGTTGATGCCGCGATCGGTGGGATTTAGGCCGAGATGGGCGACCATTTCCGGGTTTTCGGTGATTTCCTTGCGCAATAAAGTGATGAGATCCAGCGCCGAGGGTCGCTGCGCGCGACGGCGCCACTTGGGCAAAGCAGCATAAGCCTTACCGCGCTCCGCGCCGAAGGCTTTTAGCGAGGCCAGTAACAGGGCGCTGTAGGCAGCGACGGCAAAAGCCGGCTGTTTGGGGACTGATGTAACGTTACGTAACTGAGCTTGTCCCACGCCCAGGGTGTCCTTCTCTTCGCGATGATTGACCTCGATCTGCCAGCGATCGAAGTAGATCTGCAACAGTTGTCGCACCGTACCGTTCACCACGGTGGTTAACAGGAAGGCGGGCTGGCGATAGTAGAAGCGGGCGCTCTTTTTCTTGCGATAGCGGGTGGGCCTGACCACCAACAAGCGCAGGGGCCGTTTCCGCGCCCCGCCTTGCCAGTAGACGCCGGGGACCTCTTTATACTGCACCTTGCGGCGCTTGCCGCCGTAAAAGATTTTGGTGGTCTGCCAAGCCCTGGAATCATCCACCCGGACCTGCTCGGGGGTGAATTTGTGTTTCGCGTAGAAGCGTCGCGAGGGGCCTTCGTGGCGGAAGCACAAGACGATGTTCTTGCGGGCGCGAGCGATCAGTTCGACGCCCTGGATCTGAGCCCTAAAGACCGGTCGATTGCAGAAGCTGTTATCCACCGCCAGTAACAGGATCTTCTTGGCGGCGCCGGCAGCATCGCAGGCGTCGCGCAGACGAATAGCGAGATCCACAAAGCGAGTTGAGAGGTTGTGGATCTTCTTGGCGGCCAGATACTGCTGCCACTGCGGGTCCAGGGGGGAGTCTTTGGATTGGGCGGGGCGTTGGCGTGGGCGTCGGGCGAATTGATTGCCTGGAGAGCCCTTGCGCCGTTGGCGGCGGGGACGTTTCACCACCGAGACCTCCTCGAAGGCGATGGGAATGGCGCGGCAACCCACTTTGCACCAGCGGAAGACCGGGATCAGCAGGGAGGCTTGCAGGAAACGCAGGCCGAGCATGAGGTTGACGTGAAACTTAGGGGAGAGCGGATCGCGTTGGAAAAAGGCCTGCTGAATGCGACTGCCGGTTTTGCGCAAGCGGGTGTCATCGACGGCCACACCAATATAGCGGCCCGGACAGAAGGCTAGGGCGCGACACAAGATGGAGGCGAACAGTTGGGCGGGATCCCAGTGGCAGCGGGAGAACAGAAAGTACTCGGCGCGCCAGTCCTGACGGTGGCGGCCGTTGGTCCAAATGATGCGGGTCAGGGTGCGGCGACCCAGGCAGACCAGGCCGCCCAGGGCCTGACGGACGGGGCGGAGGTAAGTGCGGGGTTGGGGAAAGGCGGGTTGCCAATCGGCGACGATGTCGAGCCAGCAGGCGAGGAGAGTCATCGGGCCTCCGGGCGGAGGGCAAAGGTGTTTTTGTCGGTGCGCAGGAAGCGGTCGCCGCGAGCGACTTTCTTGGTGAGGGAGGAGACGAGACTTTCGCGATCGACGGAGACACCGAAGGAGGAGCGGATGCGGGCGAGGAGTTCGGCGACATGGAGGGGAGCGCGGGCCTTTTTAAGTACGTCATAGGCCATGTCTACCTGAGACAGACCTTGTTCACGGGGCGGAGAGGCGACCGGGGCTTCGCCGTGACGGAGGCGGCGAACGGCGCGGAGCTGAGCGTCGAGAGAGGCTTCAAATATGGCTAAGATGTCATCCTTGAGATCGTCGGTCATGGCGGGCTCCTGAGCATGGGCTCAAGGCAAGGATGGCACATCCAGGTCAGTATGTCAATAGAACACTAATTAAACAGACTTAAGGGGAGAGGCAAAAAGGCGGGCTTTCTGTCACTCCACTGGAAGAACAGAAAAAACAAGTCCGCCCGGAAATGTTCAAACTCCAGAAACGGGTACTGAAGTACCCGTTTTCACCTCGTAAATTATTGATTCTTGGTGAAAACTGGTGAAAAACCGGTACTTTGTACCGGTCTAAGCCGACCCCAAGTTTCCTCTTTCATTTCGCCACGAGCGCCGTGGCCATGGCTCCGCGTCAAATGCACTACTTCCTGTTGGTGCCGGCCTCGCCAAGTTCACTGGACTCAAGCGGACGCGGAATCGAGCGGCGTCACCGGGTCGAGCAGCGCCCAGAACAGGCCGCCCATGCCGTAGACTGCCGCAGAAACGTAAAACGTGAGATTCCAGTTGTGGTGGCTCCAGGAGAGCATGTAGCCGATCGCCAGGGGCGACAGTGCGCCGCCGATGTTGCCGCACATGTTCATGAAGCCCGAAAGTGTGCCGGCGTACTTGCCGCCCACGTCCATCACCGCCGCCCACGCGCCGGGCATCACCAGGTCGTTGGAGAAGCTGGCCATCCCGATGGCGAGCATGGCGAGCAGCGGATCGTGAACCGTGGTGGAGAATGCCAGGAATGCCGAGGCGCCCGCAAACCCCAGGTATGCCATCAGCCGCCGCGAGAAAGCCACATTGCCGGTCTTGCGCACCACCAGGCGCGAGAGCAGCACGCAGGCCGGATTGCCGAGACCGCCGCAAAGCAGCGGCAGCACGCTCAGCCACGCCGAAGAGTTGATCGTCAGGTGGCGCGCCTCGCGCAGATAACTCGGCAGCCAGGTAACGTAGAAGTACCAGCCGTAGTTCATGCAGAAGTAAGGGACGCACAGCATCCACACCTGCCGCGAACGCACCATGCGGGCCCACGGCACGTCGCCGTGCCCGGAGGCCATCTGGGAGCTGTGTTTCAGCAACTCCCGCTCGGCGGCGTTCAACTTGGGGTTTTGCAGCGGATTGTCGCGATACCAGAAATAGAACAGCAGCGCCCAGACCACCCCCACGAGGCCGAAGATCTCGAAAGAGTGCCGCCAGCCCACCGCCCCCATGATGGCTGCCACCAGCAGAGGGGTGAGCGCCCCGCCCCAGCGCGCGCTCAGCCACAGGATGCCCTGTGCGCGCACCCGCTCGCTCTCGGGGAGCCAGGTGGTGAAGGCCTTGGCGAGATTGGGAAAGCAGCCGGCCTCGCCCGCGCCGAACATGAAGCGCGTCACGGTGAGCGAAACAAAGCTCCACGCCCATCCTGTAGCCGCCGTGAAGAAGGACCACCACAGCACGATGCGGAGCAGCACCCTGCGCGGGCCGATCCAATCGCCCAGGAACCCGCCCGGAACTTCAAACATGGCGTAGGCCCATCCGAATGCCGTGAACACCCAGCCCATCTGCACTTCGGTCAGTCTCAGGTCGTGGCGGATGGCGGGGGCCGCGAACGAAATCGAGACCCGGTCCATGTAGGTGATCACCGCCAGTGCCGCGGCGAATACCACCACCCAATGCCGGACTCCCGTGGGACGTTCAGCCGTTCGGGAAGAGATGGCTTGCGCCTGCTTCATGCTTCCACCTGCGCATCGAATGGCGTCACCGGATCCAGGAATGCCCAGCACAGAATGCCTAGAAACTGGATGACGGCCGACACATAGAAGATGAGATTCCAGTTGTTGTTGGTCCAAGCCAGCATATACCCGATCACCAGCGGCGAAAGCGCGCCGCCGATATTGCCCACCATGTTCATAGCGCCGGAGACGGTGCCGGCGTACTGGCCACCCACGTCCATGGTGGACGCCCAAGCCAGCGGCATCACCAACTCCAGGGTGAAGGCCGCCAGGCCGATGGCGAACACCGCGGACAGCGGATCGGCGATTCGCGTGGAGAGCACCAGGAACCCGCTGGCGCCGGTGAACCCGGCGTAAGCCAACAGGCGGCGGGCGCGCGCCATTCCGAGTGTGCGCGCGAGCCAGCCGGAAGCTACCACGCTGACGGGATCGCCCAGACCCGCGAGAAACAGCGGAAGCGCGCTGAGGAACGCCGTGGAGGCGGTGGCTTGATGGCGGCCCTCGCGCAAATAGCTGGGCAGCCAGGTCAGATAAAAATACCAGCCGTAAGAGTGGCAGAAGTACTGGCCGCAGAGCATCCAGGCCTGGCGCGACCGGAGCAGCTTGCCCCATGGGACAGGGCCGTGCGCGGAGGCGGCCTTGGCGCCCTTCGCCAGCAGTTCCCGCTCGGCGGTATTCAGCTTGGGATTGTCCATCGGGTTGTCGCGAAACCAGCCGTGAAACGCGACCGCCCAGATTACGCCCAGGCAGCCGAAGACCTCGAAGGCATGGCGCCATCCCATCACCTGCATCACCAGCGCCACCAGCGGCGGCGTGAGGGCCGCGCCCCAGCGGGTGCTGATCCACATGAAGCCCTGCGCGCGTACCCGTTCGTGGCCGGGCATCCATGCGCTGAAGGCCTTGGTGAGGTTGGGAAAGCAACCGGCTTCGCCCATGCCGAACAGGAAGCGCGTGACGGTGAGCGACGTGAAGCTCCATGCCCATCCCGTGGCGGCGGTGAACACGGACCACCACAGGACGATGCGGATCAGGACCTTCCGCGGTCCCAGCCGGTCTCCCAGGTATCCCCCGGGAATCTCGCACAGCGCATAGGCCCATCCAAATGCCGCGAAGGCCCAGCCCATCTGGACGGCGGAAAGGCCCAGGTCGTGGCGAATGAAAGGCGCCGCAAACGAGATGGAGACCCGGTCGATGTAGGTGATCACCGCCAGCGCCGCGGCGAAGACGATCACCCAGTGCCGCACCCGGGTCGGACGTTCCACGGCGGGCCCGGATTGCGCGAGTGAGGAAGGCATATGGGAAAGGCGTACGCTAACGCACGTCAGCGCCGATGGCAAGTGCGGTTTGCCATGATCGACAGGG
>Ga0208827_1000507_pt1 | contig 18606 bp, 21 predicted proteins | sample Sb_taG_5_FD_187709 | JGI IMG/M metagenome (GOLD analysis project Ga0208827, IMG submission 187709) | Peat soil microbial communities from Weissenstadt, Germany - Sb_50d_8_FC metaG (SPAdes) (version 2) | ecosystem: Environmental > Terrestrial > Soil > Wetlands > Peat | place: Germany... | reverse complement strand
ATGCTAACGGCGCCGACTTCGGTCGGCGCCGTTTCTTTTTGGCTCGAGCGAGCCGCGGGTGAAGCCGACGGCTTGCCCGACAGCCTGCCACCGTGCCAGCATCGCGGCCATTGCAGGGAGGCTCGCCATGCCGAATATCACGATGCTCGATATCGAGGCGCTGCGGCAGACCAAACTGAAGCCTTACATCGACAAGTGCATCGAGCACCGCGCGCCGGATCCCGGATTCCACGCCATGATGGGCCACAACATCGACCTGTGCGAGGCGATGTTCGTGGCCTGGGACGCCTGCTTCAACAAAGGCCGCATCCCGCACAAGCTCAAGGAAGTCATCCGCGTGCAGCTGTCGCGCGCGGCGAGCTGTACCTATTGAGGCAATGTCCGGTCTGCTTCGGCGAAGCGACAGGGATTGTCGGAAGCACTGCTCGACGAAGGCATCGACAATTATGCCGCGAGCGAGCGCTTCACCGCGGCGGAGAAGGTCGCGCTGCGTTACAGCGAGCTGATGTCGGTCAATCCCGACGTGGTCGACGCCGCCTTTTTCGATGAGCTGCGCAAGCATTACAGCGACAATGAGATCGTCGAGCTTGGCGCCTTCATCGGCTTCAACCTCGGCTATCACACGTTTTTCGGCACGTTGAAATTCTATCCGCTGTTCTCGCCCGACGGCCGCCTGGTGAGCCAAGCTGAGTCGGAAAAGCTCTATGGGACGGCGCCGGCCTCGTTGAAAAAACCCGAGGCGGCGGAATGAGCCGCATCGCACCGCTGCCGCTCGACGCGATCACCGATCCCGAATTGCGTGCGCTGATCGCCGAGGGCGAAGTTTTAGGCGTACCGAACGACCTGTTCGGGCGCATCGTCGCGCGCGCGCCCGAACAGGCCGTGCCGCTGATGCGCGCGCTCTTGATGAGCCACGCGCAGGGGAATGTCGATCACAAGCTCAAGGAGATCATGCGCATCCTGCTGGCGCGCTTTGCCAATGACAAGTATTTCGCCAGCCTGCGCTCCAACAAAGCGCGCGCCATGGGCTTGACGGAAACGCGCATCGACGAAGGCTGCTTCGCCTACGAAGACGACAGCAAGGGTTTCAGCGAAGCCGAGAAATGCGCGCTGCGCTACGCCGACCTGATGTTCCTCGACGCGGCTCAGCTGGACAAGGCGTTCTATGACCGGATGAAGACGTATTGGAGCGAGGCGCAGATCATGGAGCTCGGCGCCTTCATCGCCTTCCACTACGGCATGCAGATGTTCATGCGCTCGCTGGGCGCGAAGGCGGCGGGTTAGAGCGGGCTTAACTTACCATCGCATATTGATGTTCTTGACCTGCGTGTAGCTCAAGATTTCATCGAAGCACTCCTCTTCGCCGATACCGCTTTGCTTCCAGCCGCCGTAGGGCGCGCCGATATATCGGCCATTCGAATTGATCCAAACATAGCCGGCTTCAACGCGTTCCGCCGTTTCCATGGCCTTGGCCAGATCGTTGGTGACGATGGCCGCGGTGAGCCCGTATTCGACGCCATTCACCTGTTGCAGCATCGCTTCGTAATCATCCCAGGCCATGACCGACATGACCGGTCCAAATATCTCCTCGCGGCCGATCCGCATCTCAGGTGTCACGCCGTCGAATACCGTCGGTGCGATGAACAGACCCCCGGCAAGCGATGGATCGGCCGGCCTGCCGCCGCCAGTCAGCAGCCGCGCACCTTCCGTTTTGGCCGATTCGATGAAGCCCATGACGCGATCGAATTGGCGCTGCGACACGATCGGCCCGACGTCGTTCTCCTTGAGCCAAGGCATGCCGATCGGCAGCGCCTGCGCCAGCGACACAAGTTCCGCGATAACGGTGTCATGCAGCGAAGCATGGACGAAAACGCGCGAGGTCGAGCTGCACGATTGGCCCTGCCGATTCATGTTCATGCCCTTGATGGCGGCGAGCGCGGCCGTCTTGGGATCGGCGTCGGGAAATATGACGATCGGATTCTTGCCGCCGAGTTCGAGGCTCACACGCTTGAGATCGGCCGCCGCCTCCTTGGCGATGGCGCGGCCGGTCGGCACCGATCCGACAAAGCCGATCCGCCGTACGTCTGGATGCCGCACCAGCGCCGAGCCGACTTTGCCGTCGCCGGCGAGGATATTGATTACGCCGGCCGGAAATATTCCCTCGCACAATTCGCCGAGTCGCAGGCTCGACAGCGGCGCCTGTTCCGAACCCTTGATGACGACGGTATTGCCCGCCGCGAGCGGCGCCGCCGCTTTCTCGGCACAGAACCGGAGCGGATGGTTGAACGGATTGATCTTGGCGACGACGCCGAACGGCTGCCGGCGCGTGAGGTTGAGATGGCGGTCGCCCTGCGAGAACGTCTCGCCCTTGATTTCGGTGACCAGACCGGCGCAATAGCGCAGCCAATCCGCGGTCCACGTCATGTCGCCGCGCATGCCGACGATCGCGTTGCCCGAATCGACAGCGTCGAACAGCGCCAGCTCGTCGGCGTTTTCTTCGATGCGATCGGCGAGAAGCGCGAGGCAGCGAGCGCGCTCCTTGAGCGGCACGCGCGACCATTCCTTGAAAGCAGCCTTGGCGGCCTTCACCGCCGCATCGACGTCAGCCTCGCCCGCCGCGGGAACGTCGGCCAGTTTCTCCATGTTCGATGGATTGATCGAGGCGAACGACTGGCCTTCGGCCGGCGCAACCCAGCGGCCGCCGATATAGAGCCCGCGCGGACTGAAATTGAGCGCCGGAGTTTGCACGCGTTATCCCAGTAGCCCGGGCACGATCGCGGCGCGTAGCACCGTGCGCTCCGAGGCTTTCTTGAAAGCGGCGTCAAGGTCTTTCAAGGCAAATTTGGCGTCGACGATGTCCTTGAATGGAAACCGCTTGCGGTTCGCCATCACGAAATCGAGCGCCTGGATGAGATGCCGCGGGTGGTAGTTGTGAATGCCGCGCATGTTGATCCAGCGCCGCAGCAGGACATTGGCATCGATGGTCACATTGGCGCCGGGGTTGACCAGGCCGCCGAGCACGTAACGGCCGCCGGTCCGCAGCATCTGCAAGCCCTGGGGGATGACATCCGGCACGCCGCAAACCTCGATGACGGCATCGGCGCCGTCTGGCCGGCACAGCGCCCTGACTTCATCGATGACGGCCTGTGGCGGAACGCGGGCGATATCGATGACGTGATCGGCACCGAATTTTTTGGCGACGTCGAGCCGGCTCGCCACCGCGTCGAGGCCGATCACGCAACGCGCACCGCGCGCCTTGGCCATCGCGGCACCGTAGAGGCCAAGAAGACCGAGGCCCTGTATGACCACCGCATCACCCAAGCCGATTTCGGCGGCTTCGGTCACCGAGGCCATGGTGGCAACGCCGCAATTGAGCGGCGTAGCTTCCTCGTCGCTCAGCTCGTCGGGCAGCTTGAGGATAAAAGTGCCGGGCAGGATATAGCAGTACTCGGCAAAGCCGCCGAGGAAGTGCGGATCCTCGGCGGCAAGATCGTGGCCGTATTTGCGCACGCCGTGACACTTCTGCGGCATGTCGAGCACGTCGCGGTAATAGCATTGGCCGTCGAAGAAATACTCGCTCCAGGTGATACGGTCGCCAACCTCGAGCAGGTCGCCGCGCATGTCCCTGTCGACGCCTTCGCCGAGTTCCTCGATGACGCCGATGATTTCATGGCCGAGGATGCCCGGGCAGGGATTTGGCCGGCGTCCTTCGTAGGAATGAATGTCCGAGCGGCAGATGGTCGACATCGTCACCCGCACCAAGACCTCGCCGCGCCTAGCCGGCCGCACCGGAAACTCTTTCAGTACGAAAGGCGTGTTCGGCGCTTCGTAAACTGCGGCCCAGGCGGTACGCATCATGCCGTGTGCTTTCTTTCGCAATGCCGCGGCGGCCTATTCGACGCCGTTCAATGCAAAATCGAAAATGTCGTAGTTGTGCAACGGGACGTCTTTCGCACGCTGGCGGTACGCAGCATTGAGCGGCCGCGACAGCAGGAATGGAACCTTCTGCTCGCCAAGACCGCCGTGGGACCGCAGGCGATGCCCCGCCAATTGGCTCAAATCGTGGTCCTCGCGGCGCGCGCCGACGACAGTGTTGCGATCGCTAAATGCGGCAAAATCGCCCTCCCGGTCGAGCGGCAGATCGAACTGGTCGCAGACTTGCTGCTTGTCGAGGACCAATTCGATGCCCGGCAGCGTGCGGGTGAATGCCATCATCGCCCAAATATTTCCCGGCTTGCGCAAATGCACCCGCACGAACGATCCGAGCGCGCCGTGATGCCGCACGAACGGATCGGCGATCGGACAAATTACCCGCACGGCGCCGGCGCCGAAACGTGAATTCAGCTCGTCCTCCAGATAGACGACGTTGGGCGTGCCGTCCGCGGCGGACTTGTCATTCATGCCGTGATCGGCCGTGACGGCGACAGTGGCGCCGAGCGCGATCAGCTCGGCGATCCTGGTGTCGACCGCATGATGATAGGCGTCGGCCTCCGGCTCTCCGGGTCCATGCTTGTGCTGCACGTAATCGGAGGTCGACAGGTACATCAGGTCGGGCCTGACGGACGACATGAGTTTTACGCCGGCATCGAACACGAATAGCGAAAGGTCCGCCGAATATTGATCCGGCTGCGGCCGGCCGACCAATTCCTCGACGTTTTCGATACCGTTGTCGGCGAGATTGGCGGCGTGGGCATGTTCGGAAGAGAAATTTATGCCCGACATTTTGTACGCCAGCACCTTGAGCAGCTTGTCCTTGGCCGTGACCACCGCGGTTTGCACGCCGGCACGGCTCAGCGCGCCGAGGACCGTGCCGCAGCGCAGCCGCGCCGCGTCGGTGATCATGATCTCCCGGCCGGTCTCGGGATCGAGATAGTAATTGCCGTTGATGCCATGCACCGCGGGCGGGACGCCGGTGACGATCGACGTGTTGTTGGTGTTGGTCGTGCTCGGCATGGAACAATCGGCGATACCGACAAAGCCGTGCTCCAGGAAAGACTTCATGGTCGGCAGCGTGCCGTTGGCAAAGCCGTGTTCGAGGTAAGCGGGATCAAACCCGTCGACCACGATCACCACGGTCGGGCGCTTTGGCGCGGCATAGGTACGCCCATTGACTTCGACGGTCGTGTCGGGAGTGGTTTGCGCGGCAGACGTGACCAAGGTCAAAACTCCAATCCGAGAGATTGTTCAGCACTACGCACGATGACGTTTTGATGACGGAAGCGATCGTCGCCTTCGCCGTTACGCGAACGACTGTGGGTTATCGGGCCGCATTCATTTCACTGTCATACCCGCGCTCTAGCGTCATTTGAGCCTTTGCACGCGCGGTCATCTCTTTTCGTACTCCAAAGGCTTCCGGCGAAACACACGTAGCACGTCCAGGTGTCGGGGCCGCGCAGTGGAGGACGCATCGGCCCACGGCGTCCTGTGATGCGCGTGGTCGCTTCAATATGGCAGCGATGAATAGGCGCCCGCCGAAGAACATTCGATGCCGGCACAATGACAACCAAGCGGATAACAGGAGCCCGAGCATGAAGTTGCATATCTTCTCCGCCAGCACCACCGTCGCAGCATCGCTTGCAGCGGCAATGGCAATCGCCGCCGCCATGGTAACTAATCCGCTGCCAGCCGCAGCAGACGACTGCCCCGCCGGCGGTACGGTGCGCTTCGGCGTCGAGCCCTACGACACGGCGGCGCGGCTGGTGCCGATCTACGAGAAAATCGGCAAGATGATCGGCGACAAGGTCGGCTGCAAAGTCGAGGTATTCGTCGCGACCGGCTACAACGCCGAGATCGAGGCGATGCGCAATGGCAAGCTCGAGCTCGGCGAATTCGGGCCGCTCGGTTATGTGCTGGCGCACCAGGTGGCGAAGGCGGAGGCAGTGGCCGCGTTCGGCAGCGCAGACGGCAAGACTGTCACCTATTGGGCAAGCCTCGTGACCTATCCGACGTCCGGCATCAAAACCGTCGCGGACATCCGCGGCCACTCCTTTGCATTCTCGGATGCGGCCTCGACCTCCGGCCACCTGTTCCCGGCCTATGGGCTGCGCAAGGCGGGGCTCGATCCGGACAAAGACATCAAGGCGATCTACGCCGGCAGCCACACGGCGTCGTTCGAGGCCATCTATAATCACAAGGTCGACGCCGGCGAGTTGAACAGCGAACAGCTCGAATCGGCCAAGCAGCGCGGCCATTACAACGACGGCGACCTGGTCTTTCTGTGGAAATCCGACCCGATCCCGACCGACCCGTTCGCAGTGCGCGGCGACATGCCCGACGCTTTCAAAAAGAAGCTCGCGGACGCCGTGCAGCATCTCGACCTGATGAGCCTCGACCCGGCCGATCGCAAGATTTTGGTCGGCGCCGGCATCACCCAGCTCGTGCCGCAAACCGATCAGGCTTACGATCTCATCCGCGATCTGGTGAAGACGTTGAACATCGATCTCGAGAAGCTGAGCTAAAACTTCGGGAGAACAGAACCGATGCTGCGCGTTTGCGGTCTGTCGCTGCGCTACCCGAACGGCAAGGTCGCATTGTCCGATTTTGAGTTGACGGTCGCGGCGGGCGAACTCGTGGTCGTTCTGGGCGGCAATGGCAGCGGCAAGACGACGCTGTTGCGCTGCATCACCCGGACATTGAAGCCCTGTGCCGGCGAAATCTGGCTCGCCGATACCGATCTTTGCCCGCTCGAAGGCGAAAGATTGCGGCGGGCTCGCCTTCCCCTGGCGATGATCTCGCAGCACGCGAGCCTGGTTCGGCGCAGCACTGTGTTGACCAATGTGGCGATGGGCGCGCTTGGCCGGCATTTTACGCTGCGCACCGCGCTCGGCGGCCTGCCATCGGCGGAACTCGCCGCGTCACGCGGCCATCTCGCCGAAGTCGGGCTTGCGGATTTGGCCGAGCAACGCGCCGGCACTCTCTCGGGCGGTCAGGCGCAGCGCGTCGCGATAGCCCGCTCGCTCGCCCAGCAGCCGCGGGTGTTGCTGGCCGACGAGCCGGTTGCCAGTCTCGATCCGGAAGCCGCCGAGGACATTATGCGTCTATTGCAGCGGCTGGCGCGCTCGGAGCGCCTCGCCGTGCTCTGCGTGCTGCATCAGGTCGAGCTGGCCTACACCTATGCCGATCGGGTGGTCGGCATCCGTGACGGGCGTATCGCGTTCGATCTGCCGTGCAACCAGGTCTCGCGTGAGGCGGTGCACCGGCTCTACATCCACGAGGCGGCATGAGTCTCGACATTGCAGGACGCCCGGCGCCCCGCCTGTCCGGCGCCGATGGGTGGCGGCGCGGCCTGACCACCGCGCTCCATTGCGTGTTGGCGCTGCTCGGGCTCGCCGTCGTCGTTCAAGCGCTCATTGTCGTCGAGGCGCGGCCGCAGGACCTGATCACCGGAATCCACGGCATGGCCGACATCATATGGCGCGCCATGCCGCCGGATTTCTCCAAGCTGCCGGCGGCAGCCTGGCCGACGTTGCAAACGCTCGATATCGCCCTATTTGGCACTATGGTCGGGATCGTCATCGCGGTCCCGCTTGCTTTGCTCGCGGCGGCGAACATGACGCCCTCGCGTTACGCTTATTACGCGGCGCGCGCGATCATCGGCTTCACCCGCGCCGTGCCCGATCTGGTTTGGGCGCTGCTGTTCGTGACGGCGGTCGGGCTCGGACCCTTTCCGGGCGGCTTGGCGCTTGGCGTGCATTCGGTCGGAATGCTCGGCCGGCTGTTCGCCGAAACCATCGAGCAAATGGACATGGCGCCGATCCATGCGCTGGAACTGACCGGCGCGCGGCGCATCCAGGTCTTCAGCCACGGCATCATCCCAACATTGCTGCCGTCGCTCTTGGGCATCAGCCTTTATCGGCTGGACGAGAACATACGCTCTTCGCTGGTGCTCGGCTTTGTCGGCGCCGGTGGGATCGGCTTTCAACTGCTCACGGCCATGAATCTCTTCCAGTATCAGGAAGTCTCGCTGCTGCTGATCATCATATTCGTCATTGTGCTTGGCGCCGAGCGGTTGTCCGCCGCGCTGCGCGAACGTCTGGCTTAAGCGCCGAGCTCGATATGCAAAATCTCCGGCGGCACGCCGAAGCGCGCCGGGATGATGCTGGTGCCGAGCCCGCCGGAGACGATCAGATGCCGCTCGTCTTCGACGACATGGCCGTAGGCGAAACGCGCGCCATAGCGCGACGGCACGAAGTGCGGCCACAGGAACGGCACGCGGATCTGGCCGCCATGGGTATGGCCGGCGAACGTCAGCGCGACGCGCTCCGGCACGCGCGGGAAAATGTCCGGCTCGTGGACCATGAGCAGGACCGGGTCGTCGGTCTTGATGCGCGACAGCGTCAGCGGCAGATCGTCGACGCCGCGATAGTGGCCGTGGCCGAGCGGAATGGCCAATTGGTCGCCGATGCCGGCGAGCCAGAAGCGCTGCCCGGCCGGGCCGAGCAGGACGGCGTCGTTTTCCAGCACCGGGATCTTCACGCCGGCAAGCGCCGCGCGCACGCCGCGCAGGTCGTGCCACCAATCGTGATTGCCGAGGATCGCCCAGGTGCCGAGCGGCGCCGAAAGCCGCGCCAGCTCCGCCGCCCAGACCGGATCGGGCACATGGTTGAAGGCGAAACGGTACGAGGCGATGAAGTCGCCGAGCAACAGCACGATATCGGATTGCAGCGCGCCCGCCCGGTCGACGATGCGGCGGATGTGTTCGAGCTGCATGTCGGGACCGCCGGCATGGAGATCGGCGATCACGGTGATGGAGAGCTTGCGGCCGCTGGGCCAGCCCGGCAGAGCCGGCGCGTAGCGCGTGACGACGAGGCCCTCGGGCTCGATCGCGCCGGCATAGACCGTCGTCCCCGCCGACAGTCCGAACAGTCCGGCGGCGCCGGCAAGCACGCGGCGGCGCGTGACGCGCGGCTTGGCGGCGGGCTCGGGTCGTCGCGCTGTTCCTGGCGGGATGTCGGCCTTCATGGGCGGCTTATAGCGCGCAAGTGATGATAGTGTGTTACCGTGCCTTCACGTCTGCGCGAGGCGCGCGCCGTTAACCCAATCCAGCGTCTTGTCGAGCGCGCGGCTGAGCCGGTCGAACAGATCGTCGATCTCGGCCGGGCTGATGATGAGCGGCGGGCATAGCGTCAAAACGTCGCCCAACACCGCGCGCACGATCAAGCCTTCGGCTTCGGCGAATTGCACCGCCTTGGCGGCGACGCCGTGCTGCGGGGCAAACGCGCGCTTGTCGCGCTTGTCGGCGACGAGTTCCACGCCGCCGATCAGGCCGCGCCCGCGCGCCTCGCCGACCAGCGGATGTGCATTGAGCGCGGCGAGCCGGGCCTGGAATTGCGGCGCCCGCGCCGCGGCGGTCTCGAAGACGCGGTCGCGGGCATAGATTTCGAGCGCCTTGAGCGCCACCGCGGCCGACACCGGATGGCCGCCGTAAGTGAAGCCGTGGCCGAACACGCCGATCTTTTTGCTCTCGGCGAGCAGCGCCTGATACATGGCTTCAGGAATCATCACGCCGGCGATCGGCAGATAGGCCGACGACAGCGCCTTGGCGATCGAGATCGAATGCGGCTTGAAATTCAGCTTGTCGCAGCCGAACGCCGTGCCGAGGCGGCCGAAGCCGCAGATCACTTCGTCGGAGATCATGAACACGTCGTGCTGCGCGCAGACCTTCATGATCTTCTCGAAATAGGTTTTCGGCGGCACGATCACGCCGCCGGCGCCCATCACCGGCTCGGCGATGAACGCCGCCACCGTGTCGGGGCCTTCCTTGACGATCAGCGCTTCGAGCTCGTCGGCAAGACGCGTGGCGAATTGCTCCTCGCTCTCGCCATCTTGCGCGAAGCGATAATGATGCGGGCAGGCGGCATGCAAGAATCCCGGCAGCGGCAGGTCGAAGTCGCGGTGGTTCGCCGGCAGCCCGGTCAGCGACGCCGCCACGATGGTGACGCCGTGATAGCCCTTCATGCGGCTGATGATCTTCTTTTTGCTCGGCCGGCCGAGGGCGTTGTTGAGATACCAGACCAGCTTGACCTGGGTGTCGTTGGCTTCCGATCCGGAATTGCAGAAGAAAACCTTCGAGATCGGCACCGGCGCGATCTCTTTCAATTTTTCCGCAAGCTCGATCGCCGGATCGTGGCTCTTGCCGGTAAACAGATGGGCGAAAGAGAGCTTGCGCATCTGCGCCGCCGCGGCCTCGACCAATTCCTCGTTGCCGTAGCCGAGCGCGGTGCACCACAGCCCCGCCATGGCTTCGATGTAAGGCTTGCCGTCGGTGTCGTAGACATAGACGCCCTGGCCGCGCTCCAGGATGAGCGGCCCAGTGTCGCGAAAGCCGGACAGATTGGTGTAGGGATGCACCAAGGTCTCGACGTCGCGGGTGGCGAGATTGCTGAGCGGCGGCATGAAAGTCCTTTGAACGATCGCGAAGGCTACGCCGCCATTGTGGCGCGCTGTGGCCGGGGCCGTCAAAGGCGGGTCAAATCGTCCAATGGATCACGCTGCGGTATTTTCGATCATCCTCATTCCGGCTTAATCCCCGCCGCCTTGATGATCGGCCACCATTTGTCGATTTCAGACCTGTGAAAGACGCCCAGCGCCTGCGGCGTCTGCTGTTCGCGCGGCGGAATCTCCTGGCCGAGCTCGTCCAACCGTTGGCGAGTCCCGGGATCGGCCAGGGCGGCGACCGCGGCGGCATTGAGCTTGGCGACGATGGCGTCGGGCGTCGACCTCGGCACCCAGAACGCCTGCCAGAACGACAGCGCCAGCTCGGGCACGCCGGCCTCCTCGATGGTCGGGATGTCGGGCGCCGGTGCCCAGCGCGTCTTGCCCATGATGGCGAACGCCTTGACCGTATCGCTCCTGAGATAGGGCAGCATCTGCGATGCCTCCGCCGCCATGCGCAGGTCGATCTGGCCGGCGAGCAGATCGGTCAGCGCCGGCGCCGCGCCGCGATAGGGCACCAGCTGGATCTGGGTGCCGGTGAGTTTCTGAAAATAAATGGCGCCGACCTGGCTCGGACTGCCGACGCCGATGGTGCCTGCCGTCGCCTTGCCCGGATTGGCCTTGAGCCAGGCGATCAGCTCCTGCACATTGTTCGCCGGCAGCGTCTTCCGGCCGACCAGCATCAGCGGCGAAAACGCCAACAGCGCAACGGCAGCGAAATCTTTCTTCACGTCGAACGGCACCGGATAGACCGCGGGCGTGCCGACAAAACTCGTCCAGTTGCCGAGGATCATGGTGTAGCCGTCGGGCTCGGCGCGCGCGAGGCGGGCCACGGCGATGCTGCCGCCGGCACCGCCGACATTCTCGACGACCAGCGGCTGGCCGAGCGCCATCCGCATCGGCTCGGCCAGAAGCCGCGCCAGCGTGTCGACCGGGCCGCCGGCGGGAAACGGCACGATGACGGTGATCGGCCGCGTCGGATAATCGAGCGCCGACGCGAAGCGCGACAACGCCGGCGCGGCAATGGCGGCGCCCGCCCATGACAGAAATTTCCGGCGTGGAAATTTCATCGCGCGTCTCCCGGAGCGCGCACGATAGCAGCGTTGTGTTTCGCTCGATAGGGATGGGACGTTTGGTATCACCGCGGCAAGCGGACGTATCACGCGGACAGCACTTTGCGCCGCTCTTCAAATTCGTCGCGGCTGATCTCGCCGCGTGCAAAGCGCGCGCGCAGGATATCGAGCGCGTCCTGCGGCTTGTGCTTCGTTCCGCGCCATTTGTGGACGGCAAACATCACGCCCATGACGGCCACCATGATGCTACCGGCGACGAGATGCGGCGAAATGCCTTCAATAATCGCATTCCACATGGAATCCTTCCTTTAGCAGGTAGGATAGCGGCACCCGCGCCGGGCCGCCTTGATCTAGCTCAATACCGGATGGGGCGGCGCGATGCTTTTCTGCATCATGCTGAACCTATTCGCGTGACGCCGAGGACTGGACGATGAAGGGCTGGATCTGGAAGTCAGCTGTCGCCGGACTTTCCGGCGCAATCGTACATGCACTGTTCATGTATCTCAAAGCGCGGACCGGTTTGCTGCCGGCGTTTCAGCCTTACCACAGTTTTCAGATCGCACTTAGTGACTGGACCGGCACGAATATTCCGGCGATTGTGCCGTGGGTGCTTTCATTCCTCAATGCCATGGCCATTCTCGGATTTTTGTTTGGCCGCATCAACCGGCTGCTGCCCGGCCGAAGCGGCGTAACCAAAGGGCTGAGCTTCGGCCTTGTCGGCTGGCTGCTGATGGGGCTGATCTTCTTTCCTTTGATCGGCCTCGGCCCTTTCGCTTTCGGTGTCGGACTGGGCTTCGGGCCCGCTCTGCTGTCGCTTGCCATGCTGCTGACCTACAGCGTGGTGCTGGGTACTGTATATGCCGCGCTCGACGGGTGGATACGGTGACCTTCGAGAGATGCCGCGCGACTGCGACATGGCATTGCTCCGACTGTCGCTCAAAAATTCTCGCACATGGCGTCGTGCCGGCATTTCCGCCGTCCGATCTTCGCCACCGCTTCCATTCGCCGATTGTTGCGGTGCTGCATTCCTGAGGCGGCGGAGGTAACGGGGTCTTGCCCTTGCATGCGCTGCATGACCCATACGACCGTCTCCACAACGGCGCCGGAACGGCCTAATATTCCGCTTGTCACCCGGTGCTTGCACCATTCGTCCACTTTGGCATCAACGCAATAGGTCGGAGGATCTATGAGGAAAGTTGCAATGACTTTGGCTGCCGCGGCAGCCGTCCTGCTTACGATCAACATGTCGGCGAACGCCCAGGCGTCTGCCGGAGCGGGCATTCATGCGCTCGTGCAAAACTCCACCCCGATCGTGAAGCAGGCGGCGTGCCAGGGCCCGGGCCCGTACTGCGGGACCGGCTACATCAGAGCCTGCGGCCCGTACCGTTGCTGGTGCCGTCCGTGCTACTGATCGGATGATCGGATACTGCGTTTTTCGAGAGGCCGCCTTGGGCGGCCTCTCATCGCTTGCTTCTTGAGTACGGCGCCGGCGCGTTGATCCGGATCAACAGCCGGGACAAGATTTGGCAGTAGAAATAAACAGGGTATCTGGGTCGGAGGGCAAGGCCATGAAGCGAGCGTCATTCTTGCTGGCGTCGTTGCTGCTGATCGGGGGCGTGAGCGCTGCTTCGACGCAGACGATGAGCTACGCCGAAGCAATTTCGCAGATCGCCACCGTGTGCAAAAACGACATAGCCAGATTCTGCAAGGGCGTCCCGCTCGGCCCGCGGTTGCGGGCCTGCTTCGACGCCAATGCGGCGCGGATGTCGCCGCAATGCCAGCAAACCACCGGCGTGGTGTATGCGTCGATCACGCGGCGGGCGACGGCGCAGCGCGATATCGGCGACATTTGCAGCGCGGATATCATGAGATTGTGCGGTACGTCGTTTGCCGATGCCAATCTGGTGACATGCATGGCAGGCCTGGCGCCGCAAGCGATGAGCCCGCGCTGCTACCAGACCTTCGTCGATACCGGTTGGGCTACGGAAAAGGCACGGCCATGAGGCTCCATCACGCTCTCGCCATCGGCGCGCTGCTCGGCGCCGCCCTCGTCACCGCCGCTCTGGCGCAACAGCAGGTCAATTCAAGCGAGATGGCCAACAGCCTGGCCGCCGTCAGCGGCAATGCCAGGCTGGCGATGACCGGCGCGCAGATGCGCCAGGCCGTGCTGGACTATATCCGCGACAATCCCGGCGCGCTGCCGCCGCGGCCGATGAGTTTCCCGCAACTCGAAGGTCTCACGCAATTCGTCGTCGAGGTGGATTTCGACTTCGGTTCGGCGGTCATCCGGCCGTCGTCTTATCGCACCGTGGGCGCCATCGCCGACGCGCTGCATCATCCGCTCTTGCTCGGCTATGGCTTTCTGGTGATCGGGCACACCGATTCGGTCGGCGGCCGCCAGTCCAACGTGGTCTTGAGCCAGCGCCGCGCCGAAGCGATCCGCGAAGCCTTGATCGAACCGTTCGGCGTCAATCCCGCCGTGCTGGAAGCGGTCGGCATGGGCGAGGAGCAGTTGCGCGATCCGGCGCACCCGACGTCGGGGGTCAACCGCCGCGTCCAGCTGGTCAATGTCGGCAAGAAATTCTGCTTCGGCCGCTCGGGCGAGCAGTTTCTGTGTCAGTGAGCTAAAATTGCTGAAGACTTGGTCCGGCGCGGAGGGTTCATCGCGTCGGTCAAGCCAGGCCTACGACAAGGATCATGTCGCGGCTGATCGCGTCGTCGCGGATCGCGAGTGCGGCGGCATATTCGACGGATCGATACCAGGTCTTGGCGCGCTCAAGATCGAGAAACGCTTTACTGACGCTTCGGCAACTTGACGGGCGTGACCCGATAAAGATCGGCCGGCGCGAAATCGTCCGTCAGCAAATCGCCGCCTTCCGAATTCGGCTCCGTGACCCGCTTGCCGGCGAGCGCCGGCAACGGATAGCGGAAATGATACTGTTGCTGCAGCGCGGCGGCGGCTTGCTGCAAGCCATCCGCGCCCGGTCGCGGCGCCGGCATGGCAACCGCAATCGCCTGCGCCTCGCTGCGGTCGAACCAATCGGGATAGACATCGACGGTCGGAAATACCGCTCCCAAGGTAACCAAGGTCGAGAGATAAAGCTTTGTGTTGGCGGCCACGTTCGACGCCATGGCGCCGCCGGGAGCGAGATGCTCTTTGACGAGCGTATAGAATTCCCGCGTCAGCAGATGGAATGGAATGCCGAGCTCGCGAAATGCATCCAAGAGGATAAGGTCGTAAAGGTCCTTGTTGCGGTTGAGATAGACGCGGCCGTCGCCGGCAATGAGCCGGACCCGGTCGGTGTCGCGCAGGCCGAAATAGTCCTTGCCCGCGCTGATGACGCCGGGGTCGAGCTCGACCACGTCGATCCGGGCGTCCGGCATGGCCCGCCCGAGATAGGTCGATATCGATCCGGCGCCGAGGCCGATCATCAGGATGCGCTTTAGCGCCGCCGGGTAAGCCAGCGCCGCCGTCATGGTCTGGTCGTAGGGCACCGGCATGGCGTCGGGGTCTTTGAGATCGACGATCGATTCGATGTAGTTGGGCCGGCCGGCATACATGCTGCTCAGCCCGAGCAGCGATCCATGCTTGTCGATGAACAGGTTGTTGTACTCGGTTTCCAGATGCGCGACCCGGCCGTCGCCGTGCTTGAGCATTTGCGCCCGCACGTTTGCGTCGAATACATCATCCGACCGCGCGCGATCGACGCCGAGCACGAGCACTGCGAACGCTGCGAGAACCGTGGCAGTTTTTGCCGGCCGCCGCAGCCGGCCGAATGCAAACAGCAAAAGCCCGCAGCCCAGGCCGGCGGCGCCCAGCACCAGCGTAATCGCGCGCGTCCCGATCGCCGGTATCAGGAAGAATGTCGTACCCAGCGTGCCGGCGATCGAGCCGGCGGTGGAAACGCCATAGACGGCGCCGGAGATCGTTCCGGAATGCCGGGTGGCGCGCAACACCAGCCTGATGGCAAACGGCGAATAGACCCCGAAGAGCGCGACCGGCAGGACCATGATGGCGAACGCGGCGCAGAGACTGCCGAGTCGCACGTCATCCACGGTGCTGGATACTATTCCCAGTATGACGTCGGCAAAGCTCGGCAATGCCAGGAGATACAGCGACGCTACACTCACGATCGCGCCCAGCACGGATGCCGACACCGTGCGATCGGCGATGAAGCCGCCGAGGAAATAGCCGGCGGTGAGCGCCGCCAGCACCGTCGAAATCAGCGCCGCCCAGGTATAGATGCCGCTGCCGAAATAGGGATTGAGGTAGCGCGATCCGAGCATTTCAAAACTCATCACGATCGCGCCGGTGACGAATGCGGCGAGGTAGATGACGGCCCGGAACGCGGGGGATGAGGCGTTCGCTCCGGTCGCGGCAGGTACTGTGGTAACCCTGTCCAACTCGATCTCCGTCGGCGTCCCCGGTGCAGCGATGGCGACAGGGGCTATTGCCAAAGTGACGTGAAGACGGCGGCAGAACAAGGGCGGCCTTTGCATCGTCCGCTTTGCCCAAACAACCGCGTCGATCGGTTATGCTACGGTGACCAAGCTTGGTGACCAAGCCTGGTGACCAAGCCTGGTGACCAAGCCTGGTGACCAAGCCCTGGCGAAGAAGTCCAAACCCATGCAAGACAGATTTTTGAAAACCGGCATTTTCCTCGCGCCGTTCCACGCGCTCGGCGAAAACCCGCTGCTGGCGCTCGAGCGCGACATGGAGCTTTTGATCCATCTCGACCGGCTGAATTACCACGAGGCCTGGATCGGCGAGCATCATTCGGGCGGCTACGAGATCATCGCCTGCCCCGAAATGTTCATCGCCGCGGCGGCCGAGCGCACGCGCCACATCCGGCTCGGCACCGGCGTGGTCTCGCTGCCCTACCACAACCCGTTCACCGTCGCCGGCCGCATGATGCAGCTCGATTACATGACGCGCGGCCGCGCCATGTTCGGCGTCGGGCCTGGCTCGCTGGTCTATGACGCGGCCAAGATGGGTATCAAGCCCGCGGACCAGCGCCGCAAGCTCGACGAGGCGCTCGACGTCATCGTGGAGTTGATGCAGGGCGGCGTGGTGACCAAAAAGACCGACTGGTTCGATCTGCACGAAGCGCGGCTGCAGTTCAAAAGCTATTCGCAGCCGATGATGGAGATGGCGGTGGCGTCGGCGCGCTCGCCGACCGGCGCGCTGTCGGCCGGCAAGCACGGCATCGGCATGCTCGCGATCGGCGGCACCTCGGACGACGCGCTCAAAGCGCACGCCAGCAACTGGGCCGTCTACGAGGACAGCGCGCGGGCGCACGGCAAGATCGCCGACCGCCGCAAGTGGCGCATCGTCACCTTCGCCCACGTGGCGGAGACACGCGAGCAGGCGCGTGCCGACATGAGATTCGGCCTCGAAGACTTCAAGCGCTATTTTGCCGAAGTGGCGACCTTCCCCATCGTGCCGCCCGACATCACCAGCGACCCGGCCGAGTATCTGGTGGCTTCGGGTATTGCCTGCATCGGCACCCCGGACGATTGCATCCGCCACTTCGAGCGGCTGTGGCGCGGCTCGAACGGCGGCTTCGGCGGCGTGCTGCTGCTCGCGCACAATTGGGCCGACTGGCCGGCGACCAAAAAGAGCTACGAGCTGATGGCGCGCTACGTCCACCCGCACTCCCAGCGCAACGCCAACGAACTGCGGCAATGGAGCTACGACGACGCCAAGGCCAAATACGCCAGCGCCGGCGATCAGTCGCGCGCCGCGGTACAGGCGGCGATCGACAAGCATCAGGCGCGGAAGGCGTGACGCCGCGGCGACAGGCCCCGCAGAAAGCGGGTGGCTACTCCCGGGCAAGCCTGACACCAACGTGGGGAAGTTGGCCGTGCGGTCGGCGCAATGGCCGACGCGCTGCCAACTCGCTTGGAGTGCAAATCATGACGCAATCTTCCGTCGGCAAGCGCTTCGGCGTCATCGATGACGACCAGCAACGCGCCTTGAGCGGTCTCGAATTCGTCCAGGGGCTGGTCGACGGCACGCTGCCCCTGAACTCGATGGCGGAAACGCTCGGCTATGACATCGTCGAAGTTGCCAAGGGTCGCGTGGTTGTCGCCGCGACACCCCACGCGGGGCACCGCAATCCTGCGGGCACGGTCCACGGCGGCCTGGCCGCGACTTTGCTCGACACCTGCATGGGGCTCGCCGTGCAGTCGATGCTGGACAAGGGTTTTGCGCAGACGACGCTCGAGTTCAAGATTTCGCTGGTTCGGCCCATCACCCCGCAGACCGGCCTGGTGAAAGCCGAAGGCAAGGTCATCAGTTGCGGTCGCCGCGTCGGCACCGCCGAGGGAAGGCTGACCGACAAGGACGGCCGCGTTCTCGCGCACGGCACAACGACATGTCTGATCTACGCGCATTGAACGCCCGGCGGCGATGCTTTTCCCCGGGGCTGAAGTGCCTATTGGGCCGCGGTCCAATATGTGAGACGGTTGGCAGTTGTGTTACTGCTCCGCTCCGGGCGAACGGAACGGCAAAACCAGTCGGGAGGCGTCAATGCTGGTCTTCACGCGTGCAATGAAAATGGCTGCGGCCGCGGTGTCGTTGGCGGTCATGCTGCTGGGCGCTGCCACGCCCTCACAGGCACAGACCACGGGCACCGTCCGCCTGCACATCGTCAAGGTGGGATTCATCATCGGCGTCGGCGGCGGCAGCGGCGTGTTGATCTATCAAGGCCACCGATACCGGCTGGCTGTGAGCGGCATCGGCCTTGGCAGCCTCGGCGTCGCGGCGGTGGACCTGGTCGGCACTGCCAGCAATCTGACGAGCCCCGGCGCCATCGCCGGCACGTATGGCGGCGCAGGCGCGGGCGGCTCTTTCGTCGGCGGCGGTCAGGTGGCGACGCTGCAGAACGCCAACGGCGTCCTGCTCCAGTTGCAAGGCGTGCAAGCGGGTTTTCAGGTCTCGCTCGGTCTCGGCGGCATGACCTTGTCGCTGCGCTAGGCGCCAGTCCGAACGACGCGAAGAAAGCAACAGGTCAGCATCTCTCGACGGCGGCGCTGCTTGAACGGCAGCTGCCGGGCGACGGCTATTGTCGCGCGATGTCGAAATAATGTTTCGACA
>Ga0208827_1000481_pt1 | contig 19168 bp, 9 predicted proteins | sample Sb_taG_5_FD_187709 | JGI IMG/M metagenome (GOLD analysis project Ga0208827, IMG submission 187709) | Peat soil microbial communities from Weissenstadt, Germany - Sb_50d_8_FC metaG (SPAdes) (version 2) | ecosystem: Environmental > Terrestrial > Soil > Wetlands > Peat | place: Germany: Weissenstadt... | reverse complement strand
TCTGGTTCGTAGGCGCCCATCGAGAAACGGCAGCGAATGGAGCGCGGCCGGACAGCGCCACCGAGCAGCTCGTACACCGGTTTGCCCGCGGCCTTGCCCTGGATGTCCCAGCACGCCATTTCCAGCGCGGCCTTGGCGAACCAGTTGTGCCGCGTCGCACCATCCATGCGCTGCCCGATCGTCGCCAGGTCGTGCGGGTCGCAGTCCAAGAGGAGGGGAGCTAGCACGCGTTCGACAAGCGCCTGGGCGCCCCAGGCCGTCTCGCCGCTCCAGATCGGCATCACGGTCGCCTCGCCGACGCCATCGATGCCGGCATCGGTGCCGAGGCGCACCAGCAGGTAACGCGACTCGGTATGCGTGCCGAGGGCGCTGATCATGCGGCGCGCGGGGATCAGGGGAATGCACACCTGGAAGGTTTCGACATGGGTAATCTTCATGGCGCTCATCCGCAAGCCAGGAATTTTGCACAAAGGCCGAATCTAGTCTATTATGGCGCGGATCGCCCGGCATCATCCTGCCGTCAAGGAATGACCCATGTCCGAGCCGATTCTCTACCCATCCATCGTGCGGCCGACGCGCGTGCGCTATGGCGTGCTGGCATTTCTGGGGGTGCTGGCGCTCGTGTTCTACGTCGATCGCCTCTGCATTGGCCAGGCGGCGCTTAGCATTCAGGAGGACTTGGAGATCTCGAAGGACGAGATGGGCTGGATCTTCTCGGCCTTCACCCTCGCCTATTGCCTCTTCGAGGTGCCGACCGGGGCGTGGAGCGATCGGTATGGCTCGCGCGGCGTGCTGACCCGGATTGTGCTCTGGTGGTCGGCCTTCACGGCGCTCACGGGGGCGGCGGCGGGATTCTGGTCTCTTCTGAGCATCCGGTTCCTGTTCGGCGCAGGCGAGGCCGGTGCGTTCCCCAATACCGCCCGGGTGCTGACGCGCTGGTTTCCGCCAGATCGGCGCGGCCCGGCGCAGGGGCTGATCAACACCCTGGCCCTGATTGGCGGAGCGGTTGCCCCGGTGGCGGCGGCGTACTTGATCAAGTCAATCGGCTGGCGCTGGACTTTCCTGGTCTTCGCGCTGCCCGGCCTGCTGTGGGCCGTCGCCTTTTACTGGTGGTTCCGGGACGACCCGGCCGAACACCCGATGGTCAACGAGGCGGAGCGTGACCTGATCATGGGCAGTGCCCCAGCGCCGGGGGGAACGGAACACCCGCCCATCCCGTGGCGCGCGGTGGTCCAGAACGCGAACGTCTGGCTCCTCGGCAGTGTTCTCGCGTGCGCTGCTTTCAATACCTACCTCTTCTTCTTCTGGTATCCGTCCTATCTGAATGAAGCGCGCGGTACGGACCCAATCACCACAGGCTGGCTGGCCGGCCTGGTCCTCTGCGGCGGTGCCGCCGGGGCCATGAGCGGCGGCATCCTGATCGATTGGCTTATTCGCCGCACCGGTCAGCGCCGCCGCTGCCGGTGCGGCCTCGGATTCAGCGCGCTGGCGTCCGCCGCGACGTTGCTGCTTTTGGGCGCTCAGACCGACGCGACGTTGCTGTCGACGCTGTGGATGGCGGCCGGCATGTTCGCCATTAACGCCACGCTTGCCAACTGGTGGGGCGCGGCCACGGACGTGAGCGGCCGCCACGTGGGGGCGCTGTTCGGCCTGATGAATGCGATGGGCGGTCTTGGGGCAGTCATGTCGCCGCCTTTTCTGGGCCGGTTCGTTCAGTACCTGGGTTCTCTTGGCTATGAGGGCCGGGCGCAGTGGACCCCCGCCTTCTTCGTCTATGCCGGCGTGCTCCTGGTCGGGGCTTTCGGCTGGCTGCTGATCGACACGACCCGGCCGGTCCAGGCCGAAGCGCCCGTCACGTCAGAAACCGCTTGAGCACATTCGCCGTGATCCGCGAGCAGGTATCCTCGCACAAAAGTGCGGAGGGAAACGTGATCGACCCGACTGAGAAAACTTCACCGCCGCTGGGCGTGTCGAAATAGACCATGTGCGCGCCCCCCTCATCAGGATTCAGGCCGCGAGCCAGCAGCTCGATGTTGGCCGGCGAGCTGGGGCTGATCTTGTCCGTTTCGTGTCCCGAGGCGCCATCGCCGTAGCGCTCGTGTAGGGTCGTAAGGCCAAAACGGTGGCCGTGGAGCAGTCCGGTGCCGGCGAAGACCCAGTGGCCCGGGTTGACGACCTCGTAGGGCGCCACGGTCATCGCGCCGGGGTCGGTGAAGACGACGCCGAGCAGGTTTGCCTCCGACTCGACATGGGCATGGAAGCGGCTCTCGCGGCCGGCAGGCCACGAGTTCAGGCAGCGCATGGTCTGGCCGCCATCGAGCAGCTCAACCGGGCAGTTGATGCCGTTGCCGCCTAGGTACATCAATCGGCCGCCGCGCTCGAAGACCCAGTTCTTGACGCGGCGGTACATCGCCTCGGTCCAGTACTCCGGGTGCGTGTTGAGCACGAGGACGCGGTAAGCGTCGAGGTCGAGCACGCCGGAGTGCAGTTGTTCGTCGGCGTAGAGATCGTAGGCCAACTTCTCGCGCTCCAGCCAGCCAAGCAGCCGCCACTCCGCAGGCGCCAGGTGGCACGCCTGCCGCCCCTCAATCGGATCAGTACATTCGACGTCCGCGGGGACGAAGTTGTACGGTTCAGGCCGGTCGAACGATAGCGGAGCGAACTCGGCTGAACTCTTCCACTCGCCGTAACTCTCGCCGCGATAGCGCGGCAGGTCGCTCTTGGAATTGACGATCGGTCGATCGAGTACGTGAGCGGCCATGATGTAGTTGCTGCGGCCGCCGAACGCGTTGTAGGCGTTCCATGTATTCGTCGAGGCGAGCACCGCGACTGGTGCAGTCGGCTTGCGGGGACCGACCACGAGGGGGAAGGAGAAGAACGCCCCCGATTCGCCACGTGCATGAAAATAATACAGGCCGGTACGCTCCGGCGCGGCGATGACCTGGCCGTGCTCGCCGTGGCCGCTGTCCCAGCGTACCCCGGTTTCGACGACATGCTCGTCGGGCAAGAGCTGCATGATGGCGCGCGGGCCGTGGTTATCGTACCAGCCGATATTGCGGACGAACTCCTTGCGCAGACCGTAACGCCACAGGCCGAGCTTGTAGGGCTCGACGGAATGGACGCGGAACTGGACGCGATCCCCGTCCTGGCACCACTTGGGCCACGCATAGCCGAGCAGGCGGTCCGAGAGCATGCGGAAGTGGACCGGCCGCTCCGCCGCAACCTGGACGCGCACGCGCTTCGACCCGTAGCCGGAGCGACTCAGGCAGACTTCGTACTCGCCCGCCGGTAAGTCCGCGTGGACGGCCCCCGAGGGCCACGACCGGACCATCGCCTCCGCGCCGGCGCCGTGCAACTCGAGCGCCACGTCAGGCAAGGCGGCATAATATTCGTCACTGACGTAGCCGATTAGCATGAATTACCCCGCCGGGGCCGCGGCTTTACGTGGGACAGTCTTCCCAAGCCGTCCAACGCTCGAATCCCCGAATCACCCGCCCCCATGCGCCATCGGTATCGGCTGGCCCGCGCGGTCGTGAATCGGCATGTCCGGGTCGATACCTAAGACGCTTGTAGATCGTCGCGCACACATCGGCAGAGCCGCAGGTCGGATCGAGCACGAGATCGGCGGGATCGGTCGTCATTAGAATGCAACGTGCGACGATTTTCAATGCGGTTTGCACGATGCAAACCTTCTCGCCACCCAGTTGGTTCTGCCCCACCGTCGCTTTGGCACCCTCGGACTTAGCAGCTTTGCTTTAATGATGGATCCAGTTGTGGCAAACTGAGTCCCTTATAATTCTGCCCGCGGCTTACACAGACTTTCGCCGGGTCTTTTTGGAGACATATTCCTTCGTCTCTCTGAAAATGCCGCCCTTCGCGTATGGCCCTGGTCTGTATTTTCTAGGCTGCTCTTCTTTCCGTTCCTTCACTGCATCTATCTAGATCCTGGCGCGCCGCCCCTTCACTACCCAGGCTGAAGTCCGGAAAAAATCGGAGGAATTTTTGCAGACTTGAGCCAGCGATTACGCACTGAGAATAGCAACCCCTACGAGGCTTGAATAAGAGTGCGGTCTCGAACCGCAGCCTGGGTTTCTATTGCCACAATTGATTACGGAAAAAGGTGTTAGCATGTTGCGCTCTCGACGCCAGTGGCTGAGCCGGCTGTTTTTCGAAGTTTCGAAGGTCCGTGCCAAGCGGCAGCACCAGGCCAGGCGCTTCCCCCGCCGGCTCGTGCTGGAAACCCTGGAGGAACGCCTGGTGCCCTCGGTCACCGTGACCAACCCCCTGGATACGACCATTGGCAATGAGATCTCGCTGCGCCAGGCCATCACCATGGTCAACAATGGGCAGGTCTCCGATAACACCGTGATTCTCCCGGCCGGAACCTACGTCAATCTCAGCGGCGCCCTCGGTATCAGCCACTCCTTGAACCTGGAGGGCGCCGGCCCGATAAGCACGATCATCTCCGGCGGAGGCACCGACCGGGTATTCGTGGTTTTCACCGGGAACACGGTGGACCTCCAGATTTCCGGAGTCACGATCCGCGATGGCGTCACCACCGGCAGCGGCGGCGGCATCGCTGTAGTGGACTCTTCCGCCTCATCGCTGAGCCTGACCAACTCCATCGTCACGGGCAACACCGCCGATTCGAGCGCCGGCAGTACTAGTGAGTATGGCGGCGGCATCGACGTCACCAGCGGCAGCGTGACCTTGACCAACTCGCAAGTCACTGACAATCGGCTGTTGGGCTCGAGGGACCTTGGCGGGGGCATCTACGCGGGCAGCGGCTGCACCGGCGTCACCCTTACCAACAGCTCCCTTAGCGGCAACACGGGAAGCTCGGGCGGCGGTGGGCTCGAGATGGTTACCGGCGCCGCCAACTTAACCGTGACCGGGTGCACGATCAGCGACAACGTGGCCGCGAACGGCTTCACCGACGGTGGAGGAATCGCAGCGGAAACCACCGGCGCTGTGACTATCAGCGACAGTTCCATTACGAACAACTCCTGCATGGGAAACGGCGGGGGCGGGGGCGTTGCCATCTTCGGTGCCAGCACATCCAGCATTACCTTCAGCCAGGACACGGTGACCGGTAACCAGGTCGTCAATGGCTATGGCGGCGGCATCGATGACGAGATCCCATGCCCGATGACGGTACAGGGCTGCACGATCAGCGATAACAGTGCCGCGCTGTCCGGCGGCGGCATCAGCGCACGCAATGGTTCGGACACCACCATTACCGGCACCCTGTTGACCGACAACGTAGCGGCCACGAATCCGGGGGGCACAACCACAGGCATCGGGGGTGGCGGACTATTTGTGATTGATGGCACGGTCGAAATCAGCAACAGCACGATCAGTGACAACGTGGTCGACGCCCCAGGGGCAGGTGGCGGTGTCCTGCTGACGACCTTCTTCTCGACCGGTTCGGAGGCGACCGTCAGTTATTGCTCGTTCGCTGGCAATGTGGCCGCTACTGATGGCGGCGCCCTTTGCGCGCAGGACGACTACGGCATCAACGTCAGCAATAGCACGTTCGCAGGCAATGTGGCCCAGAACGGTGACGGCGGCGCCATTGATAACGCCGGTCAGAACGCCCGGCTGACGAGCGATACTTTGCAGTCTAATATCGCAGAGGGACTGGGCGGCACCGGCGGCGCGCTCTACAGCAGCAGCACCGGCAACGTGACGATGTTCTACTGCCTGGTCCTGGATAATAGCGCCACCGGCGAAGGGGGCGGCATCGCCCAAACCAGTGCCTCGCTTACCATCGCCGCGTCCCAGTTCACTGCCAACGCCGCTGCCGTGTATGGCGGTGCGGTTTATGTGGCAACCCCTTTCAACCTCGTCAACTCCACGCTCAACGGCAATCAGGCGGAGGACGCCGGCGGCGGCGCGTTTGTCGATTACACTTCCTCTACTGCCAGCCAGATCATCAACGACACATTTACACTCAACACGGCCGCGGCTACGGGCGGCGGCATCTGCGAGTCGGACGGTCCCTTGACGTTCCTCAATGACACGATTAACGCGAATGTCGCTGCCACGAGCAAAGGCGGAGGAGTTTTGCTACTCAAGAGCGGCAGCGGCTTCCAAAACACGATCGTCGCTGGGAATAGCGCGGTCAGCAATGTCTCCGGCCCTGATGTCTTTCTCGTCGCCGGCCAGACCCTTATCGACAACGGCGGCAATTTGATCGGTGCCTTGGGGCCGCCGAATGGCAATACCGGCTTCGGCGCCAGCACCAAGACTGGCAACCCCGACCTCGGGCCCCTCGAAGATAACGGACTGAATGCCGCCGGCGTCAAGGCGGCCGGTGGGCCCAGCAGTTTGCAGATCGTTCAAACTGAAGCGCTGCTGCCGGGAAGCCTGGCCATCGGCGCGGGAGTTCCCAGCAGCTCCGTCCTGGACCACAACGACCAGCGCGGTTTCCCGCGTCCCGGTCCTGCCGGCATCTCCATCGGTGCATATGAGCCGCAGTACAGCGCGAATGCCAACAACGACCAGATCTTCATCGAAAACGTTTATGAAGTTCTCCTCGGCCGTGTCGCCGACTCCGGCGGCATGGCGTTTTGGGTCAATCAGCTCCGGCAAGGTTCAACGCTCAGCGGCGTCGTCTCAGGCATCGAAAGTTCGGGCGAGTCCGAGCAAGACGTGGTCCAAAGTCTCTATGAGCGCTACCTGCATCGTGCTGCCGACCCAGGCGGGCTCACGACCTTTGAGAACGAACTGGCCAGCGACACCACCATCGAACAAGTAGCGACGGCGCTGATGGGCTCCGCGGAATACTACCAACTGCACGGCGGCAACACTCTCGGCTTCGTCTATGCCATCTATGAGGATGGCTTGAACCGTGTTCCGGATCCTGCCGGTTTAAGTTTCTTCTTACAGAAACTTGACGGTGGCACTTCGCAGGCCGGGGCGGCGGCCTTGATTGTCGGCTCAGGAGAGTATCAAACCGATCTGGTAGAAGCGGATTATGAAGCCTTGCTGGGTCGACCGGCGGATCCGAGCGGCCTGTCCACCGGCCTGACTGATCTGTCGTCCGGGCTCTTCGATCAGGCCTATCTTTCCTTCATTCTCGGTAGCACGGAGAGCTTTGACAAACGCACGTAAAGACATTGCGCACGAACAGGTTTGACGAAAAGGACATAAGCGTCGTTTTAAAAAGCCATTGTTTGTGGGTGCCCAAATTCTGGGCGCGCCGTCGGATTTCTTGACATGAGAATGCGACGCGACTGCCCTAACGCGGTTGCAGCTCAAGTCGCCCTGAATAACAATAGCCCCATTTCCACGAAACTGGAGCCATCATTCCGCCCGCATGGCAGCGCAGGTGAAGTACTCGCGTGTTCGCGTCGCGTGAGCCGATTCCTCATCAGCCCGGCTGCTGCCAACGAACTGCGGTTTCACGTACGGCCGAACCCCCAAAAGGCGCGTCGGCGAGTCGGGACCGACGCGCGCAAAAAGTGCGCCCGTAACCGCGGTAGCTGCCCATGTTTGCAGAATGATGGTTGTCTGCAACCAGTGCCCGAGTAACATCAATGGAGTTATCCGGATTCTTGCTCAAGGAATCGTTGCTCCACCGGAACCCCGAGCCTTGGCGCAATCTTAATTCAAAAAAGATGCAAGTCATGAGACGCACCTTGATCGCCGCGGGACTTGTGTGGTGGTTATCATTCGGTCATTGGTGCACCCACGCAGCCGGCCAAGAGCTGCTCAAACCCGCAGTCCAGCCGGCATTGCCAGAGCTGATGAATCGCGCAGTCTCGCGGGAGGGCATCGAATACCTGCAACAACTTCGCAAGCAGACGCCCTTCGGCACCAACGACTTCAATCTGGAGGCGTTGCGGGTGGGCATGGGATCGCGCCGTGCGCCCACCATCAAGGACGTCAAGCTCATCAAGGTCAAGGTGGGAGATTTCCCCTGTGAATGGGTCCTGGCACCTGGCGCGGACCCCGATCTGCGGCTGCTGTATCTGCACGGCGGCGGATTCGTCTCGGGGTCGGGCGGATTCTATCTCGCGCAGGCGGCACACATCTCGGCGGCGGCAAAATGTGCGGTCCTCCTCCCCGACTATCGGCTGGCGCCAGAACACCCCTTCCCCGCCGGCCTTGACGATTGTGTTCTCGCCCACAAATGGATGGTCGCGAACGGACTGGCCGGCCCTGGACCTGCCCGCGCCACCTTCGTTGCCGGCGATTCAGCGGGGGGCAGTTTGACCTTGGCGACCCTGCTGGCGCTGCGCGACCGCAAAATGACACTGCCAGCGGGAGGCATCGCCTTGTCGCTGACCAGCGATTTGACGCTGGCGAGCGATTCGCTGCGAACGGTCAGCGATCCCATCATCAGTGCGAAAACAATGCCCGTGTTTCGGGACCATTATCTGGGGAAGACCGACCCTAAGAATCCGCTTGCATCGCCGGTCTTTGGCGACTATCGCGGCATTCCACCGCTGTTGATTCAGGTCGGCGAGCACGAGATGCTCCGTGACGACAGCATCCGCGTGGCAAAGAAGGCTCGTGCGGACGGAATCTCGGTGAGACTGGAAGTTTGGCCCGGCATGTTCCATGTGTTCCAGTCCCACGAACCGCTGCTTCCGGAAGCCCGCGAGGCCATCGATCATATTGCCGAGTTCATGCGCTCGTCGTTGCTCGTCCAGGACGTCAAACACAACATCCCCTACGCCGATCCGGCGCACGAGCGCCAGGTGCTCGATGTTTATTCACCGCATAATGCAAAAAACCTGCCTGTGGTCTTCTGGATTCACGGCGGCGGTTGGCAGGCGGGCGATAAAACGGACGTCCAGATCAAGCCGCAGGCATGCACGGACAAAGGGTTCGTATTCGTCTCTACCAACTATCGACTCCTGCCGAGCGTCGACATGGCAACCATCGTGCGCGATGTCGCCAAGTCAATCCACTGGGTGCATGACCATATCGCCGAGTACGGAGGCGATCCGAAGCGTCTTTTGATCATGGGACATTCCGCCGGCGCGCAGCTCGCCGCGTTGATCTGCACTGACGATCGCTATTTGAAGGCCGAGGGCCTGTCCCTGGCCATCACCAAAGGGTGCGTGCCCGTCGATGGGGACACCTATGACGTGCCGGCTATCATTGAGACGGCGGAGACCCGTTGGAAGGTGCATGGTCTGCCACGAGCGAAGTTCGGTCACCGTGAGAAGTTCGGCAACGATCCGGAGAAACATCGCGACTTCTCCGCCGTCACGCATGTGGCAAAAGACAAGGACATTCCTCCATTCCTGATCCTGCATGTCGCCGGCCATCCCGACACGACCGCGCAGGCGCTGCGTCTGGCCAACGTGCTGAAAGATGCAGGCCTTCCCGCCACAGTTTTCGCAGCCAAAGAGACCACCCACAACAAGATCAACGCGGACCTCGGCCAGCCCGACGATCCGCCCACAAAGGCGTTGTTTGAGTTCCTCGGAAAAGCACTGAAAAAGTGATTCTTTGCCGCCATTGCCCTGGACGGCTGATCGGCCTCGAAGAAACCATCGGGGCACCCCCTTGTTGCCCCTAATGTCCTCCGACACGACATTCCCGGCTCCCGAGGTTGCCCACCTCGACCTGGTGTCCGAAAGGCTGTATAAGAGAATCAATTGCTGATCGATTTTTTATTGATCCAAATACTTCGAGAGTGGAAGATACTCTCTCCCGCGCGACGGCTGTGGGACAACTCCGCCCCCAGCAAATGGTCGGCTACGAACCGAAGGATAGATCCCCGCAGCCTGCCGACAGCCGAGAGCACCACCGATTCACTTCTCGGAAGGATTACGCATAATGAGACTGCCTCAGTTGTTGGTCTGACGCGGAGATTCACCATGACTCGCGCTCTCCTCGCAACGCTCGCGGTCCTGCTCCTCGCCTCACCCGCTTTCACGCTGGAACCAATTCCAGACAAGCTCGTCGTGCTCACGTTTGACGATTCGGCGAAGTCGCACTACACGGTCGCGCGGCCGATCCTCACGAGATACAAGTTCGGCGCCACGTTCTTCATCACCGAAGGCTTCGACTTCCCGACGAACAAGAAGGACTACATGACGTGGGAAGAGATCACGCAGCTTCACAAGGACGGTTTCGAGATCGGCAACCACACGCTTGATCACAAGGGCGTGACGGAGAAGACGCTCGTAGACCTGCCGGCTCAACTTCGCGGGATCAGCGCGCGGTGCAAGAAGCGCGGCATCCCGCAGCCGACGAGCTTCTCCTACCCCGGCAACGCCATCACAAAGGACGCGCTGGCGGTGCTGAAGGACAACGGGATCACGTTCGCGCGCCGCGGGGGGTCGCCGGAGTTCCCCTACAAGGAGGGCCGCGGGTTCGCCTACGAGCCGGGATTGGATCACGCGCTGCTCATTCCCTCTGCCGGCGACGCCCGGCCCGCCTGGACGCTCGACGACTTCAAAGCCGCGTTGGCGCAGGCGAAGCACGGTAGGATCGCGGTGCTCCAGTTCCACGGCGTGCCGGACACGGCGCACGACTGCGTGAATTCCACGAAGGAGCAATTCGAGTCGTACATGAAGTATCTCGCGGACAACAAGTTCACCGTGATCGCGATGCGCGACCTGGCGAAGTTCGTCGATCCTGCGGTGAACCCCAACGACCCGTTCGGCGTAGTCGAGGACCGCAAGAAGCTCATCGAGGCGAAGCGCGACGGCAACAACGCGCGCCCGGCGAAGAACGATACCGAGTTGAAATTCTGGCTTGAGAGCGCGCTCGTTCATCACCGCTATTCAAACGCCGAAGCCGGGGCCGCGCTCGGGCTCAGCACGGATGAGGTAACCGACGCCACAAAGCGCCTCGGCATCGACGTGACGAAGCGCCCAGCACGGAAGGAAGGCGAACCGCTGCTCGTGCTACCGTACCCCGGCGGCCGGCACCCGCGCATTGGCTTTCGGGACGGCATGATCCGCCCGCAGCGCGAAACAAAGGTGAGTGTCTTCGCACCCTGGGCGGATGGCCGGTACGCGGTCGCCGATGTTCCCGAAGCGGTCTGGTTTGTGCCGAACGACAAGCCCGAACTGCTTTACCTCGCACACACACACGTCCCAACAACCTGGGACAAGCAGAAGGTGACGCTCGATGCGATGGAGTGGACCCGCAATGCCGATGGCTCGCTCGCACTCGAACGCACTTTGCCGAACAAGGTCACGCTCGCGGCGTTCATCAACCCAGGCACGGACGGCGTGCGGATGGAGTTTCGCGTCACCAACGGTGGCGCCGAAAAGCTCACCGGACTGCGCGTGCAGATGTGCGTAATGCTCGCGAGCCTCACTGGCTTCGACACGCGAACCAACGAGAACAAGGTACTCGCTGCCCCGTTCGCCGCGTGCAAGGACGGGACTGGCAAGCGGTGGGTGATTACCGGCTGGGAGCGGTGCGGCCGCGCGTGGGGCAACCCGCCGTGCCCGTGTATGCACGCCGATCCGGTGGTAGAGGACTGCCTGCCCGGCAAGACGAACAGCGTTCGCGGGTGGCTCTCGTTCTACGAGGGCACCGACATCGACGCGGAGCTGAAGCGCCTTAAGGAGGTCGCGTTCAAGCCCGCGAAATAGCGGATCCTCGGAACGCAGGCGAACATGTCGGAAGGCCAATAGACCATTCAGCGCGCTTCGGTCACATCGCCCACATTCACGTCAAGCGTCGGCGGATCGCTTCCGACAGCATGGACATTCGCCATGCTGCCTGCTGATCGGTGGGGCCGCGATGTTGAGGATCGCATTAGTCAGGCGGTGGGGCGCTTGGTGCCAGAAGGTGAATCCGGTGTGGCTTCCTAATACTGCTAGGTTTCAAGCACCAACTTCATCCCACCAATGCTCGGATTGGCGTTCCCTGTGTGAATCGATAGGGTCGGCCCTCGGCGTCGCGGAATTCCGCTTCGGGGCCAATTCCGAACAAGTGGAAAAGCGTCGCCGCGAGGTCGGCCGGAGTATAGGCCTCGGTGACCGGAAGGCCGCCGTCTCGGTCCGTCTGGCCAACGATCTGCCCGGCGCGGATACCGGCACCTGCGAAAAAGCAGGGAAAAACATCGCCCCAGTGATGCCGACCCGGCGTGAACACCTCACCCGAAGCATTCTTGCCGCCGGCGCTGATCGGTGAAATCTTCGGTGTGCGGCCCATCTCGCCGCACATGAACACCAGTGTCTCGGCCAGTAGGCCGCGCTGCTCCAGGTCATCCAGAAACCCACTCAAGCAGCGGTCGAGAGAAGGAAGTAACTTCCCTTTCAGGTCCCGAAACGCGTTTTGATGCGTATCCCAGCCGCGCAAGTTCACCTGTACCATGCGCACGCCCGCCTCGATAAGCCGGCGAGCAACAAGGAAGCCTTGGCCCCACTCTTCGCGGCCGTACAGATCACGCACTCGGTTCGATTCCTGACCAAGGTCAAATGGATTGCTGTTTCCCAGGCGCGTCGAGCATAACAGCTGCATGGCCTGATGGCGCGATTCGTCCCAGGCATCCAGCCTGCCTTTTCGGTTCGCCTGCTCCAGCCAGCGCTGCATCCCTTCCAGACGTTGAAGAAGCCCGGTCCGTTCCTGGAGCTCGCACCAGGACAGGTTAAGACCGCCGAGATCGGGCAGGTGGAAACTGGGATCGCGACAACTACTGTTATCCCACCAAGCCTTGGGCCCCTTGCCGGGCGCTCGCATTGGATCGTTGGGATTGTCATGACTGAAGCAGTTGGGGCAGGAACCGGCTGCGTCAGGAGCCCGGCATACGGGAGCAAGGTCAACACCCCAGCGAGCGTACCGCGCTCCAAGGATTCCCGGCGCTCGACCCTGATACTTCATTAGATTGGCTCGCGGCAACTCGACTACCGCAGGCAGAGCGCTCCCAGATGCCGGAGGAAGAGCATAGGCGAGGAGCGAGCCGATGGACGGCCACTCGAACCTGCCGGCTCGTGGATTGGCAATGGAGGCATTGGTGTCGCCAGGCGGCAATTCGGTCGTGCCCGTGTGCAGCAGGTAGGTGCAGCTGTTGTGTTCGTTGCGAAACTCCCGGCCGGCCGTGTGATGCATCGTTCGCACGACCGCAAAGCGGTCGGCACGTGCTGCCAGGCGCGGCAGGTACTCGCAGAAGCGAACCCCCGGCAATTTCGTCTGCGTGGTTCTGTATTCGCCGCGGATGCCTTCAGGAGCATCTGGCTTCGGATCAAACGATTCATGTTGGGACGGTCCGCCGGATTGAAAGATGAACACAGCCGCTTTGGCGAGGTTTGTACGCGGCGGAGAACTTGCTTGGGCCCGAAGACGCAAGAGATCGCTGAGGCCCAATCCAAACAGACTCAACGCCCCGACTTGGATCAATTCCCGTCGGCCGATGTTGGGATGGTCCGCACGGTGGCATCCCATACGATGCATCTTCTTCCCCCCACGCCGCATTTCAGGACAGCTCATGCCGTTCACGGCGCTTTACGTGCAGAGCGAACCACGCGGCAAAACCCAGTAGCATGGTACTCCCGATCAGGCCAGAATGGCCCGGATCGGCTGCCCGCCATGGGTAATCGGTATCGGGCGGCCAACCTGGTCGGGAACCGTCGTTTCGGAATCGACCCCGAGCTGCTGATAAATGGTCGCTACCAGGTCGCCCGGCGAGACGGGATGCTCGGTCGGATACGCCCCGATCTTATCGCTCATCCCGTACACCATCCCCTCCTTCACGCCGCCGCCCGCCAGCAAGCAGAAACCGCACTGCGGCCAGTGGTCGCGGCCAGCCTTGCCGTTGACGCGCGGTGCCCGACCCATGTCGCCCGTCACCACCACCAGCGTCGTCTTTAGCAGCCCGCGCTCGGCCAGGTCCTCCAACAAGGACGTGAGCGCCCGGTCGAGGAACGGCAGCAGGAAGTGTTCGAGCAGGTTGAAGTTGTTCTCGTGCGTGTCCCAGTGGCCGGGGCCCTTGGTCTCGGTGTGGACGGTGACGAAGGTGACGCCGGCCTCGACCAGTCGCCGCGCCAAGAGCACGCTGGCCCCGAACGTGTCTCGTCCGTAGCGGTCGCGTACCGCCGCCGGCTCCTTGTTCAGGTCGAACGCCCGGCGCGCCGATTGCGAGGTCAGTAGCTGGAACGCCTGCTGCTGGCGGTACGTCATCAACTCCATGCTGGCCGCGCCCAGGCGCCGGGCGTGCTCGTCCACCTGCTCTAGCAGCGTCCGCCGACGGTCCAGCCCATCGACGGTGACGTTATCCGGCAGCGGCGGCAATCGAGGCTCCCCACGGGGCACGATCTTGTGGTTGTAAGCGTCCTTATCGTCCACGATGGCGTTGCCGGCATGTTCCGCGCAGACCGCGAACACCGGGTCATACTGGGCGCCGAGGTAGCCGCCGTACGGACCTGCCCGCCGCAACCCCTGGCTGTAGCCGGGCATGGCGGGCAGGATCACATAGCCCGGCAGGTCGTGCCGCCGGCCGATGCCGAGGTACTGGCATACCGCGCCCATGCCGGGATGGTTGCTCGGTTTGGCAAAGTAGTCCTCGCGGTCGTTGCCGCCGGTGTAGCCGGTCATGACCGCGTAGGGATTGTGGCTGTTGTAGCTGTGCGAGATGGTGCGGATCAGGCTGGTCCGGTGCATCCATCTGGCCAGCCGCGGCAAGTGCTCGCAAATGTGCAGGCCGGTCAGAGAAGTCGCGATCGGCTTGAACGTGCCGCGGATCTCGAAGGGTGCCAGCGGCTTGAGATCAAAGGTGTCCAAGTGGCTGGGCCCGCCGAACAGGTCAAGCAGCACCACGGACTTTACCCGGCCGGCAGACGGCTTCGGACTCGCGGCCCGGAGGGTCGAGATCGGCGGCGTCAGGAGGCTGCCGAAGAACGACAGCGCCCCCGCTTGCAGCAATTCGCGGCGGGACAGGCCGTCACAACAGCGGCGTGGTTTGCCCAGCACGGTCAGCATGGCATGGCCCCTGAGATTGTCGACACCTGCGGCGGGATGGATGGCGGGATTCAATGTCGATCCATCGTAACGATTCTGGCAGACCGGAGAAAGGGCCAGTTGACCCGTGAACCTGCGGAATACCCAAATGAACGTTGGAATGGGTCGCAGCACATCACTCCAGATACGAAGTACGAACCAAGGCTCTGTTTCGGCGAAGGCGCGTCGGTCACACCGACCGAGGTCTCGGCCGGCACGACATGCTCCATTGCTTCCGGCAAGCAAATCACTGTGTCAAGGGACTTCCGCTCTGCCGCGAACGCGGTCGCTTGCTACAATTCGCTCTGAACAACAATAAACGCATTCACGAAACTGGGACCGTTACGGCGCTTTCGTCGTGAAGCGGCATTTTGCGCTTTCGACCCATTCATGCGACGGGCTAACTCTGGGACTTGGCAGCATGCCGGGGTCAAATTGTCATCTCTCGTAAAGCGAGGCGGCGGATGACCGACAACGTGAATCGCGTGGCAACGGCAAGCCCCGCGCCGAGCGAGGTAGCCGTCTTCCGCAAAGTGTCGTTGCGGCTTCTGCCGTTTCTCTTCTTGCTGTACGTCATCAACCTGATCGACCGAACGAACATCGGCATCGCTCGGTTGCAGATGGTCGATCAGCAGCACATTCTCGAGGAAGAAGCCTACGCGCTGGGAGCGGGCATCTTCTACGTCGGCTACCTCCTCTTCGAGGTGCCGAGCAATCTCATTCTGCTGCGGCTAGGGCCACGCGTGTGGATCGCGCGCATCCTGGTGAGTTGGGGCTTGATCTCAGCAGCCATGATGTTCGTGACCGGGCCATGGAGTTTCGGCATCTTGCGCGTGTTGCTCGGCGTTGCAGAGGCCGGCTTTTTCCCGGGAATCATCTATTACCTGAGCGACTGGTTCCCGGCTCGGGTACGTGCCCGGGCCGTCGCGCACTTCATGGTGGGTGGCGTCATCGCCTCGATGGTTGGTAATCCCATCTCGGGCTTCATTCTTCAGTTCATGGACCAGGTCGGGGGGTTGTGGGGCTGGCAATGGGTCTTTTTACTCGAAGGACTGCCCGCCGTGGCCCTGGGCTTCGTCACGCTCGCGTACCTGACTGACCGCCCCGACCAGGCCCGCTGGCTGAGCCCGGCGGAGCGAACCTGGCTCGCCCACCAAATCGACAATGAACGCAACTACCGACCGCACAGCCGCAGCCATTCGCTGGCCGCCGCGGTTCTCGATCTCCGCGTCTGGCTGTTGATCGCCATCTATTTCACCGTCGCCATGGGTGATAATAGTTACGGCTTCTACATTCCGACATTCCTGAGAAGTCAGTTTCCCGATTGGTCGCCATTCCAGATCGGTGTTCTGGCGGCGGCTCCGAGCGTGATCGCCATGGTCGCCATGGTTCTTGTCGGTAGAAACTCCGACCGGACCGGCGAGCGCCACTGGCATGTGGCCTGCTCGGCATTGACCGCAGCATTGGGTTGGTTGATGATTGCCCTGGTTGCGTCCGGACGGTTGGCGATCCCCGGCCTTGACTCGCGTTGGCTCTTCGTCGGCGGCGTGGCCATGACACTCACGGGCATGAAGTGCATGTTGCCGACGTTTTGGACGCTTCCCCCGTCGTTCCTCACGGGCGCCGCCGCCGCGGGCGGCATCGCCCTGATCAATTCCGTCGCCAACCTCGGCGGCATGTTGGGGCCGAGGATCATCGGGCACGTGAAGATGTCTACCGGCAGTTTCACCGTTGGCTACCTGGTCATGGCCGCAACCTTGTTCATGGGGGGCCTGCTCGTCCTGAGCGTCAAGAACCGAATTCATCGCGAGCCAGATTGATTCAAATGCCACGAGAAAAAGGACACTTCTCGCCAATCTCCATCGTGAGTGGCGAGGCCTAAATGACTGATCGGGCGGCTGCGGCATCGGGTGCGGGCGCGAGGAAAGGCGGGAGGTGGTTGTGGAGCCGGGCCTCACGCCGTCGCTGTCGAGCCGGTGGTGGCCAAGTGTAGCCGTGCATCCAAGTAGGCTCTATTGCCCATCTTTTCTCCAACCGACAGCTTCTGACCAAGCATCAATGACAGTTGCAAGGGGTGCCGAGGGCCCGAGCATTGCGCGTTTCGGTCACATCGACCGAGATTTCGAGCGGCACGACATGCTCCATTGCTTCCGGCAAGCAATCACTGTGTCAAGTGACTTCCGCTCTATCGCCACCGCGATCGCTGCTCAAATGGCCCTGAATAGCAATAGACCCATTTCTTCTAAACTGGGTCCATTCGCCCAGCCGATTCAGCTACGCTGACGAGGGTGAATACTACGTCGGCACCAGAATTGAAAGCACCAACGCATCCGCACAGACCGGCGACCGCCCCAACCGCTTGACGATATCCTCTTTGGGCTCGATCTTAATCCCCTGGGTGGTCATGGACCAATGGGGCGCGGTCAAGTCCGAGAGCAGCTCTTGATCCGGGGGCAGCATTATGCATTGACCCCCATCCGGGTCGAGCAAATCGCGCATGGTCCAATAGGCAAAAGCTCGCGTATTGACGAAATACAAAACACCTGTGCGATCAGTGTTCGAAGATTTGGCGCTGAAGTTGATCGCCATCGCATGATACATCCGGAGTTCCTTGCGAGCGTCGTAGGCCGAGGCCCCCACGCCCACTGAATCGATACACACCAGGGCCTGGGGATACTCTCGGATCGATTGCTGGATTAGTGCTGCCGCCTTCATGCCAGTGTCGGTCAGTCTGCCGTCGTACTTTTCCAATGGTGCAAACCACGTGCCGTAGCGTTTGGCCAGGACGGTCTTCGCCGGCCCACCATGGGCAATGTCGACGCCGACGGCGCACAGCTGAATCTTTTTCCCCTCCGGCGTCCAACGATTCATGGTTGCCTTGACCCACTCCGTCGGGATCACCTGCCAGGCGTCCTCTTCCCGGCCTACGCTGAACTCGCCATAGAGCAATGGCGAGCGCATCGGCTCGGGAGGCCCCTGCAGTGTCGTCACATAGCCCGTGGCCAGCAGGTACGGATTGTCTTGGAGGAACTCGATGTCCTCGACCGCGATTGTCCGATTTGCGGCCGCATGATGCATGTGTGTGACCACCGCTACCGCCGCTTACATACTCTTGAGGTCCGGTGGAACTGGTCTGCAAGCTCAACCACTGCCCCTATGCCACCTGCGAGGGTCACTTCCGGACGAAGAGTCCCGAACTCGACCTTCGCAATCGGCGGAGGCACGCCGATGGCCGTCCGGACTCGGGGCAGCCAGCTCGATCCTCCCGCGGTAGGGCAGCCCCATCGCTTCTTTGCCGGCGCACCTGGTCCCCCCATCGGAATCTAGAGTCGCGGCGCTCTGGGTTTGAATGTTGGGCGAAACACCTGGACGCCTTTCACTTTCTACGGCGCTCGTAAACATGATTGACTCACATGGCGAAGAGCGTGTCGAAGTTGGCGCCGCCGAAGCACAAGTGCGCCACTCAACGGTGCGGCGCTAGGGTGATGCAGTTGACCCGCCCCGCCTGGTTGCAGTCCTGGATGCCCAGCGACGCGGCCACGTACAGCCGGCAATCTTCCCTTTTTTCACAAAAAACCGTACCTTTCGATGTAGGCATGGACACTAATAGAGGAAACCCCCAACTTGTCGGAGCATGAATTCCATGCCTGCTGCTAAACTCGATCACGTCGTCCAGCACCTGCGCCGGCTGGCCAGCGATTCCGGCGCCAAGGACTACACGGATGCGGAACTGCTCCACCGGTTCGTTGTATCGAAGGATGAGGTGGCCTTTACCACGCTGGTGACGCGGCACAGGCGCCTGATCGGGGCCGTTTGCCGCCATGTCCTCAGCCAGGAAGAGGACGTTGAGGACGCCGTTCAGGCTACCCTCCTAGTTCTGGTTCGCAGGGCTGACTCCATCCGCAAAACGGCTTCCGTGGCCAGCTGGCTCTACGGGACCGCATACCGCACCGCCATGAACGCCAAGAAATCAGCCATTCGCTGCCAGGCACGCGAAAAACGTTCAACTCAGCGCCACGCCGAGCAGCCCGTTTCCGAGGCGGCCTTGCGCGAACTCCAGGCGATCTTGGATGAGGAAGTCCTCCGCCTGCCGGAGAACTATCGGACTCCTTTTGTCCTCTGCTGCCTGGAAGGCAAGAGCAAGGCCGAGGCGGCCCACGAACTGTGCTGGAAAGAGGGGACCGTCTCCGGGCGGCTGGCTCGGGCGCGCAAGCTGCTCCGCGTGCGGCTGGCCCGGCGCGGCATAGCC
>Ga0208827_1000473_pt1 | contig 19409 bp, 15 predicted proteins | sample Sb_taG_5_FD_187709 | JGI IMG/M metagenome (GOLD analysis project Ga0208827, IMG submission 187709) | Peat soil microbial communities from Weissenstadt, Germany - Sb_50d_8_FC metaG (SPAdes) (version 2) | ecosystem: Environmental > Terrestrial > Soil > Wetlands > Peat | place: Germany... | reverse complement strand
GCGTCGATATCGAGGGCTGGCTGGCGGAGGTGCCGTTGATCAAGGAGCACTTCGCCCACTTCGGCCGCCATCTTCCCCAGGGGTTGAACCTTGAAGTGAAGGCCCTTGAAGAGCGTCTGCAGGCGGCTAAGCGATAGTTGCCTTGAGGCGTGTTCGTTCGCAAGACGCCTAGCCCAGTTGACACATTTGTTTTTCCGATCTGTCATTTCGCTTTCTCCCAACCCGATAACGTGCCACCGAGGGCTGGTCTGCCAGTTGCTGGTTTGTCGCTTGGAAAGTGGCAGGCGATCCCAAACGGTCGACCCAAATCTTCGCCAACTCCGTTATCCTTGGCGGACATGGAATCAACTGCGGCTAACGACCTCGCCATTGAGTTTCGTGACGTCTCTTACACCTTACCCACAGGCCAGCAGGTGCTTTCGGGGCTGAATCTGGAGGTGCGGCGCGGACAGACTCTCGTGCTGCTCGGCCGCAGCGGTTCGGGAAAAACGACGACCCTGAAGCTAGTGAATCGCCTGCTATCGCCCACCGGAGGGGAAGTGCGCGTGAACGGCCTGGCGGCCGGGGACGTCATTCGTTTGCGCCGAAGCATCGGATATGTCATTCAAGAAGTAGGTTTATTCCCGCATTTCACCGTGGAGCGGAATATCGCTCTCGTTCCAACGATTGAGGGCTGGCCGGAAGAGCGGATTCGCACACGAGTGCGGGATTTGCTGCAGATCGTCGGACTCGAAGCACGTATGGCTTCGCGATATCCGCGACAACTTTCCGGCGGGCAGCGGCAGCGAGTTGGCGTGGCTCGGGCGCTCGCGGCCGACCCGCCCATTCTTTTGATGGACGAGCCGTTTGCCGCGCTCGATCCACTTACACTCGACGAACTCCAGCATGAATTCCTCGCCTTGCAGCAACAACTGAGTAAGACCGTAGTCTTTGTTACCCATGACCTGCGCGAAGCATTGCGACTCGCGTCTCGCATCGCACTGATGGAAGCGGGAAGGCTGGTCACGGTTCTTCCTCCCCGGGATTTCATTCGCTCCGACGATCCATGGGCGGCGGCATATGTGAGGGCCTTCGGAGTCGGGCCGGCCTCGGCGGCAAGTCGTAACGAAGATCGGAACGCGTCATGAATTTCTTTCATTTCATCATGCAGAACCGCGGACAGGTTCTGGAGCTTACGTTGGAGCATCTCTGGCTGGTGGGGGTTTCTACCCTGCTTGCCGTGCTGGTGGGCATACCGTTGGGCATTATGATTGCGCGTTGGCCCAAGTGGAATAAGCCGGTGTTAGCGGCTGCGAACATCATTCAGACGATCCCGAGTCTGGCGCTGTTCGGATTCCTGCTGCCGGTGCCCTGGTTGGGTGAACGAGTCGAGCGTTTGGCGATCTTGGCTTTGACTCTCTATGCGTTGCTGCCCGTGATCCGCAACACTTATACGGGCATCCGCGGCGTTGATCCCGCAGTGGTCGAAGCGGGTCGCGGCATGGGATTGACCGATCGTCAGCTTTTGTTCTGGGTCGAATTGCCGCTGGCCCTCAGTGTCATTCTTTCCGGGGTGCGAGTTGCGGTTGTCATCTCGGTGGGGCTCGCGACCATTGCTGCAGCCATAGGAGCGGGGGGCCTGGGAGAGTTTATCTTCCGGGGTCTGGCTATGGTGAACAATCAGGTCATTCTGGCGGGGGCGGTTCCCGCCGCAATTCTGGCGCTGTTAGCGGATACCAGCCTAGGATGGCTCGAGCGGCGGCTGCGACCACAGTGAAGAATGATGACGAAGAATGAAGAATAATCAATGAAGAGCGATCGACATAGTCAGCGTCGCCATGCACAGCGTGCTTGGCCGTTTGGCGGGAAGTCGCTCGGCTCCGGGTGGGGAGAGTGGAAATCCTTGCTGATTCTGGTTGTAGGGGCCCTGCTGTCCTCCTGTTCGCCCGCTCGCTCTGATCGCATTGTGATTGGCTCCAAGAACTTTACCGAGTCCTTGATTCTGGGCGAACTCATAGCGCAGCAGATCGAAGCTCAGACAAGTCTCAAGGTGGAGCGGCGTTTTTATCTTGCCGGAACATATATCTGCCATCAGGCCGTGTTGGCCGGGCGCATCGACATTTACCCGGAATACACCGGCACCGCCCTGAGTGCGATTCTGAAGCGAAAACCCGAAGGAAGCCGGGCTGAGGTTTATCAGCGAGTCAAAGACGAATATGAAAAGCGCCTGGGGTTGACGCTGGGACCAAGCTTCGGCTTCAACGATACGTTTGCCATGGAGATTCGGGGTGACGATGCACGCCGCCTGAAGATCAGAACCCTGTCGCAGGCCGCCGCGTATGCGCCGCAATGGCGTGCTGGCTTCGGCTATGAATTCATGGAACGACCCGACGGTTACAAAGGTTTGGCTGCGGCCTATGGCCTGCACTTTGCAGCCCAGCCACGCGTGATGGATCTGGGGTTGCTAGCGAGAGCGCTTCGCGATCATCAGATTGATCTTGCCGCGGGCAATGCCACCGATGGCCTGATCTCCGCTCTGGATTTTTTTGTTCTCGAAGACGACCGGCACTATTTCCCACCCTACGAGGCGGTGCCGGTAGTTCGCGAGATGGCTTTGCAGCAACATCCCGAACTTGCGCGGGCGCTTGCGGGTTTGGCGGGAAGGATTTCGGATCAGGAAATACAGCAGCTGAATTATGCAGTCGATGGGCTGCATCACGATGTGAAAGAAGTGGCGCGCGATTTCCTGCGGAAGAAATGGCTGGCCGAATGAAAGCCAATACTCCACCTGGCCAGAACCTGATCGTGAAATCGGTTTCGCTCGTATCGCAGTTTGTGGGTCCCGGCGACGGAGAACCGTCTCTCCAGAATCTCCCCCACCAAACACAGGTAAATCCCACGAAAAACCTACGGCAAGGGCTGCAGGGGTCGCATTCACAAGGAAGGATCATCGAATTCGGTGCGATCGCCCCGCTCCCTGTCGGCCGTTGGAAGCAGGCGCGCCGAAAGTGGTTTGCGCAGCTTGACCGCCAGCGTGGCCATCTGAGCTTGAGCAAATTCCTGCTCGGTCACGCATCGACAGTTAGGGTTGGATCACAGTCCTCCCGACGCCGGGATGCGGGCCTCCATCGTCGCCTCGGTCTGCAGGCTCTGCAGATCCCGCGAGATGGTTGCAACAGCGAGGGTGCGTCCCCCGCGTTTATAAGACACAGCACAATCCCGAGCACTAAGATTGCCATCGATCTCAACCGAATCCCAACGCTCGGCGTGCCCCACATAGTTAATGGCGACGTCGTAGTGCTGACTCCAAAAAAATGGCACGGCATCGAATCGCTCGCGATGGCCCAGAATGTTCTTTGCCGCCACTTGCCCCTGCTGCTCAGCCACCACCCAGTGCTCTACCCGAATTTTCTCCCCAGAATGCGGGTCGGGCCACCGTGCAACGTCGCCTGCCGCAAAGACACCCGGAGCACTGGTTTCGAGGTATTCGTTGACCACAATGCCGCGATCAATCACCAGACCCGCGCGCTCGGCCAGGGTCAAGGAGGGGCGCACGCCGACGCCCAAAACCACGAAGTCTGCTCCCAGTGTGGCTCCGCCGGTCAACGTTACGGTGGCTCCGTCAATTCTCCTGACCGTTTCCCCCAAGTGGAAGACAACACCGTGGGCTTCATGAAGCCCACGAACCATAAGGCCGACTTCCGGTCCCATCACGCGTTCCAAGGGTTGGCTGTCGGGCGCTATGACATCCACCGCGATTTCAAGCGTGCGCAATGAGGCTGCAACCTCCAGGCCAATGAAGCTCGCGCCGACGACGGCGACACGCTTGGCAGATGCAGCCTTGGCGACAATCGCACGAGCGTCTGCGAAGGTTCGCAGATAGTGAATCTGGGAGTCGGTGGCGCCCTCGATCTTCAATCGGACGGGTTCGGCCCCAGTCGCGATCAGGAGGGCTTCGAACCCGTACGTCTGGCCGTTGTCCAGTTGGACACGCCTCCTCGGGATGTCCAGCGCCGACACTCGCGAATTGAGCACGAGATCGATGTTCTGTTCACGGTAAAAATCAGGCAATCGCAGTCGCATCCACTCATCTGGTGCGTTGCCCACGAGAAAGTCCTTAGATAGATTCGGCCGGTCGTAAGGGGGCCAATCATCCGCGCTGATCATGGTCAGCGGACCATCGTGGCCTTCCCGGCGCAGCATGTCCGCGGCTCCGATGCCGGCGGCGCCACCTCCAATGATCACAACCGAAGCGGGAAGGCTCTGCCCCGCTGCGGAGCCGCGTAGGTGTTTCCGATCGAGGTCGGCGAGTTTCTCCCGTACGAACACCTTCTCGCCGATCCTTTCAACCCGCCAGCGCGGGATCGGGTCGAGCGCGGGCGCACGCAACGCTTCTCCAGTGCGCAGGCTGAAACAGGCGTGATGCAAGGGACATCGCAAGGTGTCCCCAACAACGAGACCCTGCGAAAGCATTCCGTGGTAATGAGTGCAGTTTGCGCCAACCGCAAAGAACTCGTCTGCACGGCGCACCAGGACCACGTCTTCGCTATCGACTTGACCGAGGACCACCGCTCCATCGGCAAGATCACCAACGGAAAGTCCCTCTCCAAGATCACGTTTCGTTGCTTTCTCCTCCTCTGCCATGTCCGTGCCGCCGCCTCATTAGATGCTGCGCGCTGCTCAGATGCCCGACTTTGTTTGTTTGAGCATCCCGCTTTCCCTTGGGCTGCGGGATTTCCACGAGATCGGTTTGCGTGGAAAGCGTGTCGTTGGTGTCCAGTTGAGCTAGCAATAGCTCGGTGCGGCATTTTGGAGCGAGGTTCCGACAGTGTGATGCAGGGCGGAACGGCAGAGCATCGTGGTCAGCATAAAATCCTGTCAAGTGGCTATTGCCACTGAGAATCTTCTCATCCAATATCATTGCCATGTCTCGATGCGGCTCAGCACGATCGTCAGCGTGCGTGGTTTTGTTCTTCGGCCTTTCATTCCTGCAAACGGCGTCAACCGCTGACGGGCGGGCTCGGCAAGTCGAAAACAAACCCTCGACCGCGGAGATATCGAGCGCGGATGCGCATCCCATTCTCGTTGAGCTGTTCACCTCTGAAGGTTGTTCCAGTTGTCCTCCCGCGGACGCCCTCCTCCAAAGGATGGACACTTCCCCGCCCATTGCTGGTGCGCAATTCATCGTCCTGAGTGAACACGTGGATTATTGGGACCATGACGGCTGGAAAGATCCAAACTCCTCGGCTGCACTGACGGAACGCCAGGCTGCCTATGTCCGCGCCCTTGGGCTTAAGACTGCGTACACTCCCCAAATCATCGTGGATGGAACCAGTGAAATGCGCGCTAACGACCTGCAACAGGCGGACAAAGTGTTTCACGAGGCTGCCGCAGCGCCTAAGGTTCCTGTACGCATCGGCGAGGTGAGCGTTGATGCCGGAAATCCAGGTGTTCTTCGAACGCGCATTGAAGCTGACGGCAATTCCGACAAACATAACGCCGACGTCTTTGTGGCTGTCGCTCTCGATCGCGTCGAGTCGCAAGTCTTGCGCGGCGAAAACGGCGGTCGACGCTTGACGCACGTTGCGGTCGTGCTGCAACTCACAAAGATAGGAAAGCTACCGAAGGGAAAGACCTTTGACGAAAGTGTTCAGTTGAAGCTCAAGCCCGGTACGGATCCAAGAAATATTCGGATTGTTGCTTTTGTGCAAGAACCTGGACCAGGCAGATTACTCGGAGCGGCTTTGCGGAAGCCTGCGAACTGAGACATCACGGGTTCGCCAGCGCGACGCGTACTTACACAAGCCCAGGGGCGCAATCTGATCCTACTAGACATGACCGGCATGCCTCTCCGACTTCTATTTCTGACAACAGCGTCCCGATATCGACACTCCACCGTCGCGGGTTGGGTTTTGCCTGCCGGGATTCCATGGGACGTGTGGTTACCTTATTCCGCCGGGGCTGTCATTTTGGTCGTCGGTGTAAGCATCGTCTTCAACGAGGCGGCACCGCAGAAGCGCGGTTTGGATAAGATCATAGCCCTCGGTCCGGTTTTTTTTGCTGTTCCTATAGCTGTTTTCGGCACGGAGCACTTCACCTCGGCCGAATCCGTAGCCCGGATCGTGCCCTCCTGGATTCCGGGACACTTATTCTGGGCCCTTTTTGTTGGAACTTGTCTCCTCGGCGCGGCCTTGAGCATAGCGGTGAAGATACACGCAGGGCTGGCGGCTGCACTTTTCGGAGTGATGCTTCTTATGTTCGAGTTGCTCTTGCACATCCCCAGAATAGCTGGCGCCCCCGGCAACCGATTCTTCTGGGCGGTGGCTCTGCGGGATCTAGCCTTTAGCGGAGGCGCTTTGGCTTTTGCCGCAATTCAAACAGAAACATGGAGAACGCCGGGCACGCATAGGGTTATAGGTCTTGCGCGCTTTTTCCTTGGGATTCCTATCGCGTTCTTCGGCGTGGAACATTTTCTTCATCCTGAATTCGCGCCGGGTGTTCCCCTCATTAAGCTGACCCCCGTCTGGATACCAGCGCATTTGCTTTGGGGTTACCTGACGGGTGCAGTCTTCGTTGTTACAGGCCTTAGCTTGGTTGTCAACAGGGAAGCGCGTTTGGCGGCAACGTTGCTGGGACTAATGATTCTTCTCCTCGTGCTCGTAATCTATGTTCCCATCGTAGTTACGAATCCCTCTGACATAGGAAACGGCCTGAATTCTCTGGTCGACACCCTATTGTTGAGCGGGAGTGCCTTGGCTTTTGCTGGAGCCCAACGGGGAAATTTGGTCACTCGATCAGCATGAGTACTTACAATCCGCCTCTAGTCCCTGAGGTCCTCACTTAACGGCGAGCAGGTTACGGAGTTTGCGAACGGCGCGCGGAATGTCCGCTGCCGCGGTACTGCCGAAACCCAAGATGAAGCCAGAGCGTGCCACTTTGCCCAGGTAGGAGGGAGAGAGGGGCCAAAGCCAAAGATTCTGGCGGGCGGCTCGCTCGGCAATTTCCAGATCGCGGCTTCGGTTCGGCAGTGTCACCGCCAGGTGCATGCCAGCCTCGCCCCCGAGCACCTCGACGATCGACCCGAGTTCCTTGCTGATACTGTCCACCAGCGCACTCCTTCGCTCGCGGTAGAGCACCCGCATCCTTCGAATGTGGCGTGCAAAATGCCCTTCGCCCATAAAGTCCGCGAGCACTTCCTGAAAGAAACTTGGCGGGCCAAGATCCATAGCCCGGCGGATCGCTAGAAAACGGTCGACGAGGTCCGATGGAATGACAACATAACCGAGGCGCAAAGAAGGAAATAAGACTTTGCTGAAGGTCCCGATGTAGATCACGCGAGCATTGGCGTCGAGCCCCTGCAAGGACGCGATCGGCAAGCTCTCGTATCGATACTCGCTGTCATAGTCATCCTCGATGATCCAAGAGCCCGTGTTTTGTGCCCATTCCAGTAGTTGGAAGCGCCGCGAAGCGCTCATGGTCACGCCGAGGGGAAATTGATGAGAGGGCGTAACAAACGCGGCGCGCGCCTTGCGACATCGCTTGACGCCAGCGGCAACATCCACACCCTCCTTGTCGACAGGAACGGGTACGAGATGACAGCCACTCAGCGCGAAGACATCTCGTGCCAGACCGTAGCCTGGCTCTTCTATCCAGACAGGACTCCCAGGGTCGAGAAGAGCGCGAGCAGAAATCTCGAGCCCCTGCTGAGAACCGCTGACGATCATGACTTGATCCGCCTCGCAATGTAGCGATCGAGCGGTTCTTAGATAGCTCGCGATCGTTTCCCGGAGAGACTTGGTGCCCATCTGGTCGCCATAGTGAAATGACTTGGCGTCCATATTGCGGCAATGGTGCGCGACTAGGTTCGACCAGACCTGGAGTGGAAATTGATCAAAGGCCACTTGCCCCACAGTAAACGCTCCCCAGCCCTGCAGCCATGGGGCACGCTTACAGCGGGGAAGGATCGAAGAGCGGCGCGAAGCACGTCGGGGACCAGAGCGAGCTGCCGCCTGTGTCGCGCTGATTGGCGCGTTCGACGTGAGTTGGTCCGGAAGAGAACCGGAAATAATAGTTCCTGCGCCCACGCGGCTTTCGAAGTAGCCTTCCGCCAGAAGCTGGGCGTACGCATTCAGAACGGGGAAACGCGAAACACCAATTTCGGATGCAAGCATCCGGGTTGACGGAATTCGCTGCCCTGGGCGCAGGCCGCCATCGACAATTGCCGTGTGATAGGCGTCATAGATCTGCCTGTGCAGAGCCTTCGGGGCCCTCCGGTTGATCGCGATGATTGGGAGAATCCCGGAAGCCACTCTACTCATTTTGGCGGATCATAATGGTTATGTCTAAATCCGGTCAAGTGCGTATTGCCTCCGACCACTCCGTGCCGCTTGACTGGCAGCCCACTAATCCCGCCTGGCTCATGGGTGCCCTGTACTGCTACAACGCGGGCATGGCAGCCTAGGGCCGGCCCGACGATGCGATCCAGCATTTACAGCAAGCCGTCGAGCGCGGCTTCGCTAACGCCGCCAAATGGCTACCGGTGACGACTTGAACACTACTGTCTGAGAACCTGCGCTTCCAGGCGCTGCTGGCTCAGATCGCGTTTTTCTAGTGGGATAGCAAATGGGCCAACTTTGCCAGTGCTTGCCTTTTTGATCGCTGCGCGTAGTTCTCGCGTTGGGCAGGATGTGCCTACGCTTGCATTCCATTGAAAGAGTGACAGCCGAACTGGAATACATAGCGGAACACCATAAACGCACGGGAGAACCCTTTCCGGTTTCTATCCACGATGATGCGTTCACGCTACTGCCGCGTGCCAAAGCTTTATGCCAGGTTGGATCTCGATGTGCTTTTTTTCATTCCGGTTCCATGGATCGCACAAGTCTGGTTTCCCCTGCTGGTGAGCCTTCTGACTATGCTGGTTATTGGGTTGTGTCGTGGGAAACAATCTCGCTCACTAGGCGGCTGGGCCGGGCGGTTCGGCGTACTACACAACCGAAACAGCCTGGTCAGCGTTTGAACATGGATTCTGCCGTCACTCCCCAAAACGCGCCAGACTTGTTAGATTAACAGTACCCATGCGGCTCGTCGTCAAAGTCGGCACCAGCCTGATCGCCCCCGGTGGACGTATCGATACCTGCGGCATGCGAACGCTGGTCGATCAACTCGACCTTTCGCGGCACGAATACCTGATCGTTACTTCAGGGGCCATCGCCTCGGGCATGGCTAATCTCGGACTGACCACAAAGCCCACCAGTGTGCCCTTGATGCAGGCATGCGCTGCCGTCGGCCAAAGCGCGCTCATGCATACTTACCAGCAGCTTTTCTTCGGCAAGAAGATCGTGTCGCAGTTGCTGCTCTCGAGCGATGATTTCACCTCGGCGGTCCGCTACCAGAACCTGCAGAACGCGCTCCACGAATTGCTGAAGCTGGGTGTCGTCCCCGTGGTCAACGAGAATGACACTGTGTCGGTCCGTGAATTGTCGGGTGCGTTCGGCGACAATGACGAACTCAGCGCCCTGCTTGCCAGGGCTGTCAAAGCCGACTGGCTGCTCCTTCTGACCGATGTCGACGGTTTTTATGTTCCCAGCGGCAAGCGTCCACGCCTGCTGCGCACCGTGCGCAAGCTGACCCCGGAAATGGAGGCGGTGTGCAACGGCAGGAGCAAGCTAGGCACGGGAGGCATGCGCTCGAAACTACGCGCCGCCAAGGTAGCCAGCCAGGCTGGAGTCAACGTTGCCATAGTAAATGGGAACCATGCCCACGCGATTGCCTGGGCCCTCGAACGTAAGATCGGCACTTATTTCCCACCGCAGCGTGGAGCCTCATTGAAGGCGAGTTTCATCAAACGATGACGACCATTGTGGCTACTCCTCTTTCCACTCGCGACCAGCTTCTGCGCGCACGCGAGGCTTCCTCGCGGCTGGCCCAGCTTTCCACTGCTCAGAAGAACGCCACCCTCATGGTAATGGCTGACTCCCTCGAAACGAATGTCGAAAGCATTATTGAAGCCAATCGCAAAGATCTGGAATCGTCGGGGCTCGCCGGTGCCATGCGCGATCGTCTTCTGCTGGATGCTGACCGCATTCGCTTGATGGCCGCAGGCGTGCGCGACGTGGCCACGCTCCCCGATCCAACTTTCGAGACCTTGGGGGAATGGGTGCGCCCGAATGGACTTCGTATCCGCAAGATCCGGGTGCCGCTCGGGGTCGTGGGCATCATCTACGAATCGCGGCCCAACGTCACCGTCGACACTGTGGCGCTGACCTTCAAAACCGGCAATGCCGTCGTGCTGCGGGGAGGCAAAGAGGCAGCCCACAGCAATCGGCGCCTGGTAGAGCTCCTGACTCAGGTGGTGGGTGTGCCCGAGGGTGCGATCGAGCTGCTGGATTCGAGTACGCGCGACTCCGTGCATGAACTCATCAAGGCACGTGGCCTGATCGATGTGGTGATTCCTCGCGGCGGCCCGGAATTGATTTCTTATGTAACCGAAAACGCATCCGTTCCAGTGATTGAGACTGGCGCCGGAAATTGCCACATCTTCGTGGATGATTCGGCTGATCTGGGAATGGCCGACCGCATCGTGATCAATGCCAAGACCCAACGGCCATCGGTATGCAACGCGGCGGAGAAGCTGCTGGTGCACGAGCGGATCGCCGCGGAATATATCCCCAGAATCGTAAGAAAACTGATCGACCATGGTGTGGAAGTTCGCGGCGATGAAACCACTGTTCGGCTCGCGGCGGGCATGAGTGTGGTGGCTGCGACGGCTGCCGATTGGGGAGAAGAGTATCTGCGGCTATGCATGGCAATCCGGGTTGTCTCTGGAGTGGCCGAAGCCATCACCCACGTCAACCGCTATTCGACAAAGCATTCCGAAGCCATCGTCACGAATGACGAAGAGCACGCCCAGCGCTTTCTACGCCAGGTCGATTCCGCCGCGGTGTATTGGAATGCTTCGACGCGTTTTTCCGATGGAGGGGAGTTCGGCTTCGGAGCCGAGATGGGTGTGAGTACGCAGAAGCTGCACTGCCGCGGCCCTTTTGCATTAGCCGAATTAACTTCCGCCAAGTATGAAGTGATTGGCCATGGACACGTTCGGCAGTAAGTTGAACTTCCCACCCCCTGGTCGTTTCGCAATGTGATTCTCAATCCAGTGGCTGTCCCACTATTCCTTCGGGTCGATCCGCACGCCATCGAACTGCATGGCGAAATGGATGACGAAGAACGCAGGAAGCCCCGGCGGCCGCAAGGCTGACTTGGGGGATTCGATTGCGGACTGCAGATCACGATCGAGAAAGCAGAATCCGTATGTGCGATCCCAAAGATTGTTTCCAAGTAGTCCGTATCCCCGATTATCACAGCGCTCGGTGGCATGCATCACTGACAAATGATCGCGGCAAGTGTCTAATTTTGTTGGCGATCGAGAGGTCCTGACCGATGGCCAACCGAACCGGGTTCGCTTCTCACAACCGCTTTCATATCGTACTGGTACCAGGCTTCGGCGGTTTCGACGCGCTTGGGCAAGTCCATTACTACGCGGGCATCACAAGCCTGTTTCGAAAGTGGAGAGACAAAAGCCCAGTACCAGTAGTACTCCACTATTTCGACAACTTACCTACCGCCGCGGTAAGAACCCGCGCAACACGATTGCGAGCATATCTCGCCAAGCGCATCGCTCGCGGCGAGATTCTAGAGAAGGATAAGATCGTCCTGGTGGGCCACTCGACTGGAGGGCTCGACATCCGGCAGCTTGTTTGTGACCTGCACCACCGCGACAATGATTGGGATTTCGACGGCGGATATTTCGTGCGTGGCCAAACAATCCGGGAGTGTCTGGATAGCGTCGTATTCCTTTCCGTGCCCCACTGGGGTACCAACGTCGCTGATTGGGTACACTCGCACCCCGTATTGCGCGAGGCGGGGATCGCCGAGTTGCGAGCTGCCGTTGCGGGTTCACAAGTGTACCTGCTCGACAAGATCGAAAGTCAAATCGCCGAAGGCGCCGCTTTCTTTACCGAAGCAGAACTGCTCCTGGCCTTGCGGGACGCTCTGACCGAGGCCAACGAACACTACGGTAAGCCGGGTCCATCGCGGACCGCCGACGCGGAAGAGGCCGCATCCGAACTCGCATTGTATTTTCGCCTGATGAGTTCGGATTTTCATGTAATCAACGATCTCACTTCACAGCCTCACGACCCAGGGAAGAAGAGCCCAGCTCACTTCGACGACGAGGAGCGCAAGAAAGAACTTGCTCTGTGGCGCGATCCGTTGATCCGCATCTTGTCCTATGTGACCGTGGGAGGCCGCCCGTTTCGCTTCCGCTCCGGCTGCCCTGCACCGGTTTGGGAGCTCACGAACCCATTCACCTATCCTGAAATTGCCAAGGACCGCCAACTGAGCGCCACAACCGATCTTTCCTATCGTCTGTGTTACCGTGCGTGCGCGGGCGGCCCATTCCGGTGGCCGACACTGGCGGGCAAAGTGACGAGAGTGCTGGGAAAGGCTCCGCCCGAGCCGATCGAGCTATGGGATAACGACGGCATCGTCAACACCGCTTCCATGCTCTGGCCCAAGGGCGAAACAGTGCTCGTCCTAGCTGACCACTTGGACATCGTCGGTCACTACAAGCTAGTCAAAGTGGCACAACATAAGCGCGAGGTAGATGGGTGCGAGCCGGCCCGCACCTATCGGGCATACGACGCTCTCCGGTCGGCACCGCGATTCACTAGCGAAATGTTCGAGGAGGTATGGACTGAGATCTTCGATTTCGCCACCAACCCAAACGCATTTCATCAGTTGAAATCTCAGCGCAAGCCGGTGAAGCTGGCGGTCGCCGCTGAGAACGGCGGCTAGCTCCGCTTTGATTACAGTAACATGACAAAGACCAACTACTGGCTTAAACACTCCTGTGCAAGACAGAACCGATTCGATGCTTGCCATTGACAGTCGCTCGTCCTTCCGTATCTAATTGCCTCCTTTCAAACCAGTGCTGTTTCTGAGGCGGGCCAAACCAACGGGAATGGGGCAAACTGCATGCAGATGAAAAGCGGGGCGTTGGCGCTGTTGGGCGTGATGCTGGTGGCAGGGCTTCACGGGCAGAGGGTTCAGGGGCAGACGGGCAACGTCGTCCACTACACCACCACCATCGACAACGTGAAGTATCTGTTCGCCACCGCCGACCCGGTGGCGCGTCTGAAGTCGGGCGACATCCTGGATACCAACACCCTCGACTGCTTCGGGAACGCGCTCAGGAAGCCGGGCGACACGCTCAGCATGTCCAAAGGCGACAATCCACTGGCCGGGCCGTTTCTCGTCGAGGGTGCGGAGCCTGGGGACACGCTCGCCGTCAAGATTCTTGATCTGCAGGTCGATGGCGACACTGGCGTGGGCGCGTTCGCTCCCGGATTTGGCGCCATCAACGAGACCAACTACACGCCCATGCTCCACGCGCCACTTCCCGAGCGCGTCTGGTTCTATCACATCGATCACGCCGCAAACACCGCCACATTCAAGGCGCTCGATTCTGATTTCTCCGTGAAGATTCCCATGCATCCTTTCTTCGGCTGCATCGGAGTCGCGCCCGCCAATGGTGAGGCGCGCAGTTCGGTGGTCCCGGCGGAATTTGGCGGCAACATGGACTCGCCCGAAGCCAGCGCCGGCAACACCGTGTACTTTCCGGTGAACGTCAAGGGAGGATTGTTCTACATCGGCGACGGCCACGCCGCCATGGGCGATGGAGAAGTCGCCGGTACCGCCATCGAGGTCCCGCTGAAGGCGCGGGTACAGTTGAGCGTGATCAAAGGCCGCACCATCGCCTGGCCCCAGTTCGAGAACGACGACGCCATCATGACCGTGGGCGCCTATCGTCCCCTGGATGATGCCGTGCGCATCGCTTTCACCGAACTTGTGCACTGGATCCACAAGGACTACGGTTTGTCGGAACTCGATGCTTATGAGCTGCTATCGGAAGTCGCGAAGATTCATCTCAACGAAATGGTGGATCCAAACTACGTGGTGGTGGCCTCTGTAGAGAAGAAATATTTGCCCGCGAAAAAGAAGTAGAGCGAATGCGACCGCGGGCGTCATATCCAGCACCCAGCCTTGCGCGGAAGCGGAGCTGCACGGAACCTCACGGTATATAGGCCTTCGGCAAGGTGGATGTAGATATCAAAGGACTGCCGGTGTGCGGGCTTAGTCTTCAGCTAGTTCAACAACATTAAGGCCCTACACATTTCGAAGTACGGTGTTCCCGCAGAGGTGGTGGACGGAGGGCGGGCGTTTCCTTCGGCGAGAAGACATTGCTCTTCTGATCTGTGCATGATCACATCACTCCGAAGTAAGACGGTTTGAGGTGATGGCGAAGCTCCTGCCCACATTTCTCGCACAACCTCGGCCAGCGATCCTTCATTTCTGCAAGCTGACTGCTGCACCTGGGACCAGCGGTAATTACCGGGGCGCCACAGCCAGGACACAGGTTCGCTACCTGGGAGGAACTGGACATATCATGGTGACAATCGGCGTTAGTGCACATCGTCCTTGCGCTGACCATTTCCGCCTCTCGCAAAAGTACATGTTAAGCCCGCAGCAACGCGCCATGAGTTAAAACTGTTCTTGGTGGGGGTGGGGATCGAGCGTTGCGAGCCCAGTGCAGCCACCAGCCCACAAATTGAACCTCTCTCGGACAGGCCGTGTCTAATCAAAGATGGTGACTGATCATTCGAAGGCCCGCGGGGCCTCCGGCCCTCAGCTGCGTGCGGTTCTGCCCTTGGTGTTGGAACTGGTCCGTCCGCGTCGTGGGTTGCTGGCGGCTGGCTTCGTTTTGATGGCGGTTAACCGGGTGGCCTCTCTGGTGCTGCCTTATTCCACGAGATACCTGATCGATAGCGTCATCATCAAGCGAAACGTTCAACTGCTCAAGCCACTGGTGCTTGGGGTATTGCTAGCGACTGTGATTCAGGGGATTACTTCGTTCTCGCTCACGCAATTACTCTCCAAGGCCGCCCAACGCCTGATCGCGGAGCTTCGGCAGAAGGTGCAAGCTCATATCGGACGGTTGCCGGTCTCATTTCATGATTCGACCAAAACCGGAGTTTTGGTATCGCGCATCATGACCGACGTGGAAGGCGTACGCAACCTGATCGGTACCGGACTGGTGGACCTTGTCGGGGGACTGCTCACGGCAGGGATCGCGCTGGTGGTTTTGTTTCGAATCAGCACGCTGATGACGGTGCTGGCGTTCGGCTTCCTGTTGTGTTTCGGACTCGCTCTGAAAAAAGCATTTCAGACGATCCGGCCGATCTTTCGCGAGCGCGGCAAAATCAACGCCGAGGTTACCGGGCGTTTGACGGAGTCTCTTGGTGGCGTGCGGGTGGTGAAGGGCTACCACGCCGAGGACCGGGAGGAAAAGGTTTTCTCGCTCGGAGTGATGCGGCTGCTCGATAACGTGATGCGCTCGCTGACTGCGACTTCTGTCATGGGGCTTTCGGCAAGCGTGCTGCTGGGCGTAGTTGGTGCCGTCATCATGTTTGTCGGCGCGAAGCAGATTCTGGCCGGAGCACTGACGATTGGCGGGTTTTTTACTTACACCTTGTTCATGGGTTTCCTCATCGCGCCCATCATGCAGATTGTTCAGATCGGCACGCAAATTACGGAAGCGCTGGCTGGACTGGAACGTACGCACGAAATCCTGATAGAGCCTGCGGAAGACAGCGACCCTCGGCGTACGGTGACTCTGCCTGCGATCGAGGGCAACATTGATTTCGAGGCAGTCCGCTTTAGCTACGATGGCGCCCGCACCGTGCTGAACGACGTATCGTTCCACGCCGCCCCAGGCACGGTGACAGCGTTGGTTGGATCGTCGGGATCCGGCAAATCGACGACCATCGGACTGATTTCTGCGTTCTATGTTCCGACCCGGGGCAAGGTCCTGGTGGACGGCATCGACCTGAGCACGGTGCGGCTCGATTCGTACCGCACCCAACTTGGGGTTGTATTGCAGGAATCATTTCTGTTTGACGGTACCATCCGCGAGAATGTCTCCTTCTCCCGGCCTGACGCCAGCGAAGAAGCCGTGATGCGGGCATGCCGGATCGCTCGGGTTGATGAATTTGCGGAGAGCTTTGGGGACAAGTACGACACCATTGTCGGTGAGCGCGGCGTGAAGCTATCGGGCGGGCAACGGCAGCGGATTTCGATTGCACGCGCCATTCTGGCGGAACCCCGCATCCTGATTCTGGACGAGGCGACTTCCAGCCTCGATTCCGAATCCGAGCAGATGATCCAGCAAGGCCTCTCCTACCTGATGCAGGGTCGCACGACCTTTGTGATCGCGCACCGCTTGTCGACCATTCGGCGCGCCGATCAGATTCTGGTGGTCGAGCAGGGACAGATTGTCGAGCGCGGCTCTCACGAAGAACTCTATGCGCTGCGCGGACGTTACTTCGATCTATACACCAAGCAGCATGGTCTGGAGAGCAATCTGTTCCTGGCACCGGGGGAGGGTGATGCCACGCCGGTTAGCAATGACGTGGGAACATCCAAACAAAATGGGGATGAGCCGGCCGTCACCGAGGTAATACGATTCGTCCGCTAGTGTCGAACTGTACTCGCTGGTGATTCCTAGTGGCCTGTCGCGGTGAGTTCGTTACCGGTCCGCGGAATCCCTCAGGGGCTAAAGCCCGCGTCATTATTAGCTCCGCGCGGCACGGCTGAAGCCGTGCCCTTCCCCAAAGCAAATAAACCGATAGCCCGCTCTAGTAATGATTGTTCTGCGACAGGCCACTAGTTTGTGCGGCGGCAACCGGTATGGACTCTGGCAGCAGGAGTTGATCGAGCCCTCACCGGTCCTATAGGGTTGTGTTGGAGCTGCGCCTTGGACGTCCATCTGGTCGACGGCACATACGAGTTGTTCCGGCACTACTACGCGCTGCCGTCCGCGCGGGATTCGGATGGGCGGGAGGTCGCCGCGGTCCGAGGCGTCCTAGCCTCGGTGCTGGGTATGATGAAGGGCGGCGTCACTCACATCGCCGTCGCAACCGATCACGTCATCGAATCTTTTCGCAACAAACTGTGGCCAAGTTACAAAACCGCCGAAGGCATCGAGCCCGACCTGTTGGCACAATTCCCATTGCTCGAAGAAGTCCTCTCGACGGCCGGCATCGTAGTCTGGCCGATGATGGAATTCGAGGCGGACGACGCGCTCGCTGCGGCGGCAATGCGGGCTGTTCGGGATGCGCGTGTCGAACAGGTGATCATCTGCACGCCGGACAAGGACCTCGCCCAATGTGTGCGCGGCACGCGCATTGTGCAGCTGAATCGCCGGACGCGCGTGACCATAGATGAAGCAGGTGTAATTCAGAAGTACGGCGTCTCTCCGACATCGATCCCTGACTATCTGGCGCTAGTTGGCGACGCCGCAGATGGTTATCCGGGACTGAAGGGCTGGGGTGCAAAGTCGTCGGCTGCTGTCCTGGCCAAGTTTGCCCATCTCGAATCCATTCCCACGAACTGGCGCGAGTGGCGCGTGACCGTCGCCAACGCGAGTGCTCTCGCTGACACGCTCTCCCGCGAGCGGGACCGCGCACTGCTTTTTCGCACGCTCGCCACGCTCCGGACCGACATTGTGCTCTTCGACGATGTGGACGAGTTGCGCTGGAACGGCCCCACACTCGCCTTCACCGATCTCGCGGCTCGCTTAGACGCAGCGGTTACCGAAAAGCGGTCGGTGCCACGCGGTTCCTACGCCGGCTCTCGACTCGCAGCGCGGCGATAATCCGCGATATGCCGCACGGCGGCGCATAATCCAAGGTCCATTCCTGACTTCCTCATCTATTATCGGAAAACGCGCGGGCGCCGGCCCAACCGCCTGAACATTTCTTGACCACGTCCTTCTCGATTGTTCCCTTCTAATCATTGGTTCCGCGAAACCCATAGGCATCTCCGCCGTGGCACCATTCTCGCAGCAGATCGCGGCGCAGGTCATCTGCGAGTTTTGCGCTCCGGGAACAGCGACCCGTGAGACGTTTACTTCTTGCATTAGTGGTTTCTCCCTTGCGCTGGTGGAGGCGGAGATTTTGTTAGAGGCTCTAAGCTTCTTCCGGAGGCAGATCGAAGTTGACCAGGTCTCCGCGGAAGCCGCGCGTCTTCCAGGCGCCGAAGGCGATGCCCGCTGCCATCCAGATGCTGCCGGCAATCTTGGCCGGAGTGCTGAGGCTCAGCCAGAGCAATAAGCAGATCACGAAGCCGAGGACGGGCGGCAGGACAAACCAAGGAGTCCATTTTCGCTCACGGACAACATAGCGCACGAAAGCGGCGGCATTCACGCCCATGAAAGCGATGAGCGCGCCGAAATTAAGCATCTCAGCGCCGAGACCGTAACTCATCACAAACGCACCAATCAGCGCGATTGTACCTACAAACAACACGTTATTCCGCGGTACTCGATGCTTTGCGTCGATCACTCCGAAGAACGACTTCGGAAGCGCGTTGCTTCGTCCCATACCGTAGAGGAGGCGGGCAGCGCCGATCTGTGCGCCCATGCCTGAACCGAAGTTGGCGACCAACAGGGTGAATCCGATAATGCCAAACATCGGCTTCCAGGCGCGGCCGGCGACGTGAACGAAGGCGGTGTCGACGTCTGGAAAAGGCTGCGATGCCGGCCAAATCAACTGCGCAGCGTAAACCTCAACGGCAGATAGAATACCGATCACCAGACAGGTCAGCACCGTTGCCAGCAAAATATTGCGGCGCGGGTTCTCCGCCTCTTCCGAGAGCGTGGAGATGCCGTCGAAACCGATGTAGGTGAGCACGGCGATCGACGTTCCTCCGAGCACAGCCTTCGTGTTCCACAGGCTCGGGTCGTAGAAAGGGCGGGTGTAGAAGCCTGTGCCGTCGTGCGGATGCCCGAAAACGTAGCGCGCCGCGACCACAAAGAAAATTGCGATCACCACTCCCATCGCCGCCGCCAGCGCCGAGTTCACGCGCGCCGAAGTTTTTACTCCCTGAATATTCAGCAGCGTAAACGCCAGCGCAAAGAAGACAGCCCACGCCCAGTACGGCACGCCGGGAGCAAACACGTGCGCCTGCTGGCTGCACCAGATGGTGCAGATGATCGGATTGAGTATGTAGTCCATCACCATGCTCCAGCCAGTGACGTAACCAAGCGCGGGATTGATTTCCTGTCCGACATAGGTAAAGGCCGAGCCAGCGCTGGGATAGGCGCGCGCCATGCGGCCATAGCTGATGGCGGTGAACAGCATCGCCACCATCGCGATCAGGATCGTCGTGACCACGTGCCCATGTCCGCGGTCGCTGAGCACCCCGAACACCGACATGGGGGCGACTGGCTGAATCACGATGACGCCGTACAGAATCAGGTCCCAGAGCGTGAGCGAGCGCCTCAGGCGCAGCGCGCCAGCAGGCGGGTTGGC
>Ga0208827_1000472_pt1 | contig 19418 bp, 16 predicted proteins | sample Sb_taG_5_FD_187709 | JGI IMG/M metagenome (GOLD analysis project Ga0208827, IMG submission 187709) | Peat soil microbial communities from Weissenstadt, Germany - Sb_50d_8_FC metaG (SPAdes) (version 2) | ecosystem: Environmental > Terrestrial > Soil > Wetlands > Peat | place: Germany... | reverse complement strand
GGGCATCATCCGCGGCCGCGCACCCGGGTGATCCGCTGAGCACCGCGCCGGACAGCCCGCAGCGGCGGTCCCCGGCCCGGGACGGTGAGGGCGACGGCTCCCGGCCCGCCGCCGACCCCGCGGGCACGGGCGACTCCGCAGGTGCCAGGTATTCAGCCAGCCCGGGAGAGGCGGCAGATCCCGGGCGCCTCGCGGACACCGCGCCGCGCCCGGGGCACGGCGGGGCCGGTCCGGTGATCGCGGTCGACGCCATGGGCGGGGATCACGCCCCCGGCGAGATCATTGCCGGGGCGCTCGCGGCCCAGCGTGAGCACGGCATCCGCGTGCTGCTGACCGGACCCGCGGCGCGGCTGCGCCAGGTGCTCGGCGGGATGGGCGCTATCGATGAGATCCAGATCGTGCCGGCCGAAGACAACCTGGCGATGGACGAAGGGGCCCTGGCCAGCCTGCGCCGCCCGCGCTCCAGCGTTGCGGTGGCGTGCCAGCTGGTCAGGCGCGGCGACGCGGCCGCCGTGGTATCCGCCGGGTCCACCGGCGGCATCGTGGCCACGGCGCGGCTGCGGCTACGCTCCCTGCCGGGCGTGCTGCGGCCCGGGCTCGCCGTGGTGCTGCCGACCCGCCCGGGCCGTACCGTGCTCATCGACGCGGGCGCGACCGCCGATCCCAAGCCGGAGATGCTCGTCCAGTTCGGCCAGCTCGGCGTCGCTTACGCCCAGCTCACGCTCGGCGTGCCCGCGCCCAGGGTGGGGCTGCTGACGATCGGGACCGAACCGGCCAAGGGCAACAAGTTCACCAGGCGCGCGCATGAGCTGCTGGCCAGCGATCCGCCGCACGGCGCGCTCCCGCTGAGCTTCGCCGGCAACGTGGAGGGCGGTGACCTGCTCGCCGGGGAACTCGACGTGATCGTGACCGACGGCTTCACCGGGAACGTGGCGCTGAAGACGCTGGAGGGCACGATCCGGTTCGCCGCAGCCGAACTGCGCGCCGCGGTGACCGGGACGCGGACCGCCCGGATCGGCGCGTTCCTGCAGCGCCGCGGGCTGCGTGAGCTCGCCGCACGGCTCGACGCCGAGAGCTACGGCGGAGCCGTCCTGCTCGGTCTGGGCGGCACCGTGGTGATCGCCCACGGCGCGAGCACCGCCCGCGCCATCACCTCTGCCTGCCTGCTCGCGGCCGACCTGGCCCGGGGTGAGATCACGGAAAAGATCACGCAGCGCCTGGGCCCGGGCCGGTCCGCCAGCCGGGGCGGCCATTTTCTCCGCCGCCCGTTATGGGCCGCAGCCTGGCTGACGCCGCGAATAATCCGCGCAGAGCCTGCGACGCCGCCTTATAGGCTTAGGTCATGGCCGATCCACAGCAGGTTCTCGCGCAGCGGGTACACGACGCCATCGTCGCGTCGTTCGGCCCGGAGTACGGCGACGCCGACCCGCTGATCCGGCCGTCCTCGTTCGCCGATTTCCAGGCTAACGTGGCGCTGCCGCTCGGCAAGCGGCTCGGCCGGGCGCCACGGCAGGTGGCCGCCGAGCTGACCGCCCGGCTTGACGTGACGGACATGTGCGCCGCGCCCGAGGTCAGCGGGCCTGGCTTCATCAACTTCACCCTGCGCGACGACTGGATCGCCGGCCAGGCCTCGCAGATGCTCAACGACCCCAGGCTCGGGCTCGCGCCGGTGGCCCGCCCGCAGACGGTGGTGGTGGAGTACTCCTCCCCGAACGTGGCCAAGGAAATGCACGTCGGGCACCTGCGCACGACCATCGTCGGGGACGCCATCGCGCGCGTCCTGGAGTTCGCCGGGCACCGTGTGATCAGGGATAACCACGTCGGCGACTGGGGCACCCCGTTCGGCATGCTCATCGAGCACCTGCTCGATGTCGGCGCGGACTCCGCCGAAGCGGCCCTGCTGATGACCGACCCGAACGCGTTCTACCAGGCGGCCCGGCACAAGTTCGACACCGAGCCCGCCTTTACCGAGCGCGCGCGCAGCCGGCTGGTGCGGCTGCAGGCCGGGGATCCCTCTACCTTGGCCATCTGGCAGCGGCTCGTCGATATCTCCAGGGAGTACCTGCACAAGGTCTACGCGCGGCTCGACGTGAGCCTGACCGACGACGATATCCGCGGTGAGAGCTTCTACAACGACATGCTCGCCGACACGGTCAGCGTGCTCGAGGAGAAGGGCATCGCGACCGAGAGCGACGGCGCGCTGTGCGCGTTCCCGGCCGGTTTCACCGGGCGCGAGGGCAGGCCGCTGCCCCTCATCATCCGCAAGAGCGACGGCGGCTACAACTACGCCACGACCGACCTCGCTGCGGTCCGCTACCGGGTGGACAAGCTCAGCTGCGACCGGTCGGTCTACGTGGTCGGCTCGGAGCAGGCCCTGCACTTCCAGATGGTCTTCGCGGTGGCCCGCCAGGCCGGCTGGATACCCGAGAGCGCCAGCTTCGAGCACGCCCAGATCGGCATGGTGCTCGGCCAGGACGGCAACCGGCTGAGGACCAGGGAAGGCGAGACGCCCAAGCTCATCGGCCTGCTCGCCGAGGGCGTCGACCGGGCCCGCGGCATCCTCGACGAACTGGACGCGGCCGCCCGCTTCGACGCGGCCGAACTGGACGCGGTGGCCGAGGCGGTCGGCATCGGCGCGGTGAAGTACGCCGACCTGTCCACCGCCCGCGAGAGCGCCTACCTGTTCGACTGGGACCGGATGATCTCGTTCCGCGGCAACACCGGACCGTACCTGCAGTACGCGACCGCGCGGATCCGGTCGATCTTCCGCCGGGCGGCCGACGCCCGGACCGGGGACGCGGAGGCCGGGGACGCGGAGGCCGCCGCCCGCTCGGCGGGCGTCGCGATCGCCGCGGGCCCGGAGCGGGCGCTGGCGCTGCGACTGCTCAGCTTCGGCGCGATGGTGACCCAGCTCGGCGAGACCGCGGAACCGCACCGCCTGTGCGCGTACCTGTTCGACGTGGCCAGCTTGTTCACCACGTTCTACGAGGAGTGCCCGGTGCTCAAGGCCGAGCCCGAGTCGCTGCGGGTCAGCCGGCTCGCGCTCTGCGCTCTCACGCTGGCCGTGCTGACCAAGGGGCTTGACCTGCTCGGGGTGCCTGTTCCCGAACGGATGTAACACAGAGCTGAACTCCTCCCCCGGTCGCCTCCTCACCCCGCCCGGCCGCGCCGCGAGCATGTGAACTCACGAACGTACTGCTTACGTGGAGCCGGATCCCCGGCCCGGCCGCGGCCAATCGGGCAGTCTCTGACCCATGGATACGAACGGGCCGTCCATCGGCTACCTCGAAACCCATAGGCCCGGAAAGTCTTACCCGGACGCGCGAAGCGGGCGTGGCGTCCATGGAACAAGGAGGCATCTATGATGGCCCGCGATCGGCGTTACGGGAAAAGTTCCGTTAAGACCCGGGTCGGTATCGCGACCGCAGTTCTGGTCGGCGGCGCGGTGGCGGCAGCAGCGGTAGTTGCCAGCCACGGAGCCGCACCCGCGGCCACGTCGGCCGCTTACGCATCGCACCTTGGCAGCAACGAGGGAACCACGATCAGCTCGGCTCTGAACAGCTGGAGCGGATCCCGGCAGAGTTCCTACTCTGACCTCGCCAAGCTGACCCAGGCCACGCAGTTCAGCCAGAGCACTCACCAGGGCAAGGTGCTCGCCGTGCAGCGCGGCATCGTGGTCCTGGCCACCAAGAAGTTCCTGATCCTGAAGTCGGCCAACGGATCGCTGCACCTGTGGCTGCTGTCCGGCAACACGAAGTTCCAGAATGTCTCGGGCACGATGGCCGGCACGCAGGCGCTGACCGCGAACACCAGCGCGGCGCAGCAGGCCATGTGGTCCGGCAACATGATCCCGGCGACCACGATGCTGGCCGGCAGCCCGATAACGGCCGCGGCCCTGCTGACGCCGACCCCGGCGCCGCAGACCGTGACCGTCCAGGTGGCGGGCACCGACCTCACCGTGACGGTCACGGTGACCAGGAGCACGGCGACGGTCAACCAGACCGCCACCACCCCGCTGGCCAGCACGCCGACATGGAGCCCCATCACGTTCACCCAGAGCGCGTGGATGCCCATGAACGGGCTCGCCCGCGGTGACCTGGCGCTGGTCGCCGGAACACGGTCCCACGGGACGCTGCACGCTCAACTGGTCCTGTTCACCCCGCTGAGCACCGCTGACGTCGGCGGTGCGATCGGCACCGGCACGACCACCGGCACGACCACCGGGACCACCACCGGGACGACCATCAACGGCACGATCCAGACAGGCACGCCGGTCTCGGTTCCCACGTCCTGGTGACTCGACTCGGCCAGCCGGTAACGGCGCTAACCTCGCCGGCGCACCCGCGTTCACCGCGGGTGCGCCGGCTCGGCCCTGTTGGCGCCGTAGGCCCCGTGGGCCCCGCAGACCCCAATGAACCCGTAGACCCTCCGTACGCCTTCGATCCCGCATACGCCATGGCAGAAGCTCATGACTTTTACGGGGACTCCGGCGAGTACTCCGAAGCCGGCGAGCCGCGCATGCTGCGCTGCGGCGACCTTGTGCTCGACGAGTCCCGGTGGACGGTGCACCGGTCGGGAACGCTAGTGGACCTGTCACCGACCGAATTCCGGCTGCTGGCCTGCCTGATGCGCCATCAGGGCAGCGTGCTGAGCAGGACCCAGCTCCTGCAGCAGGTCTGGGGCCTGAGCTACACCGGCCAGGCCCAGGTCGTGGAAACCTACGTCAGCTACCTGCGACGCAAGCTCCACCGGCTCGGGCCGCCGCTCATCCACACCCGCCGCGGCGTCGGCTATACGCTGCGCTGCCCAGACCTCCAGGGGCGGTTAGACCCGCTCGATGATCGTGGCGTTGGCCTGGCCACCGCCCTCGCACATGGCCTGCAGGCCGAACCGGCCTGCAGTCCGCTCGAGTTCGTGCACGAGCTTGGTCATCAGGATGGCCCCGGTCGCCCCGAGCGGGTGGCCGAGCGCGATGGCCCCGCCGTTCGGGTTGGTCCGCTCGAGCGATGCCCCGGTGTCGTCCGACCACGCCAGCACGACGGGCGCGAACGCCTCGTTGACCTCGAACACGTCGATGTCCCCGACCGTCATCCCGGCCCTGGCCAGCACCTTCCTGGTCGCTTCGATGGGACCGGTCAGCATGAGCACCGGGTCGGAGCCGACCACGGCCAGCGCGTGTATCCGCGCCAGCGGGGTCAGGCCGTACCTCTCCAACGCCGCCTCCGAGGCGATGAGCAGCGCGCCTGCTCCGTCGGAGATCTGCGAGGCGACCGCGGCCGTGATCTCCCAGTCCGGGCGGAGCGGCGCGAGCCCGGCCATCTTCTCCAGCGACGTGTCCCGGCGCGGGCCCTCGTCCTGGCCGAAGCCGTCCAGCGGCACTATCTCCCGCTCGAACCGGCCTTCGTCGATGGCGCGGAGCGCTCGCCGGTGGCTCTCCAGAGCGAACTCCTCCAGCTGAGGTCGCTTGATGCCCCACTGCTCGCAGATCAGCTGAGCGCCACGGAACTGGGAGATCTCCTGGTCGCCGTAGCGCCCCCGCCAGCCGTGACCCCACGGAGCGGGCATGCCCGCCTGCGCGGGAAGGGTGACGGTTGACCCCATGGTGACGATGCTCATGCTCTCCACGCCGGCCGCGACCACGAGGTCCTGGGTGCCGGACATCACCGCCTGGGCGGCGAAATGGACCGCCTGCTGGGACGACCCGCACTGCCGGTCGATGGTGACGCCGGGCACGCTCTCCGGCAGGCCGGCCGACAGCCAGGCGTTCCTGGCGATGTCGAAGGTCTGCGGGCCGATCTGCGAGACGCACCCCATGATCACGTCATCGACCACGGCGGGGTCGATCCCGGTCCGGTCCACCAGCCCGCGCAGGGCATGTGCCCCGAGGTCGACCGGATGGACCCCGGCCAGGGAGCCGTTCCGCTTGCCGATCGCCGTGCGCACCGCACCGGCTATGAACGCTTCCGCCATCACGGCCTCCGTCTAAGGGGCTACCGGGCCGTCCTTGTCGCGGCTGACCCGTTTGCCGGCTTTGCTCGCAAGCTCACGGTACCTCGTCTCGCGCCGGGGGACCGAATACCGTAGGCTCGAAACGGGTTCGCGAAACCGCAGGCTCAGGAGGCGGCTATGTCGACCGGACTCATCTTGCTGGTGCTCATCGGCGGCATCGTCGCCTTTGGCTGGACGCGCTTGCGCGGCAAGATGAAGCTAGGTGTGTCGGGTAAGCACTGGCTGGGACCGATCGTCATCGTCGGCTTGGTGCTGCTCCTGATGTGGTCGTCGGGGCACACCGGCCACTAGAGCTGACTGCCGTTACCGCTGCGCGGCATCTCGAACCAGACGGCCTTGCCTTCCGGGGTCGGCCTGGATCCCCATCGGGTAGCCAGCTGCTCGACCAGGTAGAGGCCGCGGCCGCCTTCGTCGGTCTCCGCTGCGGTGCGGATCCGGGGGAGCCGGAGGTCGGGGTCGAATACTTCCACCCATACCGAGGTCGCGCCACGCCGCAGCCGCAGCGCGAACTCCCTGGGACGAGACTGGGCGAAGGATCGGGGACCCTGGGCATTCTGGGGGGCTGGGAACGACGCCGGGGCGGTATCGGGCGAGGCATCGTGTGCGCGGGTCCAGGCCGGCGCGGCACCCCCCCGGACGGGCGCCGGCGGCCCGGAAGCGGCGGTCTTCTGGACCGGCACCGGGGTCTGCCTGGCTGGCGCGCCGACCGACGCGGGCATCATCAGCGGCTCCATTTCCCAATCCAGCTCGCGGCCCGGGCTCGGCGTGACCGAGGCGTGCAGGACGGCGTTGGTGACCACCTCGGAGACCAGCAGGCACGCGAGCTCGGCCTGCCCGGGGTCCATGCCCCAGGACCGGAACGTCTGCGCGGCGAGCCGCCTGGCTTCGGAGACCATGATCGGCTCGGCCGGAAATGAGCGCTCGATCGAGGCCAGTTCGGACGGCGAGGACTTCACCACCAAGATGGCCATGTCGTCGTCGATGTCGCCGGGCACCGCGTACTCGGCCGCCGTGGCCACCGCGTCGGCATCCCCGCTGGCCGCTGCCGCGCGCACCGCGTGCTGCAGCATCTGGCCCGCCTCGGCCTCCGAGTAGTGGCCGGACCCGTCGGCCCGGGTCCGCCGGTCGGTCAGGCCGTCGGTGTAGAACACCAAGATGGCCCCGGGCGGCATGCCGATCGTCTGCTCCTTGTACGTGGGCAGCCCCCGGATGCCCTTGCCACGCACGCCGAGCAGGACGCCCTTGTGCAGGAACTCAAGCTGCCGCACCTGCCCGCCGCTGATTATCAGCGGGGCGTCGTGGCCCGCGTTCGCGAAGGTCAGTTCCCTGGACCACGCGTCGTAGATCATGTAGATGCAGCTGACGGTGGGCGGGTCCCCGGCCGTCATCCCGTTCTCGGCGGCGGGAGCCAGCGCACGGCACCACTCGTCGAGTTTGCGCATGATGTCCGCGGGCGACTTCTCGTCCTGGGCGAACGCCCGGAGGGCCGCCCGCAGCTGGCCCATGATCGCCGCCGCCCGCGCGCCCCGGCCCTCGACGTCGCCGATGACGATGCCCACCCGGCCGGCGGCCAGTGGGATGATGTCATACCAGTCGCCGCCCACCTGCGTCTGGATCCCCTGGCCCTGCGTCTCGAGCGGCTTGGCCGGGACGTACCGGCAGGCGACCTCCAAGCCGTCCAGGTCCGGTATCGCCTGCGGCAGCAGGCTCTTCTGGAACGCCAGCGCGGTCTGCCGCTCGGTCTCGAACAGCATAGCGTTGTCGATCGCGATGGCCACCCGGCTGGCGATGGCGCCGATGAGATCGCGGTCCGGAGTGTCGTAGTGGCGCTCGTCGCGTTCGGTGAGCCTGGACAGGGCCAGGCTCATCACGCCGAGAAGTTCTCCCCGGGCGTACAGCGGCGCCGCGATCACTGACGTCAGCCCGGCCTCGTGCGCGGCCGACATGCTCTCCGGGCTCGGTGCCGGGTAGTACTCGCTGTCCAGGTCGTTGACCGCGATCGTGTCGAGGCGCGCCATCGCCTGCTGGCAGAAGTGACCGTCCGGGTAGCGGATCTGCTCGCCCACCTGGGCCCAGGTCCCTGGCGGCGGCACCCAGTCGCTCGCGTGCCGCTGCGCGCGGCGGACGAGCGCCTCACCCTGGAACAGGTCGATGAAGCAGTGATCGGCGAACTGCGGCACCAGGATCTCCGCCACGTGCTTGAGCGTGGTGCCGATCTCCAGCGACCCGGCCAGCCGCTCGCCCACCCGCTCGAGCAGGGCGAGCCGATCCCGTTCCCCCTGCTTGTCACGCCTGCTGGCCTCCCGGGCCAGGATCACCATGCCGTCGATGTCACCGCCGGGGTGACGCAGCGGCACGGCCAGGGCCCGGATGAGCACGCGCGAGGAGTCACCGCGCACGCTCTCGACCGTTCCCTCCCAGGACCGGCCGCGCAGCACCTGCCCGGCCATGTCCTCCGTCTTGCGCACGCCGTCGTCGGCGAACAGGCCCAGGGACAGGACAGGGCAGCCGGCCAGCCGCGCCACGTCGCCGGAAACCCGGAAAAGCCTCGCCGCGAACTCGTTGACGAACAGGAGGTTGCCGAGCCGGTCGGTGACCACGACCGCAATATCGGCCTGGCCGAGGACCGTGTCCGCAGGGAGATACGCGTCGAAAGCAGCCTCACCCCAGCCCGTCACGTCCGCGCTCCCCGACCCAGGCAGCGTTGCCGACTGACCTGATCACGCTCCGGCCACCGTTTGATACCGGCTGCTAATGGACACGAAAATGTACGCGGCGATCTGACTGGGGAGTTCGGTCGGGATGGCGTCCATCGAGTCGCCGGCCGTCACGCGCACACCATCGTCGCCTGTCATGAGAATCACCTCGCGTCCGGGTTGTATCCCGACGCGCTTGAGTTTAAGCATCAAAACAAGATCACTCTGAATTTGCTCGCCAATTCGCCGGATGACAACCCGGGTATCGCCGGAGGATGCGACCTTTGTCATCGCCTCACCCGTCTCATTCGTGGCCGCGTGCACCCGGTCGAGGACTTCGGCGGGCAGCCCGAGTTCAGCCAGGCCAGGGATGAGATTGCCGTGCGGGCAGCGGACCGGGTAGCCGAGCAGCTCGAGCAGGCGGCGCTCCACGCTCTCGGAGATCACGTGCTCCCAGCGGCACGCCTCGATGTGAACTTCCTCCCACGGCAGCTTGATGACGCCGACGAGCAGGCACTCGGCCAGCCGGTGCTTGCGCATCACCCTGGTGGCGAGCGTCCGGCCGACGTCGCTCAGCGAGAGCTGCCTGTCCCCGGCGACGTGCAGCAGCCCGTCCCGTTCCATCCTGGCCACCGTCTGGCTGACGGTCGGGCCGCTCTGCGTCAGCCGCTCGGCGATGCGCGCCCGCAGCGGCACGACCCCCTCCTCTTCGAGTTCGAAGATGGTACGGAGGTACATTTCCGTCGTGTCAATGAGCCCCTGGGCTGTCAACTCCTCATCCTCCTGCTTGTGATGCTATGCCCAGCAGCTAAGGGGACAGGCGCTCAATGCTCCAGCCGTCATCGTGACGCAGGTAGCGCAGCCGGTCGTGCAGCCGGAACGTACCCGCCTGCCAGAATTCGACGGTTTCCGGCATCAGCACGTATCCGCCCCAGAAGTCGGGCATGGGGATGATGGCAGGTGGCGCCCAGCGCTGCTCGAGCTCGGCGACCCGGTCCTCGAGTTCGGCCCGCGACCCGATGACCTGCGACTGCCTGCTGGCCCACGCCCCGATCTGCGATCCCCGGGGCCGGGACCGGTAGTAGGGCTCGCTGTCCGCCTGCGACATGATGCGCACGGCGCCCTCGGCGGTCACCTGACGCCGCATGGCGTACCAGGGGAAGACCACGCACGCCCGGGGATTCGCCGCGAGGTCCCGGCCCTTGCGCGAGGTCCGGTTGCTGTAGAAGGTGAAGCCGGACTGGTCATGCGCTTTCAGCAGCACGGTGCGGGCTCGCGGGCGGCCTTGGGAGGAGATGGTGGCGAGCACCATCGCCGTCGGCTCGGGGACGCCAAGCGCCTCGGCGTCCGCCATCCACCGGGCGAACTGCGTCATGGGGTCCCCGGCCATCGTGCCCTCTGACAGGCCGCCCGGCTCGGGATCACGCTGTGTCGTGTCCATGGGTAATGATCCTCACACCTGTTTCGGCTACCGCTACCCTGATCAGGGCGGTTGAATGGTAGCGCTGGAATCGTCCCCGCCGCCCATCTGCGCGGCGCTTTACGGCTGTTCGGGTTGGGGCCAGCACATGGCGTGAGGTGCCCTCTGACACCCCCATGAGGAAGAAGAGAGGAAACACCGATGTCAGACTTCAAGCCGGGCCTTGAAGGCGTCATCGCCTTCGAGACGGAAATCGCCGAGCCGGACAAAGAGGGCGGTGCGCTCCGGTACCGCGGAGTTGACATTGAGGAGCTAGTCGGCCACGTCCCTTACGGCCACGTCTGGGGCCTTCTCGTCGACAATGCCTTCGCGCCCGGGTTGCCGCCTGCCGAGCCTTACCCGATCCCGGTTCATTCCGGCGATATCCGGGTCGACGTGCAGAGCGCCCTGGCCATGCTGGCACCCGCCTGGGGGCTGCAGCAGCTCCTCGATATCACCGACGAGCAGGCCCGCGAGGACCTCGCCCGCGCCTCGGTGATGGCCTTGTCCTTCGTGGCGCAGGCCGCCCGCGGCGTGGGGCTGCCCATGGTGCCGCAGCGCCGGGTGGACCAGGCCACGACGATCACCGAGCGGTTCATGATCCGCTGGCGCGGTGACCCGGACCCGCGGCACGTGAAGGCGGTCGACGCGTACTGGGTGTCGGCGGCCGAGCACGGCATGAACGCCTCGACGTTCACCGCCCGCGTGATCGCCTCCACCGGAGCCGACGTGGCGGCCGCCCTGTCCGGGGCAGTCGGCGCGATGTCCGGCCCGCTGCACGGCGGCGCGCCCGCGCGCGTCCTGCACATGATCGAAGAGGTCGAACGCAGCGGGGACGCTGACCGGTACGTGACGTCCGTGCTGGACCGAGGCGAGCGCCTGATGGGATTCGGGCACCGGGTGTACCGGGCCGAGGACCCGCGCGCCCGGGTGCTCCGCCGCACGGCCAAGGAACTGGGCGCGCCGCGGTACGAGGTGGCGCTGGCCTTGGAGAAGGCGGCGCTGGCCGAGCTCAGGGCGCGGCGTCCGGACCGGGTGCTCGAGACCAACGTGGAGTTCTGGGCGGCCATCGTGCTGGACTTCGCGGGCGTTCCGCCGCACATGTTCACCTCGATGTTCACCTGCGCCAGGACGGCCGGCTGGGCGGCTCACATCATGGAGCAGAAGCGCACCGGCCGGCTGGTCCGGCCCGCCGCCCGGTACATCGGTCCCCCGACGCGGTCCGTCCGCGACGTCCCGGGCGCGGACCAGGTGCTCGACCGGCAGGTGTTAGCGCTCGACGTGCCCGCCGGTAAGCTGCGGCAATGAGTGAAATCGTGATCCCGGCGGAGCTCAAGCCCTCCGACGGCAGGTTCGGCAGCGGGCCGGCCAAGATCCGCCCCGAGCAGCTTGCCGCGCTGGCGGACTCCGGAGCCGCCTACCTCGGCACGTCGCACCGCCAGCCGCCGGTCAGGTCGCTGGTGCAGCGGATCCGCGGCGGGCTGGCCGAGCTGTTCAGCCTGCCCGCTGACTACGTGGTCGCGCTCGGCAACGGCGGCACCAGCGCGTTCTGGGAGATGGCCACGTTCGGGCTGATCCGCGAGCACTCGCAGCACCTGAGCTTCGGCGAGTTCTCGGCCAAGTTCGCCGCCCTGGCCAGCCGCGCGCCGTGGCTGTCCGAACCGACCGTGGTGGAGTCTGCCCCGGGCAGCCATCCGGCGCCGCGGCCGGACCCGCGGGCGGATACCTACGCGCTGACCCACAACGAGACCTCGACCGGCGTGGCGATGCCGGTACAACGCGTCCCGGGCGCCGATCCCGGGTCGCTGGTCGTGGTCGACGCGACCAGCGCCGCGGCCGGCCTGCCCGTGCGGGCCGACGAGTTCGACGTGTACTACTTCGCCCCGCAGAAGGGTCTCGGCTCGGACGGCGGCCTGTGGATCGCGCTGATGTCCCCGGCCGCTGTCGAGCGGGTGTCAGAGATCGCCGCGAGCGGGCGGTACATACCCGACTTCCTCTCGCTGCGGATTGCCCTGGAGAACTCGGCCAAGGACCAGACCTACAACACGCCGGCGGTGGCGACCTTGTTCCTGCTGGCCGATCAGATCGAGTGGATGCTCGACCGGGGCGGCCTGTCCTGGACCACTGCCCGGACGGCACGATCGGCTGCCATACTGTATACGTGGGCGGAGAAGGCGGCCTTCGCGGACCCGTTCGTCGCCGATCCCGCGCAGCGCTCGCAGGTCGTCGGCACGATAGACATCACCGGCGACGTCACGGGCGGGCTGTCCGCTGACGACATAGCGGCGGTCCTGCGGGCGAACGGGATCGTCGACACGGAGTCCTATCGGAAACTAGGCCGTAATCAGCTGCGAATCGGCATGTTCCCCGCGGTTGATCCGGCGGACGTGGAAGCACTGACCGCCTGCATCGACTACGTGGCCGAACGTGCCGCGGCTAACGGCTGAGGCAGCTAACGGATGATCGATCCGATCAGCACGGTCAGCACGAGGAGCACGAGTACGGCCGGAAGTAGCCATCGGGGCAGCCGGTTCACGATGACAGCCTATTAACCTGCAGAAGAGACAAGATCCGAGGTGGGTCATGGGTGACAACGTGCACCGGGCAGACTTGCTGAGCGAGCCCGCGCAGTCCCCGCGGACCGGTTTAGACCCGAAGGCCCGCCCGGCGCAGGAGGGGATCAAGCGGCTCCCTGGATCGACTGCCGTTTCGGGGGACATCATGCGGCTGTTTGTGGCCATCGCCCCGCCCTCGGCGGTGCTCGACGAGCTCGATGCCCTGGTGGAACCGCTCCGCGCGAGGCGGCTCGACCTGCGCTGGACCAACCGGGAGGCCTGGCACGTGACGCTGGCCTTCCTCGGCCAGGTCGACGAGGCCGCCGCGGCCAGGCTGCTGCCGCGTCTGGAGCGGGCCGCCCGGCGGCATCACCAGGTCCGGCTGTCGTTCGCGGGTGCGGGCGCCTTCCCCGCCCAGGCCCGGGCGAACGTGCTGTGGAGCGGCCTGTCCGGTGACTGCGGGGCGCTGGCCCGGCTGGCCGAATCCGTCGCGGCGGGCGCGAGCCGCGCGGGCGCGCCTCCGCCGGACAAGGGCCGCCGCTTCCAGCCGCACCTGACCCTGGCCAGGTGCCGCACGCCCGCCGACGTCACCGGGCTCGTGGCCGAGCTGGACGGCTACCAGGGGCAGACGTGGACCGCAGACCGCGTTCACCTGGTCCGCAGCCGCCTGGGCGCCACCGAGCACCCTCGGTACACTTCGCTTGCGAACTGGCCGCTGCGGCCGCCGCCGGTCACGAAGACTGGCTGAGCTTCTCCAGGATCGGCACCGCCGCCTGGAGCGTGGCCCGCTCCTCTGCGGTCAGTTCGGCCAGCCGCCGGGCCAGCCATGCGTCCTTCCGCCGCCTGACGCGCTGGACGACGGCGCGCCCCTCGTCGGTGACGGTGAGAACCACCTGCCGCCGATCGGTCGGGTGCGGCGAGCGGAGCACCAGGTCGCGCTCTTCGAGCACGGCGATGACGCGGGTCATGGACGGCGGCTGCACTTTCTCGTGTTCCGCCAGCTCACCCGGGGTCATCGCCTGGTGCACCTCCAGGGCCGCCAGCGCGGCCAGCTGCGTCTCGGAGAGCACCGCCTCCGTCATGCCCGATGTGGTGCGCTGGGCCCGCAGGCGCCTCGCCAGCCTGCTCACGGAGATCCGCAGTACCGTGGCCAGCCCGGCGTCAGTGCTGGTCTGGCTGACTGTCATCATCGGTAACCTTCGTCGGGCCTGCGTGGACGGCGTGGACTAAGTACATCACGCGGGCGAACCGCGCGCAGCCGCGCCGCCGGACCTCGTAGCCTGAAGGGGTGAAGCTAACCCGCGGGCAGGAAGCGCGTGTCTCGCCGCCACCGCCGCTCGAGGCGAACGACAAGCTGGTCACGGCGGTCGGCACGGCGGGATGGGCGGTCGCGCTGGCGGTCCTGCTCATCCTCCGCGGGAGCCTCCCGGCCGGCGACCGCTGGTGGATCTGGACCTGCGCGTGCGGACTGGCGATGGGACTCTTCGCACTGTGGTACGTGCCGCGGCTGAAGCGCGCCAGGGCCCGGGCCACGGCCAGCAGGGCGGCCGAGGGTGAGCCCGAGAATAGGCCCGAGAGTAAGAAGGGTCAGTCGGCCCCGCGGGACAGCGGCTCGAACACGGTCTCCTCGACCGAGACCCCGGGCAGGTCGACGAGGTCGTAGCCGAACTCGTCGATGACCGGCGCCACCGCGCGGGCGGCCACCGCGTCGGCCATGGATTCCGAATGAGCTCCGCAACCGTGATCGGCCGACACGACCCGGCCGTCGTCCGGCGCGTACGCGTTCGCGCAGGCACCGAAGAGACGGCCGAGCTCCCCGCTGAGCGGTACGAAGAAGCCGCAGCTGACGCAGTGGGCGGGCGCCGCGTGCGCGAGCGGTGTCCGCGGGCCGTGCTCGCTGATGTACCAGCGCTCGGATGCGCTTTCCCGGCCGATGGCGGACAGCACGCGCGACCGGCCGGGCGCGGGCAACTCGCCCGGCTCGGCGGGACCCCCGTTTCCTTCGTCCTCGCCGTCGGCGAACCAGTCGGTGACGGCGTCCTCGCCTTCGAGCACGACCAGCGACACGAGCCGGTCGTCGTCCGGCGGTGCGGGCAGCAGGTCGCCGACGCCGAGATCTCCCGGCCGCAACCGGTCATGCCATGGCACCCAGTCCGGCGCGAGCAGGGCCTCCGGCCCGGGCAGCAGCACCGTCTCGCTGACCGTTACCGCCTTGGCCCTCGGCGCCCGGACGACGGTCACCGCCCATCTCCAGCCGGCGTAGGCCGGGTCTGCGCAGTCGAACAGGTGGGTGACGATGCGCTCGCCTTCTGCCTGCACGCCGAGGTGGTCGCCGACTTGGTCGGTGCCCACGACGGCGATGGCGGCGTCCCGCGCGAGGTCGACCGCCTCGGCGCACGCCTGATCTGGTTCCCTGGTTCGGGTGGGGCTCACGGCTACCAATTCTCACTCATCACGCATGATGCATGTGCGGTAACCCGCCGTTTGGAGTCACGGTAACGGAGTCTGGGTCGCCGCAGTGCCGACTACCAAGAATACTGGTTACATGCGGCTGTCCGAGGCGATGCGGCGAACCGGTGGCGCGGCTCGCGCCACCGGCGGCGCGGTACGGTCCGGCGCGCGCGCCGGCGCCACCGCGGGCCGCCGGACCGGCGGCTTCGTGCACCGGGTGACCGGTGCCTCGGGGGCCGGGCGGACGGGCCTGTCCACGCTCATCGAACTGACCGCCGCCGGCGGCGCCGGGGACGCGTTCGTCGCGGTGTCGCTGGCCGGGACGATCTTCTTCAGCACCTCGGTGGATCAGGCCCGCGGCCGGGTGGTGCTCTTCCTGCTGGTGACGATGGCCCCGTTCGCGGTCCTCGCGCCGTTCATCGGGCCGGCCCTGGACCGCATGCAGCAGGGCCGTCGCTACCTGCTGGCCGGCACCCTGCTAGCCCGCGGGTTGCTCTGCTGGGGGATGTCGGCCGCGATCAACAGCCCGGTGACGCTGCTGCCCGCGGCGTTCGGCATCCTCGTCCTGCAGAAGGCATACGGCGTGGCGCGGGCGTCGATCACGCCGCGCCTGCTGCCCGCGGAAATCAGCCTGGTGACCGCGAACGCGCGGTCCCAGCTCTTCACCCTGACCGCCTCCCTGCTCGGCGGCGCGCTTGCGGCGGGGATCCAGGCCACGGCCGGGGCCGCCTGGGTGCTCCGGACGGGCACCCTGATCTACCTCGCCGCGATGTTCCTCGCGCTGCGGCTTCCCGAGCAGGTGGACTCGCCGCCGGCACCCGAGGTCGTCTCACCTCCGGCCACCGCCGCCCCCGCGCCTGATTCTTATCCGAACGGGCGCGGGCGATACGCCCCGGCAGACCGCGCCGACCGGTGGGTGGCCGAACCCGGCCGGGACGGCCGTACCATCCCGTTCGAGCCGGCCGCCCTCCCACCAGGCGCCCTCCCACCACGCGCAGGGCCGCCCGGCGCGGAACGCGTGGCCGCCGAGGGAGCCCAGCCTCATGGGCGCAGGACGGGGACGGGCGCCAAGCGCTGGCGGGGCCTGGCCAACGTGGGCCCGGTGGTGGGCGAGGCGATGCGGGGCAACGCGGTGCTGCGCGCGTTCTCCGGCTACATGGTGTTCTTCCTGGCCTTCTACCTGCGCAGCGCGCACTTCAGCGTGTCGCACAACTTCGCGCTCGGCGCCCTGGTAGCCGCGGCCGCGGCCGGCGGCCTGGCGGCGATGGCGATCGGCTCCCTGATCCGCGCCCGGGCCCCGGTGCTCATCCTGTTCTCGATGCTCACCCTGGCGCCGATCGTGACGGCGGTGTGCGCCTGGTTCTTCAGCCTGACGGCCGCCATCGCGGTGGCGTTCACCGCCGCGCTCGCGGCCGGGCTGGCTAAGCTGTCGCTCGACTCGACCGTGCAGCGCGAGATCGGCGAGGAGATCCGGTCCTCAGCGTTCGCCGTCTCCGAGACGCTGAACCAGGTGGCGAACGTCGCCGGCAGCCTGGCCGGCGTCCTGGTCTCGATGCTGGACAACGGCCAGGCCGGCCTGGCCATCGCGGCCGCCTGGCTGACCGCCGCGCTGGTCAGTCTCGTCGCCCGGCGCAGGCGGCGCATCCTCGCCCTTCGGATGAGCGAAGAACCGGCGCCGCGCCGCCGCGCCCGCCCCGCTAATCCCCGCTAGCGGTCAGGGCTCGATGTCGTCGGCGACGGCGCGGAGCACGGCGGCGATCTTCTTCGCGTCACGCGCGTCCGGGTGCTTGCCACGACGGTAGGTCGTCGACACGTCATCGAGCAGCTTGATCAGGTCCTCGACGATCACGATCATCTCGTCCGGCTTCTTGCGCGACTGCTTGGCGGCCGCCACGGTCGGCGGCGGCTCGAGGATCCGCACCTGGAGCGCCTGGGCCCCGCGGCGCCCCTCGGCTACCCCGAACTCCACCCGCTGCCCTTGCCGCAGCGCGGTCGTCCCCGAAGGCAGGGCCGACGAATGCACGAATACCTCGCCGCCGTCGTCACGGGCGAGAAAGCCATACCCCTTATCGGAGTCGTACCACTTGACCTTGCCGGTAGGCACGCGCAGACCTCACGTCGAAGAGAACTCTTATGAACAACCAGCGATCTGGCGACCGACAGGATGCTATGGGCACTCCCAAGGCTATCGGTCCGGGACGCAAGATCGCAGCTTGGTATCGTCCGCTCCGGCCGCCGGCCGGGACCCCGCGGGACCGGCGGGTCCTGCGGGGCTGCCGGGTTTAGCGGGAACACCCTGCGACGCACGGAACTACCCAGGCCCGCTAAGGCAAACGGCCCGGGGAAGAACCCCGGGCCGTTTGGGTGACTCGACTTCTGGTGAGGATCAGAAGTCCATGTCGCCGCCACCGCCGGGCATGGCGGGGGCCTTCTCCTTCTCCGGCTTCTCCGCGATCACGGCCTCGGTGGTGAGGAACAGGCCCGCGATCGACGCCGCGTTCTGCAGCGCCGACCTGGTGACCTTCGCGGGGTCGATGATGCCGGCCTTGAACATGTCGACATACTCACCGGTCGCGGCGTCCAGACCCTGCCCGGCGGGCAGCGTCTTGACCTTCTCGACCACCACGCCGCCTTCGAGGCCGGCGTTCACCGCGATCTGCTTGAGCGGCTCCTCCAGCGCTCGGCGTACGATCTGAATACCGGTCGCCTCGTCGCCCGACAGGTCGAGCTTCTCGAAGGCGGTCCGGCCCGCCTGCAGCAGCGCGACGCCGCCACCGGGCACGACACCTTCCTCGACCGCGGCCTTGGCGTTGCGCACCGCGTCCTCGATGCGGTGCTTGCGCTCCTTCAGCTCGACCTCGGTGGCCGCCCCCGCCTTGATGACGGCGACGCCGCCGGCCAGCTTGGCCAGCCGCTCCTGCAGCTTCTCGCGGTCGTAGTCGGAGTCGGTGTTCTCGATCTCGGTGCGGATCTGGTTGACCCGACCGGAGATCTGGTCGGCGTCGCCGGCGCCGTCGACGATCGTCGTCTCGTCCTTGGTGACCACGACCTTGCGGGCCCGGCCGAGCACGTCGAGGTCGACGTTGTCCAGCTTGAGGCCGACTTCCTCGCTGATGACCTGGCCACCGGTGAGGATGGCGATGTCACCGAGCATGGCCTTGCGGCGGTCGCCGAAGCCGGGGGCCTTGACGGCCACCGACTTGAACAGGCCGCGCATCTTGTTCACCACCAGGGTAGCCAGGGCCTCGCCCTCGACGTCCTCGGCGATGATGACGAGCGGCTTGCCGGACTGCACCACCTTGTCGAGCAGCGGGAGCAGGTCCTTGTTGGCCGAGATCTTGGAGTTCACTACCAAGATGTACGGGTCCTCCAGGACCGCCTCGAGCCGCTCCGGGTCGGTCACGAAGTAAGGCGCGATGTATCCCTTGTCGAACCGCATGCCCTCGGTGAGCTCAAGCTCCAGGCCGAAGGTGTTGGACTCCTCGACGGTGATGACGCCTTCCTTGCCGACCTTGTCCATGGCCTCGGCGATCATCTCGCCGATGGCCGGGTCGCCGGCCGAGATGGAGGCGGTGGAGGCGATCTGCTCCTTGGTCTCCACGTCCCTGGCGACCTTGGAAAGCTCCTCGCTCACCGCCTCGACGGCCGCCTCGATGCCGCGCTTGAGCGACATCGGGTTGGCACCCGCCGCGACGTTGCGCAGGCCCTCGCGCACGAGCGCCTGAGCCAGAACGGTGGCCGTCGTCGTGCCGTCGCCGGCCACGTCGTCGGTCTTCTTCGCTACTTCCTTGACGAGCTCCGCGCCGATCTTCTCCCAGGGGTCCTCGAGTTCGATCTCCTTGGCGATGGACACGCCATCGTTGGTGATCGTGGGTGCGCCCCACTTCTTCTCGAGTACCACATTGCGGCCCTTGGGGCCGAGGGTTACCTTCACGGCGTCGGCGAGCTGGTTCATACCGCGCTCGAGGCCGCGCCTGGCGTCCTCGTTAAACGCGATCATCTTCGCTGCCATAGGCTCCAGTCCTCCGTGGCGTATGCGCGGATCGAGCCGACGCCCGCGACGGACGGCATCCCGCGCGGCAGTCCCTTCCTGCCGCGAGAGGGTGCCTCATCGCCCGATCCCGCCATCATGCTGGCACTCGCATAAGGAGAGTGCCAGCACCATGTTTAGCACTCTCATAGTGAGAGTGCAAACGCCTCTCCCCCCGGGCCGGAGGACCGGGGGGCCAGGGGGCACTGGGGGCGGGC